>Ga0068855_100002136_pt1 | contig 24465 bp, 27 predicted proteins | sample KBSCornC52_FD_66592 | JGI IMG/M metagenome (GOLD analysis project Ga0068855, IMG submission 66592) | Corn rhizosphere microbial communities from Kellogg Biological Station, Michigan, USA - KBS Corn C5-2 | ecosystem: Host-associated > Plants > Roots > Rhizosphere > Soil ...
CGTGCGTTCGTTCGTGGCGCGCCGGCCGGCCGACGAGACCAGCCAGCGCATCCAGCATCTGATCGACGAGGCGAACACGCTCCTTAAGACGCTTGACGATAAAAAACACACGTAGTCCGGCCGACCGCCCCGGCGCGGTCCGCGTCGGCAGCGAGATCGAGATCGGGTTCACCGACCTCCTTTCCAACGGACAAGCCGTCGGCCGAGCCGGCGGCGTCGTCGTTTTTTGCTTCGGTCCGCTGCCCCAAGAGCGCGCCCTGGTCCGGATCACCTCGGTCAAGCCGAAGTACGCCGTCGGCGAACTGCTCAAGCTGACCGCCGGATCGCCGCATCGCGTCGTCCCGTTCTGCGAGGTCTTCGGCGCGTGCGGCGGCTGCCAGGTCCAGCATCTGGCCTATCCCGCACAGCTCGCCTGGAAGCGCGACGTCGTGCGCGGCGCGCTGGTCCGGATCGGCGGATTTCCGGACGCGGTCGTACGCGAGCCGATCGGCATGACCAACCCGCGCGCCTATCGCAACAAGATGTCGCTGGTCGTCGAGCACGCGTTCGCGACGCCCACCATCGGCTTCTACCAGCAGCGCAGCCACGACGTGGTCGCGATCGACGCGTGTCCGGTCGTCACGCCGCCGCTCAACGACTACATCGGGCGCCTCAACCGCGCGCGGATGTCGACCGAGACCGCGCCCGCACTGGCCGACGCGCGTCACATCGTCGCGCGCAGCGCGCGCGCGACCGCCGAGACGGTCGTCACGCTGACGACGGCCAAGGCCTCCGAGGCCGTCCGCGCGGCCGCGCCGGCGATGATGAAGGCGCTGCCCGGAGCGGTCGGCATCGTCAACTCGTACGACCTCAACAGCGCCAACGCGATCGTCGGCCGCACCAACGTGACGGTGGCCGGCGCGAGCGAGATCGAGGAACAGATCGACGGCGTCCGCTATCGCGTCTCGGCCGGTTCGTTCTTCCAGGTCAACGTCGAGATCGTCAACCGCATCTTCGCGTTCATGAAGGCCGGCCTGACCAAGCCCCGTCGGATCGTGGACCTGTACTGCGGTGCCGGCACCTTCGCGCTGTTCTTCGCCAAGCACGGCTCGACGGTGTACGGTATCGAGGAGAGCCCGCAAGCGGTCGCCGAGGCCGAGGAGAACGCGCGGCTGAACGGCTTCGAAGGCAGGGCGTCCTTCCACGCCGGCAAGGTCGAGGACGTCGTCCGCTCCCGCGAGGTCCGGCAGGTCCTCAAGGACGCGCAGATCGTCTTCCTGGACCCGCCCCGTAAGGGCAGCGACGAGGTCACCCTGGGTGCGGTCGCGGCGGCGCAGCCGCCCAACATCTGGTACCTCTCGTGCGATCCGGCGACCCTGGCCCGGGATTTGAAGTTCCTCGTCGCCAAAGGTTACACCATCGGCGTCGTCCAGCCGTTCGATATGTTCCCGCAGACCGGGCACGTCGAGACGCTGGTGACGCTCTATCGCGAGGACGCCACCCCGCGCATCAGCGTGGAAGAGGCCTTCGCGGACGTGCCGGACCCGGTCTGGCCCGAAGAAGCAGACGCACCGCAACCGCAGACCGCATCGGAGTACCCGGACTTTGTCATCCGAGAAGATTGACGTTCGCTACGTCGCCAAACTCGCGCGCATCGCGCTGACCGACGACGAGGTCGAACGCTTCGGCGCGCAGCTCGGCGACCTGCTCGAACACGTGCAGCTGCTCGGCGAACTCGACGTCGCCGCCGTACCCGCGACCGCCCAAGTGGTCGAGTCGCGCAACGTCCAGCGCGCGGACGTCGTCCGTCCGACGCTCGATCGCGAGACCGTGCTCGCCCAAGCTCCGCAGCGCCAGGGCGCGTTCTTCCGCGTTCCGCGCATCATCGCGGAGGCGGAGTAGCATGAGCGCTACCGTCTCTTCCACCGCCGCCGCGATCGCGGACGCCGTCAACACCAAGGCCCGTTCCGCGCGCGACGTGACCGACGCGATGCTGGCGCACGTGGATGCGGTCGACGACCGGGTCGGCGCGTATCTGACGCGCCTGCACGACCTCGCGCGCGCCCAGGCCGACGCGGTCGACGCGCGCATCGCGGCCGGCGAGAAGCTGCCGCTGGCGGGCGTGCCGTTGGCCGTCAAGGACAACATGTGCCTGACCGGCACGCGCACGACGTGCGGGTCGAAGATCCTCGAGAACTGGGTCGCGCCGTATACCAACACCGCGGTCGCGCGGATGCTCGAAGCCGGCGCCATCCCGATCGGGAAGGCGAACCTGGACGAGTTCGCGATGGGTTCGTCGTGCGAGAACAGCGCGCTCGGCGTCACCCGCAACCCCTACGACCTCGACTGCGTGCCGGGCGGTTCGAGCGGCGGGTCGGCCGCGGCCGTCGCGGCCAACGAGGCGGCCATCGGCCTGGGCAGCGATACCGGCGGTTCGATCCGCGAACCCGCCGCGTTCTGCAATCTGGTCGGCTTCAAGCCGACCTACGGCCGCATCTCGCGCTACGGCCTGATCGCGTTCGCGTCCAGCCTGGATCAGATCGGGCCGTTCGCGCGCACGGTCGAAGATGCCGCGCTCGCCTACGACGTGATGGCCGGCCACGATCCGATGGATTCGACCTCGATCGATCGCGCGGTCGAGAGCACCGCCGATCATCTCCGCACCGATCTGCACGGTTTGAAGGTCGGACTCGTACGCGAGTTCGACACCGCGGGGCTCGGCGGCGAGATCGACGCGGTCTACAAGAAGGCGTACGCCGACCTCGAAGCGCTCGGCGCCGAGATCGTCGAGGTCGGACTCCCGAGCGCCAAGTACGGCTTGGCGACGTATTATCTGATCGCGCCGGCCGAGTGCTCGTCGAACCTGGCCCGCTTCGACGGCGTCCGCTACGGTCTGCGCGTCGACGCCAACGACGTCGGCGCGATGTACGAAGCGACCCGCGCGGCCGGTTTCGGCCCCGAGGTCAAACGCCGCATCCTGATCGGCACCTACGCCCTCTCGAGCGGCTATTACGACGCCTACTACGTGCGCGCGCAGAAGGCGCGGACGCTGATCGCCCAGGACTTCGTCAAGGCGTTCGCGTCGTGCGATCTGATCGCGTGCCCGGCCGCGTCGTCGGCCGCGTTCCCGTTCGACTCCAAGAGCGATCCCTACAGCATGTATCTGATGGACTACTACACGATCCCGATGTCGCTGGCCGGCCTGCCGGCCATCTCCGTCCCGTGCGGCTGGGTGAAGGCCTCCAGCGGGAGCGAACCGATGCCGATGGGCTTGCAGCTCACCTCGCCGATCTTCAGCGAGCGGCTGTTGCTGGGCGCGGCCCACGCCTACGAGCGCGCGACCAACCACGCCGCGCTGCGCGGTCCGTCGGTGGGAGCGCCGGCATGACGCAGTACGAAGCGGTCATCGGGATCGAGTGCCACGTCGAACTCAAGACCGAGAGCAAGATGTTCTGCGGCTGTCCCAACGCGTTCGGCGGCGAGCCGAACACGCAGGTCTGCCCGGTCTGCCTGGCGCTTCCCGGCGCGCTGCCGGTCGCGAACGAGGTCGCGATCGCGCACATGATCCGCGCGGGGCTGGCCTTCGACGCCGAGATCCCGGCGTTCTCGAAGTTCGACCGGAAGAACTACTTCTATCCGGACATGCCCAAGGACTATCAGATCTCGCAGTTCGACATGCCGCTGACGCAGGGCGGCGTGGTGAAGTACTGGCTCGAGGACGGCACGATGAAAGAGTGCCGCCTGACCCGCATCCATCTCGAAGAGGACACCGGCAAGTCGTCGCACGCGGGCTCGGGAGACGGGCGGATCGCGGGCAGCACCCACTCGCTGGTCGATTTCAATCGCGCCGGCGTTCCGCTCATGGAGTGCGTCTCCGAGCCGGACATCCGCAGCGCGAAAGAGGCGGTCGGCTATCTCGAAGCGCTCAAGCGCACCTTCGTGCAGCTCGGCGTGAGCGACGTCAAGATGGAAGAAGGCTCGCTGCGGTGCGATGCCAACGTCTCGATCCGACCGGTCGGACAGGCCGAGTACGGCACCAAAGCCGAGATCAAGAACATGAACTCGTTCCGTTCGGTCGAGCGCGCGATCGAGAGCGAGATCGCGCGCCAGATCGGGATCGTCGAATCCGGCGGTCGCGTGATCCAGGAGACGCGCGGTTGGGACGAGGTCCACGGCACCACCCATTCGATGCGCAGCAAAGAACAGGCGCACGACTACCGTTACTTCCCGGATCCGGATCTGGTGCCGATGGAGGTCTCGCGCGACCTGGTCGAGCGGATCCGTAGCGGCATGCCCGAGGTGCCATGGAAGCGGTTCGAACGGTATCGCGCCGAGTATCGCATCAACGCGCTGCAGGCGACGCAGCTGCTCGACGACGGGCCGCTGGCGGCCTACTTCGACGCGGCGGTGGCGGCGAGCGGCAATCCGCAGCAGTCGCTCAACTTCGTTCTCGGCGATCTCTCGCGCTTGGCGAACGAGAGCGGCACGGCGGTCGGCGATTCGAAGGTCACGCCGGCGCTGTTGGCCGAGCTGATCGGGCTGCTGGAGACCAAGACCATCAACTCCAAGATCGCCAAAGAGGTGATCGACCGGACCTGGCAGAGCGGCGAGTCGCCCAAGGCGATCGTCGAGCGCGAAGGGCTGGCGCAGACCAGCGATAGCGGCGCGATCGAGAAGTTCGTGGACGACGTGCTGGCGGCGAATCCGAAGGTGGTCGAGGAGTACCGCGGCGGCAAGACCGGCGTTGCCGGCTTCCTGGTCGGCCAAGTGATGAAGGCCTCGCAGGGCAAGGCGAACCCCGCCATGGTCCAAGAGCTCCTCAAGAAAAAACTGGGCTAGGCACCTATGTTGGCCGACGAGCGCACGCTCGAGGCGCTCGATTTCGCGGGCGTGCTGGCGCGCGTGGTCGGTGCGACCCATACCGAGCGGGGACGCGCGCTCGCGCTGGCGCTCGAACCGCTCTCCGACTTCGCGGCCATCCGGCGCGAGCAGGCGGCGACCGCCGACGTCCGCGAGCTGATCGCCGGCGCCGACTTCCACGTCGCGCGCGCGATCGACACCGCACCGCTCACCGAGGCCGCGGCCCTCGGGCGGATGCTCGGAGCAGCCGAGATCCGGGCGGTGGCCGAAGCCATGTCGGCTGCGGCGGCGGCGTACAAAGGCACGCGCGCGCGCCCGACCGAGACGATCGGCGCGATCACCGCGCCCTACCTGCCGCAGAACGAGATCGTCCGCAACGTGACCGACGCCATCGACGAGCGCGGCACGGTCACCGACCGCGCGTCGCCGGCGCTCGGACGGATCCGCCGCAACCTGATCCACGCGCAGAACGACGCGCGCGACCGGGTCGGCAACATCGCCCGCTCGGGCAACCGCGCCATCCAGGACAGCGTCGTGACCTTGCGCGACGGCCGCTTCGTCGTGCCGATCAAGGCCGAGTTCTCGGGCGAGTTCGCGGGCATCGTCCACGACACCAGTTCGAGCGGGCAGACGCTCTTCGTCGAACCGCTGGCCGCGCTCGACTCGAACAACCGCGTCCGCACGCTGCGCCTGGAAGAGGAGCGCGAGGTCTCGCGGATCCTCGAAGCGCTCTCGCGCGTGATCGGCGGCGCCGCCGAGCAGATCGAACGCAACGTCGAGATGCTCGCACGCCTCGACGTCCTGGCGGCCAAAGCCCAACTCGCGCGTTCGATGGACGCCCGGCCGGCCGAGCTGCTCGACCAGCCCAACGTCGCCATCTTCAACGGCCGCCATCCGCTCCTGGGCGATCGGGCCGTGCCGCAATCGCTCTGCCTCGACGACGAGACCCGCCTGTTGGTGATCTCGGGGCCGAACATGGGCGGCAAGACGGTCGCGCTCAAGATGCTCGGCCTGTTCGTCGCGATGACCTATACGGGACTTCAGATCCCGGCGGCGCACGGCACGCAGATCGGCCGGTTCGAACGGGTGGTCGCCGACATCGGCGACGAGCAGTCGATCGTCGAGAACGCCTCGACGTTCTCCGCCCACCTGCGCCGGATGCGCGAGATCCTGGCCGAGGCGAACGCGCGCACGCTGGTGCTGGTCGACGAGATCGGCGGCGGCACCGAGCCGACCGCCGGCGCGGCCCTGGCGGTTGCGTTCCTGGAACGCCTGCTGGCCGCGCGGGCGTGCGCGATCGTCACCACCCACGCGACCGAACTCAAGCTCTTCGCGCACGGCGCGCCGGGCGTCGCGAACGCCAGCGTCCGCTTCGATCCGCAGACGTTCGCGCCGACCTATCACCTCGATATCGGCGCGCCGGGACAGTCGCTGGCCTTTCCGCTGGCGCGCGCGATGGGCATCGAGGACGGCATCTTGCGGCGCGCCGAGACGCTGCTCGAGTCGCGCGACCGCGACTACGAAGCGGCCCTCGCCGAACTGGGGCAACGCAACGCCGAACTGCAGGCCGAGCGCGACGCGGCCGCCCGCGAACGGATCGCGGCCGAGCAGCGCGAGGCCGAGGCGCGCCGGGCGCGCGAAGCGCTCGACCGCGAGCGGGCATCGCTGGTGGAGAAGGCCCAAGAGCAGATGACCAAGGCGCTGCGCGACTTCGTCGCCGAGCTGCAGCGGCGCGCGACCGAGAACGCCGGCCGGCCGAAGGTGACCGCCTCGCAGAGCGCGCTGATGGATCGCACCGTCGCGGCCATGCGTCGCGATCTCGGGATCGTGCCGAACGCGGCCGGCGGCGCTCCGAGCGACGCACTCGCGGTCGGCGATCGCGTGCACGTCGTCTCGTACGACAAGGAAGGCGTACTGGCCGAGGACTACGGCGAGAGCGCGCTGGTCGCGCTCGGCGCCCTCAAGGCGGTCGTGCCCAAGAGCGACCTGCGGCGACTCGGCGGCCCGCGCATCGAGAAGGCTCGCCCGCGCGGCGACGCGAGCGGGGCGCGGCTCGAGGCCTCGACCCGCACGATGGCGGAGCTGGACGTGCGCGGCCAACGCTTCGTCGACGCCCAGCCGCTGGTCGAGCGCTGGCTCGACGACGCCATGCTCGGCGGCGGCGGCGAGCTGCGCTTGATCCACGGCAAGGGCACCGGCATGCTCGGCCGGGGCCTGCAAGAGTTCCTCCGCGACTACCCCGGCGTCAAGAGCGTCCGCTACGGGAACCACAACGAGGGGGATGGCGGCGTCACCATCATCGAACTTCAGGGATGAATATGCAACGACACCCACACTTCGCCGATGCGGCGTATCTGCTCGACGGATTCGAGCACGTCGAGACGGTCCCCGAGTTCGAGGCGCGTCTGCGGCTCGGACGTCCGCTCAACGTCAAGCTCGGCATCGATCCGACCAGCCCGGATCTGCATCTGGGGTTCATGGTGGTGCTCAACCAGCTCCAGCGGTTCGCAGAGGCCGGCCACGCCGTCACCCTGATCATCGGCGACTTCACCGCCAAGATCGGCGACCCGAGCGGCAAGAACGAGACGCGTCCGCAGTTGAGCGACGACGAGATCGAAGCCAACATGCAGACCTATCGCGAGCAGGCGGCCAAGGTGCTCGATATGGACCGCATCGCGGTGCGCTACAACTCCGAATGGCTGGCACCGCTCGCGACCGCCGATTTCATAAAGCTGGCCGCCAAGGTCTCGGTCGCGCAGATGCTCGAGCGCAACGATTTCCGCCAGCGTTACGACGGCGGCGAGTCGATCTCGCTGCACGAGTTCTTGTACCCGATCGCGATGGCGTACGACTCGGTGATGGTCGAATCCGACGTGGAACTCGGCGGCGTGGATCAGCTCTTCAATCTCCTGATGGGCCGCCACTACCAGCGCGAGCACGGCCAGCCCCCGCAGATCTGCGCGATGGTGCCGTTGCTGGTCGGTCTGGACGGGCACAAGAAGATGTCGAAGTCCCTCGGCAACTACGTCGGCGTGACCGAAGACGCACAGACCCAGTTCGGCAAGCTGATGTCGATCGGCGACGAGCTGATGCCGACGTACGCGCGCTACGCCGCCTTCCGCAGCAAGGACGCGTGCGAGGCGCTCGCCGCCGAGCTTCGGGCGGGCGCGAATCCGATGGACCTCAAGAAGCAGATCGCCCAGGACGTGGTCGCCCGCTACCACGGCCTCGACGGAGCCCGGGCGGCGCGCGAGTACTTCGAGCGGACCGTCCAGCGCAAGGAGATCCCGACCGACCAGATCGGCGACCTGAGCCGGGGCGACTGCGCCAAAGTGACCGAGGTGCTGGTCAAGGCCGGATTCGCCGAGAGCAAGCGCGGCGCCGAGCGACTAATCTCGGGGAGCGGGGTAAAGGTGGATGGTATAGTCGTGACCGACCCGAAGGCGCCCTGGACCGCGACCGGCCCGGCCGTGCTCTCGGTCGGATCGCGTAAGTTCGTCCGTATCACGCCGTAAGGAAAAGAAGAAGAGCGTCATGGCAGACCCAGCCGTCACCTATACCGGAGCGCCCGCCATCGCCGGCAAAAAGCTGGTCTGCAAGCGTTGCCATCGCGTCTACGCCTACCCCGCCGCGGGCGAACGCCCGGTGCGCTGCGAGTGCGGATGGTGGTACTACAACGACGGCGTCGCGCTGCGCGAAGCCTACTGGCAGCGCCTCGATCCGTATCGCGTGCCGCCCTCGCTCGCGGCCCTATTCGCTCCCAAAGCGTGAGAGGTTCGCAGCTAGCGCTTCGAGTTCCGACGACGTGAAATCGTAGCGTCTCCGGCAGAACTCGCAGGACGCATCCGAGACCGGGCTCTCCCGGGCCATGTGGAGCAGCTCGTCGGCGCCGAGCCCGAGCAGCGCCGTCTCGACCTTCTCGCGCGTGCACAGGCACGCGAACTCCACCGGCAGCGTTCGCCGCGCGCGCAGCGACAGGTCTCCGGCGATCGCGTCGAGCAAGGCCTGCGCGTTCGCGCCGCCCGCGATCAAACCGGTGACCGGGGGCAGCGCTAGGGCGCGCGCCTCGAGGGCCTCGATGGCCCGCTCGTCCGCGCCGGGCAACACCTGCGCGATGATCCCGCCGGCCGCCAGCACGCCTTCCGGATTGGCCAGCACGCCGAGCGCGACGATGCTCGGGATCTGCTCCGATTGCGCGAGGTAGGCGGCGACGTCTTCGGCGATCTCGCCCGAATAGAGCGGCACGACCCCGTTGTAGGGTTGACCGACGTCGTAGGACTTGGTGACTTGGAGCGAGCCCGCGCCGACGACGCCCGCGACGTCGAACTTCCCGCGTTGGTTGAGCGGCAGGTCGGCGAGCGGATCGCGGGCGCGGGCGCGCGCGCCGACGCCGTCGCCCAGCAGCCACGCCTCGGCCGAGAGGCTGCCGATCGGCCCGTCTCCGACGATCTGGAGCGAGACGCGCTCGCTCCCCTTGAGCGCGCTGCCGAGCAATGCGGTCGCGGTCAGCAGTCGCCCGACGGCCGCGGTCGCCGTCGGCGCGAGGCCGTGGCGCGACTGCGCTTGGCGGACCAGTTCGGTCGTGATCCCGCAGACGATGGCGATGCCGGCTTCGGGCGAGGACGCAGTGAGGATTTCGTCAGGAACCATATCGCGGGGAGTTTCCGAGGGCGGGTGGGACACCTTCCCGAAGGTCCGGGGATGCGCGTTCACGTCATCCACGGTCCGAACTTGAACTTGCTCGGAGAACGCGAGCCTGAGGTCTACGGATCCAAGACGCTCGCCGATATCGACGCGGAGATCGCGGAAGCGGCTCGCGCGCTCGGCATCGAGGTCTCGTGCGCGCAGTACAGCAGTGAGGGGGCGATCGTGGACGCGTTGCACGCCGCGCGTGCGGCGGCCGACGTGGTGCTGATCAACCCGGGAGCCTATACCCACTACTCGTACGCGATAGCGGACGCGATCTCCGCGATCCGCATTCCGGTGGTCGAGGTGCACCTGTCGAATATCGCCGCGCGCGAAGCGTTTCGCTCGCACAGCGTCGTCGCCCCGGTCTGCCGGGGCAGCGTCGCCGGGTTCGGTTCGGATTCCTACGTCGCGGCGCTTCACGCCGCGGCCAAAATCCCCATAAAATAAGGGTTTTTTGCCGTTCTTCGGGGAGGAGGGGCCGATTGGTTCGCGTATCTCCACCCCTCAGGCGGCCAGCCCGCAAATGCCACTCAAATTACCGTTCGAACGAACGCCGCTTACAGGAGTATTCTTTTGACGAAAGCCGATCTGATCGATGTCGTTGCTGCCGAGGCCGAACTCTCGAAGCGCCAGGCAGGCGAGATCGTGGACCTCGTCCTCGACGAGATCAAAACGGCGCTGCAGAAGGGCGATCGCGTCGCATTGACGCCGTTCGGCAGCTTCGTGGTGCGTGCGCGCAAGGCGCGCGAAGGCCGCAACCCCAAGACGGGCGAGAAGATCCGCATCGCCGCGCGTAAGGTCCCGGCCTTCGTCGCCGGCAAGGGTCTCAAAGACGCCGTCGGCGGAGCCAAGAAGGCCGCGACGTCCGCCAAGAAGTCGACGGCGAAGAAGCCGGCCGCCAAGAAGAAGGCGAAGAAGCGCTAATCCCGCTTCGACGTTCGGGCGCGCCGTTCGCAGCGCGCCCGTCCGTCGGGCTGTAGCGCAGCTTGGTTAGCGCGCTTGACTGGGGGTCAAGAGGTCGCAGGTTCGAATCCTGTCAGCCCGACCACGATCATCGAGGCCTCGATCCCGACCGGATCGGGGCCTCGTCTTTCACCGGAGGACCCGTGACGACTTTGGATGCCGCGATCGCGCAGTCGGCCTCGTTCTTACGCGAACGGCTGCGCGCCGGGGCGTACGGCCTGACGTGCGTCGGCGGCGACGGCACGCCGCGCTTCGGCGACGACAAGGGGCACATCTTCGTCGCGTCGTTCGTCACCGAGGCGATGATCGGGCTGTTCGACGAGATCGACCGGACGATCGTCTTGATGCGGATCCTCTCCGAGGAGGACGACGGCCGCTGGGGGTTCACGCCTCCGGGCCTGCGCCATCTCGATGCGTTCCGCGCGTTTCACGTCGACGCCGACGACACCGCATACGTCATCCGCACGCTGCAGCGGCTGGGCGTGAATCGCGAGCCGCGCGGACTGCCGTCGTTCTATCGCGAGCCCGAACGGCTCTTCGTCACGTTCGACACGCAGGGCCCGGCCACGCTCGCGAGACGACCGTCCGCAGCGAACAACTTCGCGGCTCACCTCGAGGTGAACGCCAACGTGTTCCTCGCCCTCAAGCCGACCCACTTCGAGCCTCTGATCGATTACGGGATGCTGGCCGCGGCGCAGGACCCGCTCGGCTTCTGGGCGTCGTACTTCTATCCGAGCCGCATGTTCGCGACGCTGTTGGCGCTCGACGTGCTGCGCGACCGGCCGGAGTTCGGCGACGTCGTACGCAAGGCGTTCGCCTATATCGAGGGCGCGCAAGCGCCGGACGGTTCGTGGGGAGAGGACGGCGATCCGCACGAGACCGCGCTCGCCGTCGCGGCGCTCGCCGGCGGTCCGGATTCGCCTGCGATGGGCAGGGGCGTCGCGCATCTGCTGCGGACGATGGGCGGCGACGGCTCCTGGAGGTCCGATGCATCCATCTACGAGTTCGTCGCGCTCGACGACGACCTATGGCGCGCCTACGACGAGCATCGGACGTACGTCACCGCGCGCTGCCTGACCGCGCTGCGCGCCGCGGCGGGGCGGCTATCCTCCGGCTAGCGGGCCGCCAGCCAGCTCGCGATGTCCCGCATCTCCGGCGCGGAGATCTCGTGGGCGATCGGATAGTCGCGCGCGTCCAATCGGGCTCCGCTCGACGCGCGCAGATAGGCACCGGTGCGGGCGACCAGATCGGCCGGGATGACGCGGTCGAACGAGCCGTGCGCGTAGAAGATCGGAACCCCGGCTAGCCGGTCCTTGACGATCGCGAGATCGGTGTCGAACGGAAGCGTGCCGCTCAAGAGCACCCCGCCGGCATAGCGCTGCGGCCGATCGAGGATCAGGGCGGCCGCCATCATCATGCCCGCGCTGAAGCCCATCAGGAAGATGCGCTGCGGTTCGGAGCGGTCGCCTTGGAGCGCGTCGATCCAGTCGTTCATCCAGACGATCGACGCGCGCAGGCTCTCGGCGACCGGCCGTCCCGGACTGCGGCTCTCGAACCACGTATATGCGCCTTCGGCCGGGAGCGGACCGCGCACCGACGCGATCGCGAACCGTGCGTCGACCGCCGGCGCCAACCCGAACAGGTCGTGCTCGTCCGCACCTCGCCCGTGCAGCATGACCAGCAGCGGCGGCCTTGCATCGCTCGATGCCCCGGTCGCCTTGCGCCAACGAACGGTCGGAGAGGGAAACGTCATGCGACCGGCGTTCTCCAAGGTACGAGCGTGGTCTTTCGCGCAGACGCCTGCGTGGCACACTCCGCCTGGACGCCCGCGACGCGCGACCGGTTCCCCTCGTCGGCGACGGTCCGGACCGACGCGCGGTTGTTCGACGGTGCCGACGGGCGCCCGTTGCGGCTCGCGCTCGACGATATCTATCGAGCCTTTTCGACCGCTCGCCTCGACGCGTCGTTCGCAGTCTGCCCGCATTGCTTCACGCCGGCCGACCGCGACTATCTCTTGCGGACGCCGCTCCTCGAACTCACCTGGTCGGATATCTCGATCGTCCTCGGCAAGGCGATCGCCGGGCTCGGATCGGCGCGCGACTTCGGATACTTCCTCCCGCGCGTCGTCGAGGGGTTCGCGATCGGCATTCATTCCATGCCGGGCCTCCTATCGTCCAAGATACTTCAATCGCGTGCCGCCGGATGGAACGTCGCCCAGGTCGCGGCGGTCGCCGATTTCGTCAACGCGCTCGCGGTGATCGTTTGCGCGATGCCGGAGGGCGACCGGCGGCGGCGAGGTTGCGACGACGTCGTGACTGCGTTAAGGAACCGTATCGGCTAGGCCAGCGACAGGGGCCGGGCGCGCCGCGCACCGAAGCCGTTTCGACACATCGCTTCTCGCCAGGAGAGCCTCCACGTGCCGAGCTTCCCGATCGAACGCCGTCTGTTCATCACCGGTCTGGGCGCGGCCGCGCTCGCCGCGTGTGGCCGAGGTGGCGGAACGGGCGTACTCCCGGGGGCCACGGTCACGCTGCCGACGCCGCAGAGCGCGTCGCCCGGCTCGATCGTCCCGCCGCCGATGGTGCAGACCGCCATCCTGCCGTCGAGCGCGATGACGTCGCGCACGCCCGCCGGCGTGAACATCCCGCTCGCCTGGACGCAGATCCCCGGTACCGCGAGCCACGTGACCGCGGCGCTCGACGGTTCGTTGTGGGTCCTCTCCGACGGGCCGGCCGGCGCCGACAAGTACATCTGGCACTACAGCGCCGGGACGTGGACCAACGTGGGCGGCCTCGCCAAGAAGATCAGCGTCGCGCCCAACGGGACGCTCTACGTGCTCAACTCGGCCGGCAGCATCTATTCGTACGCGGGCGGCACGTGGACGGGGATCGCCGGCGGGGCCAGCGACATCACGGTGCTCGCCGACAACTCGATCGTCGTGATCTCCGACAGCGGCGGAGCCGACAAGGCCATCTGGCATCTCCCCAACGGCGGCGCGTGGACGCAGTTCCCCGGCGGCGGGGTGGCCGTGCATGCCAACAAGGACGGCAACATCTACTCCGTCGCGGGGCAGGCCAACCAGATCATCCCCGGCGGCTTCTATCTGATCAACTCGATCGGTTCGATCTACTACATGAACACCGACAGCGTGCTGGTCCGGCTGCCGGCCAGTGCGTCCAACGTCGCGAGCGCCGTCGGCGGCGTCTTCGCGCTCTCCTATCCCGCGAGCGCCGGCGGCAACGGGATCTACTTCTACGATTTCGCCGGACAGAGTTGGGTGCAGCAGTCCGGAACCGCGACCGACCTCTCGTTCAACTCGGGCGATCTGTTCGTGCTCTCGAGCGCGGGCGGCATCTACCGGACCGCGGCCGCCATCCCGGTGCCGGTGACGTTGGACATGACCCAAGCCGGTCTCCCGTCCGGCACGCTCGCCTATGCGTACATCGTCGGCGGCTACTCGCTCGACGGTGGACAGACCTTGAAGAACACGTACTGGCTGGATGCGACCGGAACGCCGCGGATCATGTCCACCGCGGACAACACCATCCCGCGAGGGACGTTTCCGAACACCGGCGGTGCGGTCTCCCCCGCCGACGTGACGACGCTCAACGCGACGTACAACAGCTCCTCGTGGGCCGACTACAGCATTCCGCTCGCCACCACCGGCTCGCCGACGGTGGTGGACATCTCGAAGATCAGCCCCGCCTATCTGCCCGGGCTCGGGACGGGAACGGCGGCGTTCAGCGGACGCATCTACGTCTCGATCGGCGTACCGAAACTGCCCTTCTCGCCGACCGCGTCGAACGCGTACGCGTCGCCGGGCGTGGGCGCGGGGAATCCGGGCGCGCTCTGTCTCTTCGACTGGATCGAGTTCTCGTACGATTCGAACGGCAACTTCAACGTCAACACCACCCAGGTCAACGGCATCGGTCTGGTGCTGACGCTGAACGGGACGCCCGGCGGCAGCCCGCAGGGGCAGTACACCATCACGCGCAGCGCGCTCTTCGCCGCGATCTCCGCGCTCGGTTCGCCGTTCGCCGATCTGCTCTTGGCCAACACCACGCCGTCCGCGTTCCCGGCCGGCCTGAGCGACCTGCGGATCCAGGCGCCGCCGACCGTCCTAGGCAATGCCGGTTACAGCGGCGGCTTGCTGACCTATTACGATGCCGTTATCTCGCAGTGGTACACGACCTGGCAGAGCACGCCGCTGGTCTGCCACGACGTCTCGACCGGCTACTACGCGGGCATCTCGGGCGGACCGAACACGCCGCTCGTCTTCTATCCCGGGCAGACGGCGACCGGAACGCCCGCCTTCACGCTGACCGGAACGGGCACCGGCGGCATGCTCTCATCGGCCGACATCTTCAACTGCATCAGCCCGGGCGGAACGGCCGAGCAGAACGTGGCGAAAGTCATCGGCGCGGCCTTCAATCGGGGCGTTGCCGGAGATCTGCTCGACGACGGCAATTGCACCGGCGGGTATTACCCGGCCGGCGTCGCGAGCAACGGGTACGCCAAGACCGTGCACCGCTACAGCTCCAACGGCCTGGCCTACGGCTTCGGCTACGACGACGTCTGCGGCGCCAATCCATCGTTCACGCTGAGTCCGGCCGCGACCATCTCGATCGTGCTCCAGCCGCTGACCTAACCGGCCGCCCGCAGCGCCGCCAGCGCCTCGACGACGTGCGCCTTGGGCAAGAATTGCGCGTTGAACGCGTGGACGATCGTGCCGTTCGCGTCGATCACGAAGGTCGCCCGGCCCGGCAGGACGCCGAGGGTGGCGGGGACGCCGAACGCGCGACGGACCGCGCCGCCGGCATCGCTGAGCAACCGGAACGGCAGGCCGTGCCGGCCGGCGAACCGCGCGTGCGACGCGCCGTCGTCCGACGAGACGCCGAAGACCTCGGCACCCGCGTCGACGAACGCGCGATACTCGTCGCGGAACGCGCACGCTTCGGCGGTGCATCCGGGCGTATCGTCCTTCGGATAGAAGAACAGCACGAAGGGCCGGCCGCGCAGCGCGCGCGCTTCCACCGGCATCCCGGCGGCGTCGGGGAGCGAGAAATCCGGGCAGGCATCTCCGGCGTGCAGCATCTGCGCAGTATCCCACCCAAGGCCCCTCGGGCACAAGCCCGGAACTAGCCGGCTGGTATCATGGCAACACCAGCAGAACCGTCCCTGTTCGACGCCGCGCCGGTCGAAGCGTTCATGTTCGCCGATGGGGGATCGCGCGGAAACCCGGGCCCGGCCGCGAGCGGTTCGGTGCTCCTGCGCCCCGACGGCAGCGATATCGCCGAACTCGGCGTCTTCCTCGGCATCGCGACCAACAACGTCGCCGAATGGAACGGGCTGTGCGCCGGGCTGGAGCTGGCGCTCGAGCACGGGATCTCGCGGCTCGCCGTCCGGATGGATTCCGAACTGGTGGTCAAGCAGATCACCGGGGTCTATCGCGTCAAGAACGAGGCCCTCCAGGCGTTCTACCACCGGGCCAAGGCGCTGCTGCGGAAATTCGAGTACGTCGACATCCAGCACGTCCGGCGCAAGCACAACGCGGCGGCAGATGCGGTGGTCAATCAGGTCCTCGACCAGGAAGCCTTCGCGTCGGGCAAGTAGGGGAATCCTCACATGAGACGTCACGTTCCGTTCGGCTGGTTCATCCTGATCCTCTCGCTGGTCACGCTCGGGTGGATCTACTTCAAGTACATCCCGATCGAAGGCGCCAAGCTCGAGCAGGTGGTGGCGCTCAAGTGCCCGAGCGACATCGCCTTGCGCCTGACGCTGGACTACGACCATCCGCCGATCTATCAGGAAGAGTACCTGATGAACGACGTCGACGGCCTCTCGACGTCGTCGTACCGGATCCGCGGATACGCCGGCAAGCAGATCAAGATCGCGGCGCCCGCGAGCAAGACCTACGACGTCTCGTTCCTGTTCGGGCTGGTCGTGCAGGATGGGATCTGGGATCTGATGGATCGTGCCCCGCGCGGGAATACGTCCGTGCACTACACCCTCTACGTCCGCCAGAAGGCGCTGATCACCGTGACCGACGCGGCCGGGGCGACCAAGACGGTCTGCAAGACCGGCGATCGCACGATCACGTTCACCGATCCGCACTACCTCGCGACCGCCGCGGGCCGCCAGTACCAGATCGACCTCGGCAAGGGATCGCCCAAGAGCCCGGTCGACCTGCTCAAGATGCAGAGCTCGACGGTCGCGGATCCGCACTACGAGAAGATCGTGAACGACATCCGCGCGTTCGGCCCGGATTCGTTCCGGGCGAAGATCGCGGCGGCGCGCGCGACCATCCTCCGCTCGCGATGAACCGGAGCGGCCTCCGCAGACTCCTCGGATGGGCGGCCGCGCTGGCCGTCGTCGCGGTCGCCGTCTTCGTCGCCTACGAGATGATGGAAGCGCCGGCCAATCAGGTCTTCGGGAAGACCATCGTCGCCGGTCCGTCCGACGAGAAAGTGGTCGCGCTGACGTTCGACGACGGTCCGAATCCGCCGTACACCGATCGCATCCTCGACGTCCTCGCCAAGGAACGCGTCCACGCGACGTTCTTCCTGGTCGGACGGGCGGTCGCCGCCTATCCGGGGGTCGTGCGGCGCGAGGCGCGCGCCGGGAACGCGCTGGGCAATCATTCCTGGGAGCACGAGCACCTGATCGTGCTGACCCGCACCCAGGTGCGCGCGTCGCTGCAGAAGACCGAGGACGCCATCTACAAGGCGACCGGCACGCGCACGCGCATCATGCGACCGCCGTTCGGGGCGCGCGATTGGATGGTCCTCGAGGTCGCGCACAAGATGGGCTACACGCCGGTCATGTGGTCGGTGCCGCTGGTCGGCGACTGGGAGAATCCGCCGGCTGCGGTGATCGCCCAGCGCGTCCTCGCCAACGTCCGCGACGGGTCGATCGTGGTGCTGCACGACGGCAATCGCGGCCTGTTATGTGCGGCCCAGCGCTTGGGCGCGCGGGTCTGCGACCGGTCCTCGGATATCGATGCGACCCGGATCATCGTCGAGACCCTCAAGGCCGACGGCTACCGGTTCGTCACCGTCCCGCAACTGATGGCGCTACGGGCTATGCATACGCCCGCCCCCGGAGCCGAATAAAGCCGTCGGCGTGCGTGCCCTGCGGGTCGTGATGCGTCCAATGCACGATCGGCGGCCGGCCCGGATCGTGGACCATCTCGCCGCGCACGTCGATCCGGTCGCCGGGCCGTACCGGGACGGGCGGCGCGATGTCGACGTTATCGACGATCTCGGCCGGCCCGCAGGGCGTCTGCACGTCGAACGCCTCGTGCTCGCACCGCGACGTCCGCCCGTAGAAGTAGTGCGGCGCCGAGGTGACGGTGGCGGCGAAGGTGACCTCGCTCGGCCGCGTGCCGGCGTAGGCGCTGGGGAAGTCCATGGTCGATCGCTCCTCTCGCTCCTCCATCCCACCGGGCGGGCGCGGCGACAAGAGGCGGCCCGCGCAAAGGCGAAGGGGTTGCGACGATGAGAACGCTGCAGACCGAGCGCCTGGCATTGGTGCCCGTGAACGCGAGCAACAGCGAAAAGCTCTGGCATCTGCTCCAGGCGCCGCACCTGCGTGATTTCCAGGAGCTTCCGAGCGTCGGCCTGGCGCAGTTCAAACGCCTGGTCGCCGAGCGCCCGCAGCGCCTGCACGACCACGCCGCCGGCCGATTCGAATGGCTGATGTTCGTCCGGGGCGAGGACGAGCCGATCGGGTGGGTCTCGCTCCGCCTGAGCGACCGCGACCCGGTCGGCGGTGAGGTCGGCTACAGCGTGCTCGAACGCGCGCGCGGCAAAGGCTACGCCACCGAGGCGTCGCGCGCGCTGATCGCCGAAGGCTTCAGCCGCGCCAATCTCAAGCGCGTGCGCGCGTATTGTCTGCCCGAGAACGTGGCCTCGCGGGCGGTCTTGAGCAAGCTCGGTTTCGCGGCCGACGGCGTCTTGCGTCACGGGGCGACCATCGCCGGGCGCCCGGTCGACATCCTCGCCTTCGTCTTCGAACGCCAGCCGGCTTGCACGTCGCGGTAGACGCGCACGACGTACTGCGCGACCGTCGCGGTATCGGCGTCTACCTGCGCGCCATCCTGGCGCGCTTCGCGCAGCGCGACGACGTACGCCTAACGCTCGTGATCCGCGAGTTCTTCCCGGGCCGTCGTGCGGCCGCCGTCGCCGCCGCCCTGGGGAGCGACCGGTTCGCGATCGCCTCGCGCGTGCCGCGCGACGCCGACGTCTCCTGGCATCCGTGGAACGGGACGTTCCTGCGGACCGGTCGGCGTCCGTCGGTCGCGACCATCCACGACGTCGTTCCGTTCGCGTTCCCGGCGCCCGAGCCACGCGCGCGCGCGCGCCGTCAAGCGCCGTTCCTCCGGTCCGCGCGTTCCACCCGCGTGATCACCGATTCGGCGTTTTCGCGCGCGGAGATCGAGCGCTACCTGGGCGTTCCCGAAGACCGCATCGCGGTCGTGCCGCTGGCCGCCGACCCGCGCTTCTCTCCGGGCGATCCGGTCGATCTGCCGGAGGCGCTGCGCGACCGGCCGTACGTCCTGACGGTCGGCGCGAACGACCCGCGCAAGAACGTCGCGACCCTGGCCGCGGCCCACCGCCGCGTCTTCCCGTCCGGCGAGGTGGCGCTCGCGTGCGTGACGACGGACGCCCCCGAGGGCACGATCGAACTGCGCGACGTGCGCTTCGGCCTGCTGCGCGACCTGTACCGCGGCGCGCTGGCGTTCGCGATGCCGTCGATCTACGAAGGGTTCGGCATCCCGCCGCTCGAGGCGATGCGCTGCGGAGCGCCGGTGATCGCATCGCGGGCCGCTTCGCTGCCCGAGGTATGCGGCGGGGCCGCGCTCTACGTCGACGAGCCGCTGAGCGTGGATGCGTGGGCCCGCGCGCTGCGCGCGCTGACCGACGACGGCGAACTCCAGACCGCGCTCCGTCTGCGCGGCGCGGAGCAGGCCACCAAATTCTCGTGGAATGCGACCGCCGACCTGACGCTCGAGGCGCTGCGCCGGGCGGCCGCGACGTGAGCGCGCCGCGCGTCGCCGCCCACCTGATCCTGGGTCCGCGCGAGGAGCCGTTCCTCGGCGCGCTGCTGGCCTCGCTCGACGGCGCGGCGCAGTGCGTCATCGTGAACGACAACGCCCCGGACCCGTCGCCGCACGCCGGCGTGCTGGCCGAGAGCGCCTTCGCCGCGGCCGGCTCGCTGATCGTCGACCGTACGCCGTTCGTCGACTTCTCGACGGCGCGCAACGTCTGTCTGCGCCTGCACCGCGAACGCGACGCCGGCGACTGGGTGGCCTTCGTCGACGCGGACGAGGTCCACGGTTCCGCGGCGGCACGGATCGCGCGGAATCTCCGGCGCGTGCCGGACGGCATCGGAGCCGTCGACGGGTACACCTGGCATTTCTTCCAGTCGCCGGATTGGTACACGTCGATCGAGCGGCGCATGGCGTTCTTCCGGTTCGGCCCCGAGGTCCGCTGGGAGGGCCGGGTCCACGAACAGCTGCGCGGCGTCGACGGCGGGCGGATCGCGCTGCCGTACGTCTACGGGCACTACGGGCACGTGCTCGCTCCCCGCCGTCATGCCGAGAAAGGGCGGCTCTACTCGAGTCTGGGTCAGGCCGGCGCGATCGTCGCCGCCGACGCGCTCGACGCGATCGATCCGGCCGCGTACTTCGCGGACAAGTGGCCGCTCTTGCTGCCGTTCCGCGGCGAACACGCGGCCGCGGTGCGGCCGGTCCTCGCGCGCCTGCGGGTGGAACTGGCCGCGCAGTTCGCCCGTGCCGACGCGCTCGCGCGCGCGCATCAGCCGTGGCCGCGGCGCATCCGCAACGCGTTCGAGAACGCCAACTACGAGATGCGCTGGCGCGGACGGGCGCTCTCGCCGCTCGCGCGGAGCCTGATGGCCGGGTGAGCGTCGAGCTGTTCGGCAACGGCGACGCGCGGGTGCGCGAAGCCATGGCGGTCCGGTTCGCGGTCTTCGTCGACGAGCAGCACGTGCCGCCCGGCATCGAGATCGACGAACACGACGAACTCGACGACGCCGAGACGGTGCACGCGCTGGTGCGGCGCGGCGAGACGGCCATCGCGACCGGACGGCTCTACCGGCGCGACCCGGAGACCGCCCAGATCGGCCGGATGGCGGTGCTCCGCGAAGCGCGCCGGGCGGGGGCGGGTCGCGCCCTGCTGGACGCGCTGCTGGACGAGGCCTGCCGCCGGGGCTACCGGCGCGCGCGGCTCTCCGCTCAGACGCACGCGATCGCGTTCTACGAGAAGGCCGGCTTCGCGGTCTTCGGCGGCGTCTACGACGACGCCGGCATTCCGCATCGCGATATGGAGCGGGAACTCTAGCGCTAGACGCGCATCGTGCCTTCGCCGACCAGGACGGCGTTGCCGCCGATCTCGACGCTGGCGAGCGCGCCGTCGCGCACCGCAAGGCGTCCGCGGATGACGGACCGGCGTCCCATCGCGACGCCCTGCTCGCTCGCGAAGGTCGCGCCGTCGCGCAGCGGCAGCGCGCCGGCGTCCGCCAGGTAGGCGCCCAGCGGTCCGGTCGCGCTGCCGGTCGCGGGATCCTCGGCGATACCGGACATCGGCGCGAGCATGCGCGAGTATGCGCCGCCCTCGACCGGGGTGAAGACGAAGACGCCGTTGACGCCGTCGAAGTCGATGATCGCGCGCAGCGCGGCTTCGTCCAGCGCGACCGCGTCGACGGCCGCGCGATCGCGCAGCGCGACGAACAGGAACGGATTGCCCGCCGTGAGCACCCGCGGTTCGAAGGCGTCGTGCAGCGCCGCTGCCTCGACGCCGATGCCGCGCGCCGCGGCCGGCCGGTCGAGCGGTTCGCCGAACGCGATCGCCGGCGTCCGCAGCCACGCGGTCGTGGTGCCGTCCTCGCGCTCGATCCGGATCGGCACGTCGCCGATGCGCTCGCGCAGCACGAACGACGTCGTCTCGGCCGGCAGCCAGCACATCACGTCGACCAAAGCGATCGCGGTCCCGACGGTCGGGTGTCCGGCGAAGAGCACTTCGCGTCCCGGCGTGAAGATGCGCAGCGCGGCCGGCGGATCCTCGCCGCGCGTCAGGAAGACCGTCTCGCTGAGATTCAACTCGCGCGCGATGCGCTGCATCGCGTCGTCGTCGATGCCGGCGCCGTCGGGGAAGATCGCCAGCGGATTGCCGGCGAAACGCTGGGTCGTGAAGACGTCGAAGAGCAGGTACGGACGTTCGGTCATCGGTTCACTCCGCGGCCATGGCCGCTGCGGCGGCGCCCGCCGACGCAGAGCGCGGCGGTCGCATGAAGACGACGAAGGGGGCGGTGACCACGAACACGATCGCGGTGACGCGCAGCAGGAAGTCGTAGGCGATGACCGCCGATTGCTGCGAGACGAGCATCGAGAGGACCGGGATCGGATAGCCGTGGGTCGTCGTCACCCCGGCGGCGAGTTCGGTATACGCGACCGCCGACTGGTGGATCAGCAGCGTGGTCAGGATGGCGATGCCGAACGAGCCGCCGAGCTGGCGCAGGAGCGTCGAGACGCCGGTCGCGCCCGCCAGTTCGGCCAGCGGGACGGCGCCGATGGTGACCGTCGAGAGCGGCACGAAGATGAACCCGAGCGCCATCCCCTGCCAGGCGCGCGGCCAGAAGAAGTCGTCGTTGCTCGACATCGCGGTGAGCGATCCCATATCCCACGTCGACCAGGCGAAGAGCAGCATGCCGAACGCGACCAGGATGCGCGGATCGAGCCGGCCGATCAGGCGGCCCACGATCAGCATCGAGACGGCGGTCGCGATCGCGCCCGGCAGCAGCGCGACGCCGGTGCCGAAGGCCGTCATGCCGAGGATGTTCTGCAGGAAGAGCGGCAGCACGAAGGCGGTCCCGAACAGGCCGAAGCCCATGATGATGCCGAGCAGATTCCCGATCGTGAACGTCCGGAAACGGAAGACCCGGATGTCGACGAGGGGATGCTCGTCGCGCAGCGTCTTCCATACGAACCAGACCAGCGCGACGATCGAGAGGACCGTCAGGAAGACGATGCTCCCCGACGAGAACCAGTCGTCGTGTTCGCCGCGCTCGAGGACGTACTGGAGCGAGGCGAGACCGGTCGTCAGCAGGCCCAAACCGAGCCAGTCGACGCCGCCTTTGGGCTTCGCGAGGAAGGCCGGATTCGGGATGAACAGCATCGTCATGATCACCGCGATGATCCCGATCGGGATATTGATGAAGAAGATCAGCGGCCAGGTGGCGTTGTCGATGATGTAGCCGCCCAGCACGGGGCCGACCGCCGGGCCGACCATCGCGCCCAGGCCGAAGATCGCCATCGCCTGTCCGCGCCGTTCCGGAGGATACGTCTCGAACAGGATCGCCTGAGCGGTCGGCTGCAGCGCGCCGCCGCCGATGCCTTGGATGACGCGATACGCGACCAGTTGCCAGATCGAGGTCGCGGTGCCGCACAGCAGCGATGCGAGCGTGAACAGCACGAGCGACGCGGCGTAGAAATTCTTGCGGCCGAAGTACGCGGTGAGCCAGCCGTTGAGCGGCATCACGATCACGTTGGCGAGGATGTAGCCGGTGACGACCCACGAGACCTCGTCGACCGACGCGCCCAGGTTGCCGCCGATGTCGTTGAGGCCGACGTTGACGATCGTCGAGTCGATGATCGCCATGATCATGCCGAGCATGACGGTGACGGTGATGAGGGCCGTCGGCTGACCGGCCGTGTGCGCGTTGTGTCTCGGTCCGGCCACCGCCGCGCTGCTCGCTGCCATCGTCAGGGGGTTCAACAGCGGGCCTCGCGCTCCGGTTGCAGAACGTGCGGTGTATGAAGAAGCGCTCTCTTGCCCTCGCGATCGCGCTGCTGACGACGGCAGCCGCCACCTCCGCCGTCGCGGGGCCGCCCGGTCTGACCGTGCTCGCGTCGGGCTCGTGCGTCGCGACGACGCCGGTCGCCGGACCGTGGGACGTCTACGAAGATATGTTCCAAGCGGATGCGCCGACCTGGCTGCCCGCCCACACCCACAACGGGATCGAGTGCACGCTCGGGACGCGCGGCACGACCATGTGGTGGTTCTCCGGCAGCGGCAAGCATCCGGTCCCCGCCGGCTCGGCGCTGTTCACCGTCCAGGGGCGCGTCCATACCGCCGGCAACGACGGGCCGGCACCGATGACGTATTTCGCGGTCCACGTGCTGGTCGCGGGCTCGCCGTACCGGACGCTGGTCGACGATCCGACCGCCCCCAAGCAAGTCTCGACCAACGGCACGTCGCCCTTCCACAACATCTTCCCGAACCAGCCGGCCATCGCGGGCACGTTCACCACCCGTCTGCGCGTGCTCTCGCTCGCGCCGGGCGCAAGCTTCGACGGCGAGCGCACCTCGGGCATGGCGTACTACACCGTGATCTCCGGCCAGGTGACCGTCACGACCGGGGGTGCGACCGCGACCTACGGCCAGTATGCGAAATGGGCGTCCAAGCCGGGCCTCGTAGCGACCGTCAAGAACCCGGGCCGCGTCCCGGCGGTCCTGGGCACGGCCCGCGTCTACTAGAAAACGCGTCTTCACGGGCGCTTCCCAAGTCGTTGAACCGAATGGGCGGGCGTGCTAGGGTAGCCGGGATATGGCCCACCCACACCCGTACGGCGAGGCGACCGCCGCCCTGTTCATCTCCACTGCCCCCGTCCTGGCAGTGATCGGTCTCCTGGTCGGAGACCGGGTCGAGGCCATCCGCCGCCGCGGGCGCCCGCCCGAGGTCGCGCCCGAGCACCCGCTCGCCCGCCTCGAAAGCCTCGCGAGCCTCGAGTAGCCACCCCGTCCTTGACGCAAGCCTAAGGCCGGGGGTATACTGTCCCCCTATGCCCCGCGGCTGGTAAGCCACTTGCGTAGAGGCGACATCCTCCAAGGCCAGGACGGAGTCGCCTTTTTGGCGTGCCACTTCCCCGGGCGCACAGTGCGCGTGCACCCTA
>Ga0068855_100002137_pt1 | contig 24454 bp, 23 predicted proteins | sample KBSCornC52_FD_66592 | JGI IMG/M metagenome (GOLD analysis project Ga0068855, IMG submission 66592) | Corn rhizosphere microbial communities from Kellogg Biological Station, Michigan, USA - KBS Corn C5-2 | ecosystem: Host-associated > Plants > Roots > Rhizosphere > Soil ...
TGGTTTAACAGCACGTGCACAACTTGTGCAATCAGAAGAATATCGTCATCAGTTGAATGAAAAATATACGTCCGGACTTTTCACAAGCGATGATGCCTGGATGCTGGTGCCGGATGATGATCCCGTGGCGATGGGCTCATTAAATGTTTTTCAATATCTGCAGGGCCGCATACCGGGTTTACAAATTAGCAACACAGCCGGTCTGAAACCGGTAATAAGATATCGACATGCACAGCCTGCATTCTTTCTTGATGAAGTGCGTGTAGATGAGTACGTGATCAATTCCATTAATATAAATGATGTGGCGCTGATAAAGGTCTTCAGACCGCCTTTTGCAGGTGCTATTGGTAATGGCGCTGGTGGCGCAATTGCAGTGTATACAAAAGATGGCGATGATAACGAAGATGATGAGGAATAAATTTCTCGCCACAGCTGTTTACGGATTCATAAAGCCTTAAGTCGTTTACATCTGATTAACAATAAATAAGCAATTTGGCACAAGTTTTTTATTACATCAGTAAAATATTTAAGTTATGAAAAAGACCATATTGATGTTATTCGTGGCCGGTTTTCTCGCTGCAACAACAGCAACTTATGCACAGGATAATCCTACGCAGGATAAACATAAAGCAGAATCCGGCGACACGAAAACTAAAGTAAAACCCAATACCACAGCAGGCGATAAGGTGCATAATGTAATACATCCAAAGAACAAACGTTCACATGGAGTGAAGGCAAAACATAAAGCAGATGAAGGCAAGGCAAAAGTTGAAACATCATCAAAGCAATAGATAGCTACTGAATCAGAATACATACTATTATTATGCAACGAAAGCCCCGCAAGGGGCTTTCGTATTTTTTATAAAGGCACCATGTCTTATTTCTTTGCCCGTATATATCCGTTAAATACAATTGGCTGGCGGTTTGTACTATTGACTGTAACAGAAGCATTACCATTTTCAAAAATGCTCATCATAACTTGTACCTGGTCCTGCTGCAGATCCTGCGGTTTTATCATAACATTCCATCCGCCTTTTTTTCTGTCATTTATGGTGTATTGAAATTTGGTAGAGGTGAAGCTTAATGGCCCTTGTTCAGGATTAACAGGCGCCGTATAAGCGCGGCCAAAATAAGGCAGATCGCTTACTACCGTATCTTTTGATACCCTTAAGTCAAAATCATAGGTTAATTGCCGCGTATTGCCCGATGCGGGTATTGCTGTTTGGGGAATGAACACATAATTACCTGCTTCCACAGCATCTTTGATCATTGTTTTCTTATCCTGCTTCTTTTGTTGTGCCCACAAGGGCGCAGGCGCTAAAGCAACTGTTGTAAACAGCAACAGCATCATTGTTTTAATAATTATATTTAAACTTTTCATATAGCACTCCTTTGTTATATCCCTATAACGACAGGAGACTATTTATTGTTTGTTAAATTTATTGGTATCGTCCTCAATCTGTGGCAGTGTTGCCCAACCCTCTGGTCACATGTCATCACGAAGTCTGTTCTTCAGCATTCTTATTTCGTTCTGCATTTGTTCTACACGTTGTAGCAGGTTGCTGATAGCATCAATGCCGGCGAGATTAATATCCAGATCATAATGCAATCGTATAAACTGCTCCAGTTGAGGCAGCTGTTCTGTATGAACAAAGCTGGACTGTTCAATGGTGGTGACTTCTATCAGTCCGTAATCGTGTAACGACTGTATAAATGTAATATCAATATTGTGTGAAATACAAAAGTCTGTTGCCGGTATCAATTCCTGTGTTGACATGATACTGCTTTTATGAGTTATGTGATTTGGATAATGCCGCCAGTTCGGTAAACAATGCTTTTTCTTTTTCTGAAAGGTTGGTGGGGAGTTTCACCTGCCAGGTAATATACAGGTCGCCATGCTGACCTTCCTGTTTATATACCGGAAAGCCTTTTCCTTTCAGTCGGATTGTACTGTTATTTTGCGTGTAAGGCTTTATCTGCAGTTTTACTTTTCCGTCGAGGGTATCTACAGTTACTTCTCCTCCCAAAATGGCAGTATATAAATCGAGATCGGTGGTTATATACAGATCGTCGCCCTTGCGTTTAAATGGTGTGTTATTTACAATGGTGAACGTGATGTAAAGATCACCCGCCGGTCCGCCGTTTATACCTGGGCCGCCATGTCCTTTTAATTTGATCTTCTGGTCGTTTTCAATACCGGCGGGTACTGTTATGCGTATGCTTTTACCATTTATGGTAAAAGTTTGCTGGTGGGTTTTTGCGGCCTCTGAAAGCGGGATCTGTAATTCGGCCTGATAATCTTCGCCCCTGAATTTTGCTTTGCTGCGCTGACCGCTGCTGCCGCGGGCGCCTCCGAATAATGATTCAAAGAAGTCGGAAAAGTCCCCATTGCCAAAATCGCCCGTAAAGAATTCTTCCCGTCCGCCGCCAGGTGAATGCTGGTAATGCTGCTGCTGTTGTTTTGCCTGTTCAAATTGTTCGGCATGCTGCCAGTCTTTACCATACTGATCGTATTTCTTTCGCTTTTCAGGATCGCTGAGCACTTCATTGGCCTCATTGATCTGCTGAAACTTTTTATTGGCTTCCTTGTCGTTGGGATTCAGATCGGGATGGTATTTACGTGCCAGTTTGCGATATGCTTTTTTGATATCATCGGCACTTGCGGTTTTTTCTACACCTAATATCCGGTAATAATCGATAAACTCCATGGTAATGAATTTCTCTATCGTAAGTTAACAAGAAATTCAATATTTATGCCGCAGGGATTGGTGAAGTGGCTTTGGCGGCCTTTGCGCCTCCTTTGTGTTCTTTGCGTTCCTCATATCGACGATTTTAGGAACGCAAAGAACGCGGAGTAGACGCAAAGAACGCAAAGCTACACATTATATAAAACTTCTTACGATAAGTCCGATTATAATAGACAGCGCAAAGCTCATAAGCGTGCCTATAAGAATGTATTCGGCCTCTTTACGTGCTTCCTGGCCTTTGATATCATTAAAGCGCAGGATTGATTTTGCTGCAATTAAAAAGCCTATGCCTTCAAAGTGACCGGCTATAACAAAGGTGAATACCAGCAGCCGCTCGAAAATACCGATCCATTTACCGGCTTCGTTGAGGCTGATAGAGGAACGCATACCGGTTTCTTCGGCTTCGCGGCGCCAGCGTTGTGTGGCGCTGGCCAGTAATAACGATAATGGAAAGGTAACCAGCAGGTATCCCGAAGCTATTGCCCAGTCGGCCTGGCTATGCATAATACCGGTCCAGTTTTTGGGTAACCAGCCTGTGGGCGCTACAAAAAGGCACCACAGTCCAAACAGAACGAGCAAATGCAAAAGCTGGTCGATGATAAAATACTTTACGCCTTCCGGCTGATTGAGCTTCCAGAGGTCAATTATATAGTGAGTAAACGTCACCAGCAGCGGAATGATCCACATGTGCCATGAAGGAACGAACAAATAAACCAGTATTCCATGTATTGCGCAGTGAAGGTACAGCATCCATGAGCGGGCTTTTAATCGTTGTTTGTGGCGTACCATGGAACGCGTTTGCAATACGAAATCACCCAGCAAATGTGCAAAGATCCATTGAAATAAGGTTACCATAATTTATAGGCTTAATGCTAATGCGTAATACAATATATGCTCGACGCGTAACGCTGAATGCGTAACGCGCAATATTTAACGTGCAATACACAATGCTTGATGCATAATGCTAAATGCATAGTGCTTGTAATGGCGTTTTGCAATGAGCGTTAAGCGTTATGCATTTAGCGTTCAGCGTTTATTATTACGCGTTTAAATTTAATATAACCGATTCAAAACGGTTTAGAATTTTTTGCACAACCGGCCATCCTGCTGCTTGCAGGCGCTGGTATACGGAGGGTTGTTTTATCTTTAGCTTTTTAGCTATTTCCTGTTGTGTATGATCCTGCAACTGCAGATAAACGGCTGCGGCCTGCTGCACCGTCCAGTGCTGAATAATATAATTCAGCGAAGCGCTGTGCGCCTGCCATTCGCTGGTAAAGTCATCATCGCTGCCGGCTATTGAAATTACTTCGCCGCTTTTTGCAAGGGCATCAAGCCAGGGGCCCGAAGCCTGAAATGCCGATCCGTCGGAGGTAATGACCTGTTTGCTTTTAAAACTAATGTCTCCAACACCAATAGACAGCCGTATTTTAAAACTTTCTTTTGCCAGATGGCTTTGCAGTAACAGAACCAGACGTAATGCAGCCACACGGTTTTTGGTAAGTATTGCCTGAATGCTGTCGCCCCGGTACTGCTGCATCTGCAGGTCGGGCCATTGCTTTGCTGCCTGATCAAAAAAAGAGTCAAGCAGGTGTTGCAATTTCTTACGTGGAGTAGCTTTTAGCAACGATGAATCGATCACATCTCCACTTATAACCGTTGCTTTTTCTTCTAGAGCCATACGGGGAGGCTTTTCACAAATATAGGCCTTTATTTCAAATTATAGTACTACAATACTATATTTTGCCATTATAGTATCACAGTACTATAATTAATGATTATAGTATTCCAGCACTATAATTTGCGATTATAGTATTCCAGTACTATAATTTGCCATTATAGTATTCCAGTACTATAAATTGAGACTATATACCTAAAATCGTTTCAAAACACAGAGGCTATATCAAAGTTGAAGTGCCCCAAAAAGTTAGGCACTTTCAGTTTTCCGTTTTATGATTCATGTAGCGAACTGTATAGTTAGAGTAGGACGACACAAAGAGGCAACCCCGTCACATTTTTGAAATAAGCAGTAGGCCCGAAATGTAGCTTTGCTGTATCAGTCACTGCCGATGGAGTTTTCGCTCAGGGCTAACGGGAAGAGCGAACCCCGCCCGCCCTCTCCGCCAGCAGCGACCGGTAAAGGAAACAAAATTATTCATTCATAAAACCAGGTGCTATATGGCTCATTCAAATAGCAGTGTAATCACTGGCAAATTCCAAGGAAGTTCCCGAAAAGAGCTCATATTCGCGACGGGGGTAAAACAATAATTGCTAAAGCATCTAAACGCAAACAAGGAGTGCCCATGCTTAATCGAATAGCATCCCGACCAACAGATCGGGAAGGCTTCGTTTGAATCCTGAAGCAGTCAGGATAAAGTAAAAGGCGTCTCCATGTTTGTAAAAACATAGGAGACGCCTTCTATATTTCAATATTGAAGTGTCTAGTATCTGTAATGGTCTGCTTTGAATGGACCTTCTTTGGGAATACCCAGGTAAGAGGCCTGCTCGTTGGTCAGTTCATCCAGCTCAACACTGATCTTTTTCAGGTGTAAGCGGGCAACTTTTTCATCGAGGTGTTTCGGTAAAACGTATACTTTATTCTCGTATTTTTTGCGGTTGGTCCACAATTCAATTTGCGCCAGCGTTTGGTTGGTGAATGAGTTACTCATTACAAAGCTGGGGTGACCTGTAGCGCAACCCAGGTTTACCAGGCGGCCTTCGGCCAGCAAAATGATCTCTTTACCGTCGATGTTATACAGATCAACCTGCTCCTTGATAGTGTCCTTGGTGTTGCCGTAGTTGTTATTTAACCAGGCTACATCAATTTCAATATCGAAGTGGCCGATGTTACAAACGATGGCTTTATCCTTCATAGCACGGAAGTGCTTTTCAGTGATCAGGTCACGGCAGCCAGAAGCGGTAACAATGATGTCGGCTTCTTTAACAGCATCAACCATTTTCTTTACTTCAAAACCGTCCATAGCGGCCTGTAAAGCGCAAATGGGGTCAATTTCAGTAACGATAACACGGCAACCTGCACCTGCCAGAGAAGCGGCAGAACCTTTACCTACGTCGCCGTAACCGCCTACAACAGCTACTTTACCGGCGAGCATTACGTCGGTAGCGCGGCGGATGGCGTCAACCAGACTTTCTTTACAACCGTATTTGTTATCGAATTTCGATTTGGTTACTGAGTCGTTTACGTTAATGGCAGGGATAGGTAATGTACCTTTTGCCATTCTTTCGTACAGGCGGTGAACGCCGGTAGTGGTTTCTTCGCTCAGTCCGCGAATATGCTGAACCAGTTCAGGATATTTATCGAATACCATATTGGTCAGGTCGCCACCGTCGTCGAGGATCATATTCAACGGGCGATCGGCGCCGCCAAAAAACAATGTTTGTTCAATGCACCAGTCGGCTTCTTCCAGTGTCTGGCCTTTCCAGGCATACACACCAATACCGGCGGCGGCAATAGCAGCGGCGGCATGGTCTTGCGTAGAGAAGATGTTACATGAGCTCCATTTTACTTCTGCACCTAAAGCCACAAGGGTTTCAATAAGCACCGCAGTTTGAATGGTCATGTGTAAACAACCGGCAACACGGGCGCCTTTCAGCGGTTGTGAAGGGCCATATTCAGCGCGTAACGCCATCAGTCCGGGCATTTCTGCTTCTGCAAGCCGGATTTCCTTACGACCCCATTCTGCAAGGCTGATATCTTTAACCTTATAGGGAAGAGAAAAATCAATGTTTTTTGAAATGGTTGACATACCAATAGAATTATTTAATTAGGCGGCAAATCTACAATATAAGTCTGAAAGTTGTACGTTGTGTGTTTTAAGTGGTAACCTGCAGGATTTGAGTCGTAACTGCATGATTCAGATCAGGTTATATGGTTTGTATACTAAAACCAGTTACTTAAACCCTGGTTACTTAAGTCCTACACCCTCTTTCTTGGTAAGGTCGGCCACTGTTTTCTTTTCGAGGATGCGCAAATTCGCGTCCCGCACCAGTACCATCATATCGTGCAGACCGCATTGCTTTTCATCGCAGTTTTTACATCGCTCGTAAAAGTACAGGCTTACGCAGGGAAGCATGGAAATGGGGCCGTCTATCAGCCGCACAATTTTGGCCAATGAAATGTCTTTGGGAGCTGATTTAAAGAAATAACCACCGCCTTTTCCTTTTTTACTATCGAGAACACCGGCTTTTTTCAGCTCGAGCAGAATATTTTCAAGGAATTTGAGCGGAATCCGTTTCTTTTTCGAGATCTCGGCGATAAGAATAGGTTCGTTTTCTTTTTTTTCAGCCATGTACATCAGGGCCTTAAAAGCATACTGAGCTTTCTTGGATAACATGTAGTCTTTATTTAAAGTGCGAAAGTTAAGGTTAAAAATTGAATAGTTGATCGGTTAATAGGTTGATAGAGGAACACGTTGATAAGTTAACAAGTTGATAGGTTACCAGGTTGATACGTTAACAAGTTAATAAGTAATTTTCAACCAGTCAACCTATTAACGTATCGGCTTAGAAACCAATCAAACTATGGCCTGTTAACTATACCAGCTTATGCTCATACGCATATTTAATAAGCCCTATTACGCTGTTTGTTTTGGTTTTGCGGAAGATATTTTTGCGGTGGGTTTCTACAGTCCGTTCGCTGATAAACAACCGTTCAGCGATTTGTTTATTGCTGTATTCCTGTTCAATAAGGCGTATAATTTCGAGTTCCCGGTCGGTAAGATGGCTTTCTTCCGGAGATGGCTTTCTGAAGTGAACCTGTTGCGAATCGGGCAGGGGAGTTTCGCCCGAATAGATGCCATCTATAAGATGTTCCAGGGCGGCCGTAACGGCCTCTTTATCGTTGCTCTTTAATATATATCCCGATAAGGCGCCTTCTTCAATCATCGTGTTTACTATATTGTTTTGCCCCTTTTCAAAAAGGGCTACCATTTTTACTTTGGGAAACAGTTCTTTTACTTTATTGGCCAGTTCATGGCCATTGCGGTACAACATGGTAATATCGGCAAATAAAAGGTCAACCTGTGTACAGGCCATCTGTTGCAACAATTCCTGAGGATTGGTAGTAATAATTACAGCTTTACAATATTCGTGCTTATGTAACAACGACAATAACCCATCAATTACTGTCTGGTGAGTTTCTGCAATAGCCATTCGAATTTTTTTTCGTTTCATGTTTGGTAGGTTAACAGTCGGCCGGTTACCTAAGGAATTGGAAAAATATCGAATAATGAACCGAAGAATTTTCAATAATGAAGTAAATAGCGTTCATTTCTGCGTTTACTTCAGCATTCAATATTCAATATTTAAAATTCAATATTACTAATCAAGCCTGCCTAACCTCCAGGCTATGTATAAGAAAGGGAACGGGGTGCCTGATACCCAAATGAATCAAATCTTTTGCCGAATACCTGTGGCTGGCGAACATGCACAGTATCACTGCAAAACGGTATGTTAACTGCTGTATAAGCGAAGGGGAGCCGAAGTTTTATTGCCCGGTTCAGCAAATTGAATGCATGAAGCGAAGGTATATTTATAGCAAGGACAAGTCAATCTGAAACAGTTCATGCAGCAGTATTTTGGTAATTCTTAGTAAAATATACTGAATTTACCTGACAGATGGATGCCTTGCGATGAAAAAATTGAGGAATATCAAATTCGAGGTAAGTCGGAAGTCCGAAGTCTGATGTCTGATGTCAGAAGTCTGTGGCCGGAAGACTGATGAGTTTATTTAGAGATTAAAAAATTCAAAATCTTCTGATCTCAGACTTCTGACTTCAGACCTCAATTAAAGCCCCAGCACGTCGCTCATGTTATAAATCCCTTTCTTACCGTTAAGGAATTCTGCGGCCAGCACCGCGCCGGTAGCAAAACCTTTACGATTGTGTGCCGTGTGTTTTATTTCGATATTATCAATGTCAGATGCCCAGGTTACGATATGGGTTCCGGGAGCCGGATCGATCCGCTCGCTGAGGATTTCCAGTTCATTGGCTTTGCCGGTTGGCTGATTCACCCATTTATTCTTTTGCGGCGCCAGCTTTAATATGTCTTCGGCCAGTGAAATAGCCGTACCGCTGGGCGCATCTTTCTTTTGTGTGTGATGTATTTCTATAAGCGAAGCATTATACTCGGAGTGTGAAGCCATCATTTCGGCCAGTCGCTTATTAATGGCAAAGAAAATATTTACGCCCACACTGAAGTTGCTGGCATAGATCATGGCGCCGTTATGGTCGTTGCAGTATTTGGTAGCTTCATTAAAGCGTTCGAGCCAGCCGGTAGAACCGCTTACTACAGGTACACCTGCTTCAAGGCATCTCATCACATTATCAAAGGCTATTTCAGGACCGGTAAATTCAATGGCCACATCTGCCTTTCGGATATTTTCAATGGTATTGTCTTCGATATTCTCTATCCCAACTTTCAATACGATTTCATGGCCGCGCTGTACAGCTATTTCTTCAATGGCATGACCCATTTTCCCATATCCGATTAATGCAATTTTCATTGGAGTTAAATAAGTTTTAAGTAATAAGTAGTACGTACTAAGTTGAAGGCTTATGATTACTACTATTAAAGTGGCAAATTTAGTTAAACAGACTTATGACTTAAAACTTATTACCTACAACTTTACTTAACACCTACAACAATACTTAGACCGAGGGCGTGATTAGAGAGAATGGCCGGCTTTACATGCATGGTTAAATTGTCGGTTACATTAAAGCCCTTCAGGTGGGCATCTACCGTTGCATCTACCACATTCAATCCCCAGAACAATAAGGTGAACAGAATGGAATAATCCATGTTTTTACGGAACTCATTGCGGTAATTGAGCAGAGATGGCTGCTGATTGCCTTGTACAAAAGGTAAAAGAGATGAGTGAACTGCTGCAAGGCTGTCACTGTTCAGATTCGGATAGCTCGATACTACAGCCAGCGCATATCGCGTTCGGTTATACCATGTTTTATTATTAAAGAACAACGCCACCGGTATACCAACGGCTGTATATACAAGAGGAACCTTCCAGTATTTTTTGTTGTAAACCTGCCCAAGACCCGGTAAAATAGCAGAGTATATGGAGGCTTTGCGAGGGATCCAGATGCGTTTGCCGGTCGAGTCCCTGTCGATAAGAAACCCATGTTTGGCTGACCGGCCGGCAACGAGCCTTCCGGATGAATCTTTTACAACTGATGAACCGGCAACGATCTTTCCGGAAGTATCTTTTACAATAAGGCTGTCTTTTCGCTGCGCCGATGCCAGCATGGGTACCATCAGGATGATCGCAATAACAAAGAAAACTTGCTTCATGCAGGCGAATTAAGCCGAGACACCGATCTGATCTAAGATCTTATTCAGTTCCTGAATTGAGTAATACTCAATCGAAATATTTCCGTGCCCGTTTTTATTATGATTTAATCTAACCTTAGTACTAAAATGCGTTGCTAAGTTATCTTCAATTTTCTTGTATGCCGGAGGCAAAGTGCTTTTTACCGATTCTTTAACACCGGCTGCAGTTCCGCTTTTATACATCTTTCTAACCAGATCTTCTGTTTGCCGTACAGATAAGCTGCGGCTTCTGATCTCGTTAAAAATGAATAATTGTTTGTCAACAGTATCAACATTGATCAATGCTCTTGCATGGCCCATGCTGATCTCGTTTTTGCGTACTGCTACCTGTATATCGGGGGGCAATTTCAGTAAGCGGATATAGTTTGCTACGGTACTTCTTTCTTTACCCATGCGCTCGGCCACCTGTTCCTGCGTATAACTCAATTCTTCCATCATACGCTTATAGCTCAGGGCTATTTCCACCGCATTCAGGTCTTCGCGCTGCAGGTTTTCGAGCAGGGCCAGCTCCAGTAATTCCTGATCGTTGGCCTGACGAATATATGCCGGTACATCTTTTAAACCTGCAATTTTCGAAGCGCGCCAGCGGCGTTCGCCCGAAATAAGCCGGTATTTACCGCTTGGCATTTGCGAAACGGTAATGGGCTGAACGATATCATGAAGTTTGATAGATGATGCCAGTTCATTCAGCGCCTGCTCGTCGAAATCGTGACGCGGCTGACGTGGATTGGCTTCTATCTGATCGATAGGTATGCGCAATATAGCAGTTACTGCTTCGGCTACGCCTTTTTTAAGGTCGCCTGAAGGGTTCTTCAAGTCTGAATCAATATTCTGCAACAGGGAACGTATTCCCTTGCCCAGCGCGTCTTTATTTTGTTTGGGGGTGGTCATGTATATTGTTTATTATTGGGGAAATGAAAAATTAGAAATTAGAAACAGAGAAATTAAAAAGGATAGCGGCAAAATTCCTGACTTTTTCATTTTTCATTTCTCATTTTTTATTTCTCATTCCAGTATCCTCTCTTCCTGCTTGATCTTTGTCATGTCGTTCTTTTGCAGGATCTCTTTGGCCAGGTTCAGATAATTGACAGCCCCCTTACTTTGACCATCATACAAGATCACCGGTTTACCCACGCTGGGTGCCTCACTGATGCGGGCGTTGCGATGAATGATTGTATCAAATACCATTTCGTCGAAGTGTTTGCGCACCTCATTCACTACCTGGTTACACAGGCGCAAACGGCCGTCGTACATAGTCATTAATATCCCTTCAATTGCCAGATCAGGATTTAAACGGCTTTGCACAATCTTAATTGTGTTTAATAATTTGCCCAATCCTTCCAGTGCGAAAAACTCCGCCTGTACCGGTACAATTACCGAATCGGCTGCTGTAAGAGCGTTTACCGTAATTAAACCCAGTGACGGTGAGCAATCGATGATCACGAAATCATAATTATCCCTCACATTCTCCAGTATATTTTTCAATACATTTTCGCGGTTGGGATAATTGATCATTTCTATTTCGGCGCCCACCAGGTCGATATGAGATGGAATGATATCGAGGTTGGGAATTTCAGATTTCAGGATCACATCTTTCCCCGGCGTACCATTCACCATGCAATCGTACAGGCTTGTTTGAATATTGTGCAAATCAAAACCCACGCCGCTGGTACTATTGGCCTGCGGATCGGCATCTACCAGTAAGGTTCTGAATTCCAGAACGGCCAGACTGGCCGCCAGGTTAATGGCGGAAGTAGTTTTTCCAACTCCTCCTTTTTGATTGGCAACTCCAATTACTCGGGCCATAGTGTTAATTACATTACCTGCTGTTTTTACCCTCGCGCGCGGAGCACGGTACCGGACGGCAGGCGTTTGGATTTTTTAAATAGGTTCACGGAATCTCTTTGGAAGATGGTACAGAAACACGTAAAAACCACATGAATGAGCCGTTTTTACCAGTTCTTTTTATCATCCCCGCTGTAAATTTCGGTGACAATATACTTATTTACCGCATTCAATACCCTTCACTAAAGCTCATAGTGAATAAAATTGTACGAATTCGATAATAAAAAGCATCCCCCCGAAACAGGGGGATGCCATTATTCGCACGCGAAATTATTACATTAACCTTATTATCAGCATTTAATGTTTTAATATTTTATAAGGCCGTTCCAGCCTGTGTTTCACGGGGATATGATATTCACAGGTTATCAACATCGTGTGATGAAAACTTTTAATGAAGAAGGCTGCGAAATTATAACCGCAGAGACGGAGAGACGCAGAGACGCAGAGATATCTTACCAATCCTCTGCGCCTCACCGTCTCCGCGGTAAAAAATCATATTTTTATTGTTTCCCCTATACCCAACAATTCCAGTCTGCATTTGGCATCGGCAAAGGCTTGTTTTGCTTTGTCGTGGTCAATCTTAATAAAACCAAAAGTATCGTAATGCACACCGATAATATGCTGACATTTGACCATGGCGGCGGCCTGAATGGCATCATCTACATCCATAGTAAAATTGTCGCCGATGGGCAAAATGGCAAAGTTCAGCCGGGCCCAAAGCGGAATCAATTGCATATCGAGTGTAAGCGCCGTATCGCCGCTGTAATAAAAATTGCCTTCTTCGGTATATACAATAAACCCGAACGGATTGCCGCCATACGAACCATCGGGCAAACCCGAGGAGTGCTGTGCTACTACCACCTTAACAGTAAACTCACCAAAATTCCATTTACCGCCGGTATTCATGGGATGTACATTGCTGATCTGCTGTTTGCCCAGCCACTCATAAATTTCCCAGCTGCAGATCACTTTAGCGCCTGTACGTGATGCAATACGCACCACATCGAGGGTATGATCGGCGTGACCATGCGATAATAAAATGTAATCGGCCTCAATGGTATCCGGGTTAATTACTTTGTTGGCCAGCTCATTTCCGGTGATAAAGGGATCGAATAATAGTTTTGTACCTTTGATCTCAACTAAAAAGCATGAATGTCCGTAATAGGTGAAGTTCATATCATGAGTTTTTGATTCCTAAAACTAAGAACTAAAATAACTCCGAAGTATGAACTAATAACTAAGAATTTACAATGAGCGACAATTATACTATCGTTTCGGGAACAAATCGTCCCGGCAGCAATACAGAAAAGATAGCCCGGCATTATCAGCAGGTACTAAAATCGAAAGGCATTGACCCGCAGTTTATTTCCCTGGTAGGATGGAAGTATATCGATAAAACACCCGAGTTTGTACAGCTGGAAAATGATCTGTTAGTACCCACCACCAAATTCATATTAATTTCTCCCGAATACAATGGCAGCATTCCCGGCGTACTGAAATTAATGTTCGATATTTCAGATTATAAAAAAGCGTGGTGGGGTAAGAAGGCCCTGCTCACAGGTGTTGCTACCGGCCGCGGTGGTAATCTGCGCGGACTGGAACATTTAACAAGTATTTTGCATTATCTGAAAGTAGTGGTGCATCCCAACAAACTACCTATTTCATTGGTTGATAAAATGCTGGATGCCGAAGGCGCGATTCAGGATGCCGGCACCCTCAGCGCCATCGATTCACAAATTTCTGAATTCATACAATTTTAAGATTCCTCGTCCGTCTGATCTGAAGTCAGATGTCGGATGTCAGAAGTCTGAAGTCAGATATCCGAATTCTGATGTCTGAATGCAGAAGTAAAAATTAAACATTAGGTTTTTCTGACCTCTTACTTCCGGCTTCAGACTTCTATTAATGAAGGACAAAAAATTTCATAATCACACATGCGTAATTCGAGTTTTTTCTTTTTTCTGCTGGGATTGATGGCCTTGCTGGACATATATATTTTCCAGGCGCTGCAGGTGATCCTGCCTGCCACAGGTAAAGTACGACTAGCCATAATAATAGCTTATTGGGCTGTTTCGGTAATCGCTTTTATTATTTTTCTTTTAATGCCTTATTCCACATTCGATTCATGGCCGCGCTGGTTGCTCACCTATGTGCGGGCTACGGTAATAGGATTATTTGCTTCGAAAGTGATCGCATCCCTGTTTTTTGCAGTGGATGATATCCGGCGCGCCGGTACCTGGATCATTGGTAAAATAGTAAATACTACGCCACCCGAAATAACACATACCGCGACAGGCGTTACACGCTCTGTATTTTTAAGCTGGCTGGGGTTGGCAGTAGGCGGCAGTCTCTTTGGCACCCTGGTATACGGTTTTGGCAATAAATACCGCTATCAGGTGAACAGGATCCGCATGTCGTTCAAAAACCTGCCCGCATCTTTTAAAGGACTTCGCATTGTTCATATCTCCGACATCCATTCAGGCAGTTTTACCGATAAAGAGGCTGTAGAAAAAGGCGTTAAAAAGATCCTGAAAGAAAAACCCGATCTCATTCTGTTTACAGGCGATCTGGTGAACGACCGCGCCATTGAAATGACAGACTATATGGATGTGTTCAGCAAACTGAATGCACCAATGGGCGTGTATTCTACCCTCGGTAATCACGATTATGGCGATTATGCCCGGTGGGACAGTCCCGAAGCGAAAAAGGAAAACCTGGAGCAGTTAAAACAGGTGCACCACACATTGGGCTGGCGCTTATTAATGAATGAACACGTGGTATTGGAAAAAGGAAATGACCAGGTGGCATTGCTGGGTATCGAGAACTGGAGCGCCAAAGGCAATTTTGGCCGGTATGGTAAAATGGAAGAAGCTTATCCGGGTTCAGAAAAATATCCTTTTAAAATATTAATGAGCCACGATCCCAGTCATTGGGAAGCTGAAGTGCGCACGAAATATTCCGATATTGATCTCACCTTGTCGGGGCACACGCACGGAATGCAGTTTGGCGTAGAGCTGCCCGGTTTCAGATGGAGCCCCGTACAATATATGTATAAGCAATGGGCCGGTTTATATGAAGCCGATAAACAGAAATTATATGTAAATCGTGGTTATGGTTTCATTGGTTATCCGGGCAGAGTGGGAATATTACCTGAAATAACAGTGATTGAGCTTGCTTAATGAGAATAAATTCATGCAGAGAAACCTTCTTCTCGTGAAATTATCTTTGTATTGAATGAAATGATCATTGTAGCGTAATATTTCGTTTAAATAGTGTGTGATAAGGTTTAAATAACTTGCGACAAGATCTAAATAACTTGTGATAACATCTAAATAGCTTGTGATAACATTTGAATAATGTGCGATAACGGATACTCAATTGATTTCTCGCTTAGATCAATTGATATGTGGGAAATTTCAGGCAGTATTTTGTTATCGCAAGCCAGCATAGATCATCGCAGGGAAAACATAGGTTATCTCAAATTATGTTGGCATTTTTGCAGACCGTTTTAATTACAGATCCGGCCTGATCGGGCAATAGTTTATGCTGCATAGGAGAAAGTTCATGTAACTTAAATCATATCTCACGCTGCCGGGGAATATTTCACGTGATTTAACTGATATGTCAGGTTGCGAAGACGATATATCACCTTACTTAAATGGCATTTCGCGCTACCATTATGTTATCAGAAAATGCAAAACGTTCGGCAACCTTGCACAAACAAAATGCTATCATATCATTTCTTCCATCACACAACTTAAGGCTTTGGTAATCTGACTATCGTCCAATTTCTACAAACTATTTCCCACAAAAAAAGAGCTGCCAACATACGTTAACAGCCCTTACTGGTGAGCAGGTTTTTTAAGGGTCCACTGTTGAGGTGGAAATACGGGTTTGTGGTTCCAAAATATCAGACCTTAACCATGTTGGCTTAGCACGGGTTTGCCGCAGCTACATAACCGGATTAGAAACAGGCTACGGATCGAAACAATGTTAGGGGTCAGGGGTTGTCGGTTGTTTTAAGGGAGTAGGGGGAACAATTTAAAAAAGGGAGCCGGCTAAAAGCGGGTACGTTTTGTTACGGTTGCGTTATGAAAAGTTATGAAAAGCAATGCTCGATGCTCATTTTTAGCCGGTCCCTTACTAATCTAAATCAGACCTTAACCATGAATAATTTAGGTATTGCTACGGTAAAGGGGTTAGGGGTTATGCTACTAATCAGGATTTAGGGAAAAAACTATATATAATAAATTGGTCTCGGGTTAATTTTCACAGGACGGTTCGGGTTATTTCGTATTGACCACACAAAAATACGTTGTGAAAACCCCCTCATGCAATTACATTCGGTGAATCAGGTAAATCCATAGCCGAATGAAGATATTTTGCCGTTAAACGGGCGCTCAATCTCCGGCGTGTAACTGGAAATGTACAATAGTAAAATGATAATCAAATTGTTGTGTAGAGAGAGGGCCCGGAGGCAGTAAAAGCCCGAAGGACTTTAATGTTAATAGCTTCGGGTGATAACCCGGGGAAAAACGAAGCAATAGGTGCAATCCGCCAGCCGGCAGATTGAATGTGATGAACTGAAACACACCGGGAGCTGTTCATAATTGAAGCCCGTTGGGCTTCGATCAAATGCCTAAAACCCTTTTGCGTTCAGCAAAATATTTACTTCCTGCAGCAGGGATTGTTTATAATCGTTCAGCTTTTCACATTCTGTAACGAGGATAGCCGCATTGCTGCTCTTTTTGGCCAGCTTTTCCATTTTTTCAAGCTGCTGAAAAAAAGGTGTATTCTTACCCAGGATCGAAACGGTAGATTGAATATGGTGCGAAAGGGTGGCTACCTGACGGGTATCTTTATCGTCAACTGCTTTTTTAAGCATGTCCATTTCGCCGGGAAATTGTTTCAGGAACTGCCTGAGGATCGTTTTCATAAAATCGCCGCTGCCCATCACCATATCCTCAAGAAAGTTAAGGTCGATATAATGCAGACTGTTTTTAAGCGACTCAATACTGTCTTTACCATCATCCAGATATTTCTTTAACAACATATACAACTCCTTTTCATGTATCGGTTTTGAAATATAATCGTTCATTCCATAGCTTAAACATTTCTCCCGTTCACCGGCCAGCGCGTGTGCAGTCATGGCAATGATGGGTATATCGCTTTTTAGTTCCTTCCGAATGGCTTGCGAGGTGGCATATCCATCCATAAGGGGCATTTGAATATCCAGTAAGATCAGATCGAATTTATCGCGCTGCAGCCACTCAATGGCCTTGGCGCCGTTATCGGCCAGTTCGAAGTTCATCTTCCAGCTTTGGAAGGTATATTTGATCAGTAACTGGTTCATGGCATTATCTTCCACTACCAGTATTTTGGCATCGGGAAAGGCGCCTGGTCCAATGTCTATTTTATCGGGTAACACCGTAGGAATGGATTCTGTAACCGCGAGCAGAGAGTATTCTATTTCAAAAATAAATTCGGTTCCTTTGCCCGGTTCACTATTAACCGATATATCGCCGCCCTGCAGCTGCACCAGATTTTTTACAATAGAAAGCCCCAGTCCCGTTCCGCCATATTTTCGTGTGGTATCTGTTTCGCCCTGTTGAAAGCGTTCAAAAACGGCCTCCAGTTTATCGGGCGAAATGCCAATGCCACTGTCCTTCACCGAAAAACGCAACCTTGCCGATTCGCCGGTTTGACTTATCGAAGTAATATTAATTGTAATGCCACCTTTTTGGGTAAACTTTATCGCATTACTGATGAGGTTTACCAGTATTTGGGTAAGCCGTACCGCATCGCCGGTAAGCGTATCGGGGATGTTTTCCTGAATATAAATAGAGAATGAAAGATTTTTTTCGCGGGCTTTATGATAGAACATGGTTTCAATGGAGTTGCTGAGACCCCGCAGACTGAATGGATTTTTTTCAATCCGAAGCATACCCGCTTCAATTTTCGAAATGTCCAGTATGTCGTTAATGATAGTGAGCAGATTTTCGCTGGCCGACTGTATCATGTTTACAAACTGTTTCTGATCTTCTGACAAAGCCGTTTTTTGAAGCAGGTTGGTAAAGCCTATTACAGAGTTTATGGGGGTACGTATTTCATGGCTCATATTAGCCAGGAATTGTTCTTTTACATGGGCCGATTCAAGCGCTTCCTGTTTTGCTTCTTTTAAGGCGGTTTCAGTTTTTTGTTGTTGGGTGATATCATAAACGGTACTGCGGCTCGAAATATAATTGCCCTGGCTGTCATATACAGCCACTGAATTTAAGACCACCGGAAAAGTACGGCCGCTTTTTGTGCGCATGGTAAGGCGTCGTTCTCTTACCTGTCCCCGTCTTTTGAACTCAGGGAAATTATCGCGTACGCTTTTCGCCGTTTCTTCATCCAGCACATCGTAAATAAATAGTTGACCTATCACTTCATCGCGTGTGTATTCCAGCCATTTCAGTTCAGTATCATTGATGGCAATGATGCGTGCATCGCCATCGATGGAATGATATCCGCAGGGAGCGTTATTATACAGGTCCTGTATTTCGGCCGAAATTCTTTCAATGTTATGGCGCGCTTCTGTTTCATTGTGGTTTGCCTGCTCCAGCTCTCTGATCAGATGCTGCTGGCTTATTATATGCCGGATGACGAGCAGTGATAAAACTACAATACCTGTTAATTCAAGTATAGTAAGTATACGACTGATGTTAAGAATATAAACTGTGCGTTTACGGTTTTGCTGTATACCTCCCTGCAGGCGGTCGTACAGTTCCTGTTCCAGTTGTGTGGAAAGATCATTAATGCTGGTGCGCAGAATGATGCTTGCCTTGCTGGCAATCCTTTTTTCGGCTGCTGCTTTGCCAAAGTGGTTGTATACATCCACTATTTCACTGGTGATATTGATCCTTCTTTCTATAAGAGTGGCAAGTGTTGAAAAAGAAGCCTGGTTATACTGGTTTCGGGCGGCTTTTTCCAGTGCATACAGCTCGGGTTTTAAATTATTGAGGGTGTCCTGCACACCGCGTATAAAATTGCTGTCGCCGGTAATTACAAATCCTCTGACCCTGCTTTCGGTGAGAATAACATTTTTAATGATGTTCTGGAGCTTGCTGTGTAAATGAAAGGACTCTACTGCTTCACGGCTGGATGCCCGTGACTTACTAATGATCCGCTCGGTGTTTAGTTGAAGTATCACGCCTGCTGCTATAAAAGCCACCGAGAAGGCGATGCTGTATAGAATAAGCCTGTTAGGTCTAATGTTTCGCTTCATGGTACTGGGTGCTACCTCACAGTAACCTAACCTTAACCGGGGGAACGGACATGTTGCTAATACACTGCAATATAGGAATATCTTACAACAACTTAATTTTCTGTATTAACTTACTGCGGTAGCTTTCTGCAACGGGGATAGGTGTATTAAAGATATTTACTACGCCTTCTTCGATGGAGTCGATCTTATCCAGAGAAATGATATAACTGCGGTGAACGCGCATGAGCCGCGACGAATTGATCTTTTCTTCTACGGCTTTAAGCGTAGTATGTACAATATGCCATTGATTTTGCGTACGGATCTTGATATAATCGCCCATGGCTTCTATCCATAAAATGTCTTCGAGCTTAACTTTTTTCAACACATTATTATCTTTTATAAAAAGATAATTGTCCTCCACTTTTTTTACTTCTGAATCACTTCGCAGTAAAATGTCCCGTACTTTTTCTACTGCCTGCATAAGGCGGGGGAGAGTAACCGGTTTTACGAGATAATCTACTACATTTAGTGTAAAGGCCTCCGCTGCATATTGTTTTTTGGAAGTAGTGAGTATTGCGAGGGTTGTTTTGGGCAATATTTTCAACAATTCAATGCCGGTCATTCCCGGCATTTCTATATCAAGAAACACCAGATCCGGCGGATTGGCCGTAATATTGCGGTGGGCTTCCAACGCATCTTTGCATTCACCGTTTACCTGCAAATTGCCCGTTTGCAGAGCCAACCGGTGTAAGGTAAGCCTGGACATATCGTTATCGTCTACGATCAAACAAGTTATCATAGCATAGTGGTAGTGTCAGTGTCAAAGATACGGTGTCAATATCAAAAGGCAGCGGGCTGCTGGCGCCCCTGTTCTGAAAACTAAGGGAGTATATAAAAAACAAAACCAGCATAATAAATTCTTAATGATTAAACCGGTAACAATTTTTTTTATCTCATATTCGTTGTTCCCGGCGCAGAAGTCAGGGGGATTGACAGTGGGAAAATCAGCAAACGTATGAAGAAATTGCTCGTTCTTCTTGTTTTCACGGTCGCTATGAAGCCTTCATTTTCCCAGGTCGGGGGAAAGCTGGATTCTCTATTCGCCAAAGGCGACACAACCGCCGTACTCGACTCTCTGCTAAAAGATTTTGATACCTACCTCGATAGTTTAAATGGCCATAAAAGTTTTTTCATCGTAAATCTGGGCATCGGTACCGGTTTTTTTAGCTTTAATGATAAGAATTCGGTACTGATGAATACAAAGAAAAAGATGATCTTTTCTCCGGCCCTCGGGTACTTTCACCGGTCGGGTTTTGGCCTTTCAGCTACGGCATTGGGACTTTTTAATAACGGACTCAGTTTTTACCAGTATGCTTTCAGTCCTTCGTATGATTGTATAAGAAAGAGTTTTTCTACCGGCATCTCCTATACCAGATATATTACAAAAGATTCCCTCGATTTTTACAGCACACCAATCCAGAACGAACTATTCGCCTATTTTTCATATAAGAAGTGGTGGTTGCGGCCATCAGTTAGTTTTACCTACGGGTGGGGCAGCAGTGAACAATATCAGAAAAGAAAAGTGGAAAGGCTCCAAAGATTACTATCGCAAACCAACCGGTACTATGTGATCGTTAAGAATACAGAATCGGTGAAAGATTTTGCATCGACCCTTTCATTGCGTAAAGAGTTTGACTGGTACGGGGTCTTTGGAAAATCAGATAATATAACGTTTACGCCTATAGTAATGCTAACGGCAGGTACACAGAATTATGGTTTTAATACTTCCTATTCATATGATTTTTCACCCGTACGCGCTAATTCATTGCCCAGTAATAAAGACATATCCGACAACACACAGTTCGCACTGCAGTCGACCAGCCTTGCTTTTCGTGGCAGTTATTTAAAGGGACGATTCCTGTTGCAGTCACAGATCCTGTTTGATTATTTTTTGCAGGATACCCAGGATTCCAGACTAAACACGGTGTATTCGATCACTGCAGGAATAAGTTTTTGACAATCAATTAATTTTTAGGTTAATCTTCACGTAGCTGTTAAGGGAAATTAACAGCATATAGTGAACCTTGGCATATAAGTTGAAATTTTAAATCTGAACCATAAAAAACAAAGTATGAAACTAAAATCCCTGGCGTTATTAACAGTGTCTCTTGCCCTGACCTCAATGTCTTTCGCACAAGGGCTCCATTTTGGTGTTAAAGCCGGAGCCAACATTTTCAAGATCGATGGTACTGCCATGAAAAATGACTTCAATTTTGGTTATAATGCAGGCGCTTTTGCGGAAATCTATTTCAATGACAAGATCGGTATTCAGCCTGAAGTAATGTTTAACCAGACCAATTATCGTACTGGTACTTCTTTCAGCGACGTTTATCCCAGTGGTGTTAACGATGTAAAAGGAAAGCTGAGTTACTTAAGTATTCCTGTTCTGTTAAACTACAATCTGGCAAAATTTTTCACACTGCAGGCTGGTCCGCAATTTGGCATCCTCATGAACAAAAATCAAACGCTGGTACAAAATGGTAAAGATGCGTTTAAAAGCGGCGACTTTTCCGTACTTGGTGGTGTACAGTTAAACCTTGGCAGCCTCAAGGTTGGTGGTCGTTATGTAGTTGGTTTAGCTAATATTAATGATATTGATGATAAGAATAAATGGAAGAATCAGGGATTCCAGGTTTATTTAGGCTTTAGAATTATCTAGTGAACCTTTTCTGAATCACTTAAAGAAAATACAAACGCCCTTTTGCAATGCAGAGGGGCGTTTGCTTTCCGCTGATTGCCACCCTGATCCTTTACACAGGCTGCCGGGCTTATTGTTACCATTCATGTTCTGATTTTTGTTCTTCTTTCTTACGCGGTATAGCCCGAATCCCATTTGGCATCGATTCAGGGATACGAGGTTTAACGATTGCCATAGGCGCTACCTTTCTCATATCCGGTACAAGACATCGCATATGATCAAAGGACATAACGTAAACCTTTCCGCTGGAAGTAGTGTGCGAATATGTGCCGCTGAACTGCCAGGCTTTGGCCTGTATTGAATCCAGGTTCTTTTTAGGAGCGATCAATTGCCCTGAAGCAGCGCCTGCTGCTGACATAAGCAGTATTAAAAGAAATGAATGGCTTTGCATACAACTGGTTTTACAGCATGATGCACAGCTTTTCGAAATTGCATAAAAATAGCCCGAAAGTCAGAAAAGTTGGAAAGTCCGAAAGACGCTTCAACCAAATGAATATGTCTTTCTGACTTCCGGACTTACCGTCTTTCGGACTTTACTGACTATCCCTTCATCTTCTTATATGCATTAATTAGTCCATTTGTTGAGGAATCATGGCTGGTGGCCTGCTGATTGCTCTGCAGTTCGGGCAGAATATTATTGGCGAGTTGTTTACCCAACTCCACACCCCACTGGTCAAAACTAAAAATGTTCCAGATCACGCCCTGAACAAATATTTTATGCTCATACAGCGCTATCAGCTGACCTAAAGTGTATGGCGTTATTTCTTTGATGAGGAAAGAATTGGTGGGCCTGTTACCGCTGAATACTTTAAAGGGAGCCAGCGCTTTTATTTCTTCATCCGATTTGCCGGCTTTTACCAGTTCGGCTTCTACTTCATCTTCGGTTTTGCCATTCATCAAGGCTTCTGTTTGCGCAAAGAAGTTCGACAACAATTTAGCATGGTGGTCACCGATAGGATTATGACTGATGGCAGGTGCAATAAAATCGCACGGAATTAACAACGTACCCTGATGAATCAGTTGATAAAAGGCATGCTGACCATTGGTGCCGGGTTCACCCCAGATCACCGGCCCTGTATTATAACGGACCGGTTTGCCTTTGCGGTCAACACTTTTACCGTTGCTTTCCATATTACCCTGTTGAAAATAAGCCGCAAAGCGATGCATATACTGATCGTATGGTAAAATGGCTTCGGTTTGACTTCCAAAAAAGTTGGTATACCATAAACCAACAAGCGCCATGATCACGGGAATATTCTCTTCAAAAGGCGTGGTGCGAAAATGAACATCTGTAGCATGACCGCCTTTCAGCAATAATTCAAAATTATCGTATCCGATACTTAAGGCAATCGACAAACCGATGGCGCTCCATAATGAATAACGGCCGCCTACCCAATCCCAAAACTCGAACATATTGGCTTTGTCAATACCAAATTTCACTACTTCTTTTTCATTCGTGCTCAGGGCCACAAAGTGTTTCGCTATATACGATTCGTCGCCTGCTGCATCAAGGAACCATTGCCGTGCTGTGTGGGCATTCGTCATGGTTTCCTGTGTGGTAAATGTTTTGGAAGCAACAAGGAAAAGGGTTTCCTGCGGAGTTACTTTCCTGAGTGTTTCTGCAATATGGGTGGCATCAACATTCGAAACAAAATAAGGCTGAATATCTTTTTTCCAGTAAGGCTTCAGGGCTTCGGTAACCATAAAAGGACCCAGGTCGCTGCCGCCAATACCAATGTTAACAATGTACTTTATTTTGCTGCCTGTGTAGCCTGTCCATTCGCCACTATGAATACGGTGGCTGAATTGTTTCATTTGCTGCAATACACGGCGTACATCGGGCATTACATCTTTACCCTGGGCATCAAATACCGGCTCATTGCTAAGATTACGCAATGCAGTGTGCAATACCGAACGGCCTTCTGTTTCATTAATGGCTTCACCGCTGAACATGGCTTTGATGGCTTCCGGCACACGGCATTCGTTGGCCAGATCGATCAGCAGGGAAATTGTTTTGCCGGTGATCCTGTTCTTTGAGTAATCGAATAATATATCTTCAAAACGGGTGGAGAAATTAGCAAATCTGTCCGGGTCATCGGCAAACAGTTCGCGGAGGTGAGTTTCGGAAATTTTCTTATGATGACGTTCCAGCTTGTCCCATGCATCGGTATGATGCGGCTTAATCTTTGGTAGCATAATTCAACAAATTAGAACCAAAAATAAAGACAAATGTGCTAATTAAAACAATTAGCAAATATGCAAATGGAACCGCCGGCTTTCCGGGCATCCACCCATTTGCAAATTTTCGAATTAGCACATTAGCACATTACTTTACAATTACTACGTTGGCTACCTTCCGTTCTCCTTCATGGTCCCACTTTTTATTATCTGTCGGATAATTCACCACGCCATTTCCGGGTTGATTGCTGATCCAGAGTGTGGTTGAACCGCCGCCATCCATATTGATGCCGTTCTGAACTTTTAACCATTTCATAATAT
>Ga0068855_100002139_pt1 | contig 24448 bp, 22 predicted proteins | sample KBSCornC52_FD_66592 | JGI IMG/M metagenome (GOLD analysis project Ga0068855, IMG submission 66592) | Corn rhizosphere microbial communities from Kellogg Biological Station, Michigan, USA - KBS Corn C5-2 | ecosystem: Host-associated > Plants > Roots > Rhizosphere > Soil ...
GGTCCGTCGCCGCCGCCTGTGACCGTGAGGAGTTTCGTCAGGTACTTGCCCACGAGGCAGCCCACATGGATGCCCGCGACAACCTGAAGCTGCTGATGCTGCTCGCGATGCCCGATCCCCTCGCCTGGCTCCCCACGGGCAGCGCATTGCGCGAGCACTGGCGCGCCGCGACGGAGCTCGAGGCTGACGAGCGCGCCAGTGGGTCGGATCCACGCAAGCGTGTCGCCCTGGCCTCTGCGCTGATCAAAGTCGCACGCCTGTCGATCGCGAGCTCGGTTGCGAGCACCCGGCCGGACAACGGTTCCTCCCGGTCCGCAGCCGTGGAGTCAGGCGGGCTCGAGCGACGTGTGCGGCGACTGCTGGCGCCGGCCCCCGCGATCTACAGCAGCTTTCCCGGCCGGCGCCTGCTCACCTATGCGCTGTTGGTGCCCTTGCTCGCCATGCCGCTCTACTCGTCCGTGCACCGGCTCATCGAAGTGCTGGTGGCTTTCGGCCGCTAGCCGGACCGCTCAGCTCGCCCCTTCCTGACTCGTTCCGAGATACTGCGCGAACCAGTGCAGCGCACGCTCCATGACGTCACGGGTATCTTTCGGCACGTGGAATCCGTGCCCCTCCCCGGCATAGACCACGAGCTGCGTCGGCACCCCCATGGAGCGCAGCGCATGCCAGTATTCGAATGACTGGGGCGCCGGACACTCACCGTCGTATTCACCGACCACGACCAGCGAAGGGGTCTTGTCCTTGTCGATGAAGTTGATGGCCGAGCTCTTGGCGTAAGCCTGCGGAGCCTGATACACGGATGCGCCGAAGAATGGGATCATCCACTCGTCGATGGAGTTCTCGCCGTAGTAACTCTCCCAGTCCGAGAGGCCGGCGCCCACGACCGCTGCCTTGAAGCGATGGGTCTGCGTCGGAGCAAACATGGACATGAATCCACCGTAGCTCCAGCCGGTGAGGCCGAGGCGGTTGTCATCGATCGGATAGCTCGCCTCCACCCGGTCGACGCCCGCCAGGATGTCGCGCAGGTCGCCGTAGCCCATGTTGAGGCGCACGCCCTGGGTGAAGCGCTCGCCCTCGCCATAACTGCCGCGCGGGTTGGGCATCAGCACGAAGTAACCCATGGCCGCGAGCGGCACCGGCCCGTAGCCGTCACGCGGCCAGCCCGGGCGCGTGGCCGAGCTCGGCCCTCCATGTACGTAGACGATCATGGGGTAGCGCTTGAGCGGATTGAAGCTCGTTGGGAACAACAGCCAACCCTGCACCTGGAAGCCCTCGTTGCTCCAGTGCACCGCCACCGCCTTGCCCCACATCGGCTTCACCGCATCGTTGATGTGTGTGATGGCACGCGGCGAGCCGCTTACGCCCGTCGGCTCGCCCGCGGCGCTCGTCTCGAGCACGGCCGAATAGACCTCAGGAGGGCTGTCGAAAGTGCTCTCGATGAAGGCGAGCAGACTGTGTGCGGAAGAGACCGAGACGGCCGATTCGAAGGTTCCGTCCTCGATGCCGGAATCCGCCGTGAAGAGCGGACGCTCGGTCGCAGGGGAATTTCCGTGCAATGCAAACGCAGACAGCCGCGTCGCCCCGGCGGCGATGGACGAGACCAGCAGAGTCTGGTGACCTGTCCAGGTCAGCCAGGAGGGTGAGATGCCGATTCCCGGCGTGACATTCACCGCCTCGCCGCCGGCGGCCGGCACGAGATAGATATCACCGCCCGTGGATCCCTGGTCGCTCATCAGGCCGCCGATGAGAGCGATCTGAGAGCCGTCCGGTGACCACCTCGGCAGGGCAATCTGCAGCCCATGGAGCGGTCCTTTGACCGATGAAGGGTCGAGCGTGACCTTTGGCGCACCGTCCGGAGTCTGCGTATAGAGTTTGGCCACCCACCAGTTGTCGCGACCCGGTGGCGGAGCCCCTACATAGGCAAGCCGATCTCCCTTGGGGGACCAGTCGTACTCGTAGACGAACACCGAGGTCGGCGTGATCTGGCGGGCCTCGCCGCCGCTCGCCGCCACCACTGCGACGCCTTGGCGCTCGACACCGGTCTCGCCGATGACTCCGATGCGCGGCTTCGTAGCGGACACGGCGCTGATGGGGTGGGTATCACCCTTGACGAAAAGAAAGCTCAGCTGCGAGCCGTTCGGTGTCCAGGTGAGCTCATGCACGAATCCCTGGAGATGCGTCATGCGCCGTGCTACCCCCGCCTGGGGACCGACTTCGTAGATGTCGAACTGCTCGTCGGACTTCTTGGCGTGATTGCAGTTGGACAGGAAGGCTAGCGTTCGGCTGTCGCTCGACCACGCGAGATCGCTGTAGCTGCAGGACTTCGCCGCATCGGCGATCGTCACGGCCCGCACTCGTGTACCGTCTGCATTGGCGAGCTGAAGAATCTGCCCCGGCTTGCCGTCGTTGGCCTCGCCGCCCGGCGTCGCGTCCATGTCGTGTTTGCGGCTGCTTGCGGCCGTGGACCTGCCCTTCTCTTTGGTCTTCTCCTCAATGGTCCAGGCCACGGTTCTGCCGTCCGGGGCGACCGCTACCGCACCGAAGCGCTGTACGTCGCGCAGACGATGCATGATCTCGGCAATGCGCGAGGCGTTCTGTCCCTGCGCGTCGGCGGGAACCGCCATGGCGGGCTGGGGAATGATGCCGGCTCCGAGGACGAGCAGCGCGGCACCCGCCAAGGCAACACTACGGTGCGATCTCATTCCGCATCTCCGGTCACTTGGACGCGCAAAACGGCCGGAATGTTAACAGTGCTGCCGTGCCTTGACCAATTAATTGCGGCTGTGGTTAAATATTCTCCCGGTTGATAAGTTTTTACGGGAGCCTCTCATGACCAGCGCCATACCGCCCCGCCCGGCCTTCATTCCGTCGCTCGTCTACAAAGACAATCGCGCCGCGCTCGGGTGGCTGCAAAAAGCCTTCGGCTTCGAGCCGAGCGAGGTTCTCACCGACGCGCAGGGCAATATCGCTCATGCCGAGATGACGCATGGCGACGGAGTGGTGATGATCGGCAGCGAGTGGGCGGACTGGACCCGCAGCCCCGCCTCGCTCGGGGGGAAGAACACGCAGCGCGTTCACGTGCGCATCGAGCGGGCCATCGACGAGCACTGTGCCCGGGCCCGACAGGCCGGCGCCAAGATCCTGATGGAGCCCGCCGACCAGTTCTATGGGGATCGCAGCTACATCGCCGCCGATCTCGAAGGCCACTACTGGACTTTCTCACAGTCGGTGCGCGAGGTCTCGAAGACCGAGATGGAGAGCGCCACCGGCCTCAAGTTCGAACCGGTTCGGTGACGACACCGAGCCTCGATCGGACGCTCGCGGCGCTCGCCGATCCGCACCGCCGGCGGGTCGTCGATCTCCTGCGCGAGCGGCCCCATAGGGCGGGAGAGCTTGCTCGGACCGTGCGCATCTCCTTTCCGGCGATGAGCCGGCATCTGAGAACACTGCGCAAAAGCGGCCTCGTCGAGGAAGATCGTGACGACTTCGATTCCCGCGTCCGCATCTATCGTCTGAAGTCTGAGGCCATGACGGAGCTGAAGACGTGGCTGGCGGAAACGGATGCCCTATGGTCCCGCCAACTCACCGCGCTGAAGGCGCATCTGCAGAAGACCCGAAAATGACATCGCGAGTCTTTGTAGCGCTGCGCGTGCCCGCCGATCCGGCACGTACATTCGAGGCCTTCACCCGCGAGATCGCTGCCTGGTGGCAGCCGGATCCTCTCTTTCGGATCACGCCCCAGGGTGACGGTGAGCTCGCCTTCGAGCCCGGCCCCGGCGGGCGCCTCATCACCCGACTCACCAACGGCGAGACCCACGAGATCGGTCGCATCTCGGCGTGGGAGCCCGGCAGGCGCCTGGTATTCGGCTGGCGCCAGTCGAGCTTCTCACCCGAGCAGTCGACGGAGGTCGAGGTGCTGTTCGAGCCCGTGGGCGAGGAGACGCGGGTATCGATCGAGCATCGGGCCTGGGACACGATTCCGCAGCAGCATGCCTCACGGCACGGCTTTCCCGAGCATGTCATCCTGCAGCGGGTCGCAGACTGGTGGCGCGCCTCACTTGGCGCACTGCGGGCGCATCAGCGACGGCGCGCGCCCTCAGCTTAGGGCGACTTCCTCTGTACGAGCATGAGGGCGCAGAGCGCCGCGCCGCAACACACGCCACAACCGATCGCCATCGTGAGGTGAAAAGAGTGCAGCAGACCCTGCTCGTGCGATGCCAGCACGAATCCGACCAGTGCGGTCGCCAGCAGCCCGCCGCTCCGAGCGATTGCGGTGTTGAGCCCCGAGGCCACACCGGTATAACGCGCCTCGACGCCACCCAACACGGCAGCGGTGAGCGGGGCAACGGCGGCGGACAGCCCGAGAGCCACCACGGTGACGGCGGGCAGCAGTCCGGTCCAATAGCTCCCGGAGGGACCCACGCGAAGCGTGAGGAGCAGACCCAGGCCGACTACACCGGCGCCGATGGCGATGGGCATCCGTGCACCGACCCGCTCGGCCAGCGACCCCGCGAACGGGGAGATCAGAACCATCACGAATGGAAGGGGCAGAAGCGCGGCGCCGGCTTGCACCGCCGAGTAGTGCAGCGCCTCGATGAGGACGTACGGCACCAGCACGAGCAGTGCGCCCAAAGCGCCGTAGAGCAACAGTGTCAGGAGATTCAAACCGACGAGTGTCGGCGTCGTGAAGAGGACCATCGGCGCCAGAGCCTGGTCCCCCCTTCGCGCCTCGACGAGGATGAAGGCAACGAGCAGCACGATGGCGCCGAGACCGAGGAGACCCGCGGCGCGCGTGAAACCCGCGGGGCCGCCGGCAAGGGTGAGCGACCAGGTGAGCACGCCGAGGCCAGCCGTGACGAGGACGGCGCCCGCTACATCGAGCGAGCCCGCCTGCCCGGAGCGATCTCTCGGAACGTACCGTAGGGCCATCGCGACGGCCGCACCCGCGATCGGCAGGTTGATGAGAAAGATCGCGCGCCAGCTGCTGAGGTCGATGAGCCAGCCACCGAGCACCGGCCCGAGCGCGCCGGCGATTCCGCTCGCGGCCGCCCAGATACCCACCGCCCGCCCCTTCTGCTCCCGGGTGAAGGTCTGCCCGAGAATCGCGAGACTGTTCGGCATCAGCATCGCCCCGCCGATGCCCTGGAGGAACCGCGCCGCGAGCAACAGCCCGAGCCGCGGCGCGAGAGCGCACCCGAGCGAGGCCAGCGCAAACAGAGTCGTGCCCCACACCAACAATCGGCGGCGGCCGAAGCGATCGCCGGCGCCGCCGCCGAGCAACAGCATGGCGCTGAGCGGCAGCAGGTACGCATTGACGGTCCACTGCAGCGCATCCGCCCGCGCCGAGAGCGAGCTGCCGATCGCCGGCAGCGCAACGTTCACCACCGAGCCGTCCACGAACGCGAGGCTCGAAGCCAGTACCGAGGTAACGAGGACCAGCCGCGGGTGCAGCGCGGGCGCCGACCGCTCGACACACCGGGCCGAGGCGGCGTCACAGTACGCTTGGGCTGAAGTGCTCATTCAGCCAATAATGGCGGAACAGAAGTCAAACGGCTGAATCTCCAGCGACTGGCGGATGAGGTCTTCCATGCAAGCTTTGAATACGAATCCCGGGCTGCTCTCCCCGTTCCACGTGGCTTTCCCGGTGCATGACCTGGCGCAGGCGCGCGCCTTCTATGGCGGGACACTCGGCTGTCCCGAGGGGCGAAGCTCGGAGGAATGGATCGATTTCAATTTTTACGGCCACCAGATCGTCGCTCATCTGGCGCCGGGAGAAACCCGTGAGGCACAGCGAAATACAGTCGATGATCATGGGGTGCCGGTCCGCCACTTCGGCATCGTGCTGCCGATGGCCGAGTGGGAGGCGCTGGCGAAGCGGCTGCGGGCAATGGCCGTAAGGTTTCTCATCGAGCCCTACGTGCGATTCAAGGGGCAGCCGGGGGAGCAGGCAACCATGTTCTTTCTCGACCCTTCGGGCAATGCGCTCGAGATCAAGGCCTTCTCCGACATCACGAGGCTCTTTGCCAGATGATCTGTGCGACAATCACCACTCCGTGGTCATCCGTCGCATCTTGAGGATACCCAGTATGCAAAGCGAGCATCGCATGAAGATGTCGAGGCCATTGCTGCTCCTCGCCCTGACGGCCTGCGGCGCCATCGGCGTCGTTGCCGCGCCCGCCTTCGGGGCCGATGCAGCTCTGCAACACGCGGTCGACGGCTCCTGGCGCTCCGCGGCCAACAAGGCGCGTGACCGCTACCGTCATCCGATCGAGACGCTCGAGTTCTTCGGCCTGCGACCGGACATGACGGTGATCGAGCTCGAGCCCGGCGGCGGCTGGTACACGGAGATCCTGGCGCCGGTGCTGCACGATCGTGGCCACCTGATCGAGGCAACGCCGCCGCCCACCGAGGGCAAGCCCTTCATGCGCCACATGGCACAAGGGTTCGCCGATAAACTGAAGGCCAATCCGGCCGTATACGGCAAGGTCACCACGGTTCCCTTCGCGCCGCCGAGTGAGTTGAACCTCGGGCCGCCGGGCTCGGCCGACATGGTTCTCACCTTCCGCAACACCCACGACTGGCTCAATGGGAGCCCGGCGGAGCTCGCGGCTATATTCAAGGCGGCCTACGACGTGCTCAAGCCGGGCGGCGTGTTGGGTGTCACCGAGCACCGCGCCCGGGCGTACGCCGACCCGCTCCAGAGCTCACGTGCGCTACACCGCATCACCGAGGACTACATGATAGAAGTCGGCCTGAAGGCCGGCTTTCGCCTGGGCGGGGTATCGGATGTCAATGCCAACCCGAAGGATCCGGAGACGGTGAACGTGCATCAACTGCCGCCCGACCTCGCAGGGCCTGCCGGCGAGCGCGCCCGGATGCAGGCGATCGGCGAATCGGACCGCATGACGCTCAAGTTCGTCAAACCGGGGGCCTGACCCCTACTGCCAAGCTCGGGTCCGCCGGCGGCGGAACTCAGGGGTGGGCGTGCCCGTTAGAAGCGGAGACTTCCCTTTGAGGAGCCCACATGCACAAGTATCTCGTGGCCGTAGCAGCCCTGGCGCTGACCAGCGCAGCTGCCTGGGCTGACAATGGCAGCAATCATCCGATGAAGGATTCCTACATCACCAGCAAGGTGAAAGCCGAGCTGGCCGCCGATCATGACACCAAGGCGCGTGATATCCATGTCACCACCGTGAACGGCATCGTGACACTCCGCGGTGTAGCCTCATCCTCAGCCGAAAAGGACAGGGCCGAGCAGGACGCCATGCACATCAAGGGCGTCAAGTCGGTCAACAACGAGATCAAAGTACCGGACTAGGACCGCGCCAGACTGCCAGCGCGACCCTGCCCGACTGCGCGGCTCAGCTGCCCGCAGTCGGGCACTTGCGCGCTTCGTTCTTCACCTGCCGCTTCGGCTCGAGCTTCCAGTCGGCTGGAATTTCGAACTGATCGGATGGGATGCTCGAGGTATCCAGTGAGGTGGTCTCGGTCGTGAGCGAGACGACGCGCACGAGCGGCCCGGAGGCGCTCGGAGCGGGCGTCGTCGCACCGCTGGCCCCCGACGGAGCCGGCTGCCCAGACATGGAGTTGGCCGCTGCGCTGGCGGCCGGGTCGGCTGCCTCATTGGCGGCGCCGGCTGCCGCCGCGCCGCCCGCGGAATCGGCATGGATGGCCGCGGCGCCCCGGTGGAAAAGCCCGGCAAATCCGCCGGCGAGGGCGTGGGAGGCGATCGAGTGCATGCTGAGCTCACCGCCGCCACCGTTGCTCGCCTGCTGCTGCGCTGCCTCCTTCGCCTTGCCGCAATGCGGTCCGCCGAAGGCCATGTAGAAGGTCGTGCGCAGCGGGTAGCCTTTGAGATCGGCCGCCTTGGCCCGCAGCTGCTTCAGTGCGTCCGCGTACGGCGCCATGAGCTGCTGGACCGCGTGCTGCAGCTGTGGGCTGTTGGGATCGAGACCCTGGGCTGCGAGATACTTCTTCACGAAGGCGGTGCGCTCGCCGGCGCCGGCGAGCTCATCCGCGGTGAGCCAGGTCTCGAAGCCGTAGTCGAACTCGCACACATCCCCGGTCTGCGAGTCGGTGCAGGTCTGCGACATCACGACGCTCGTCTTGCGGGCATCGTGGCCGAGGATCGTGGCATGCTCGTCGGTAGCCGTGACATTGAGGACCGGTGCCGACATCTGGCAATGCGAAGTGTCGGGACTGCGCTGCGAGACGTTCTGTGACTGCGGCATCGGACACTTCTTCATCTCCTCCATCGCCGCCTGGAGCTCCTGCTGCGCCCGAGCGCGCTCCTCCGCTGTCGGGAAAGCTGTTTCCGTGTAGCGCCTGTTCGAGGGTTGCAGCTCCCACTCGACCTTCCTATCGAGGCGGACGATCTTGCCTCCCTCGACATTGTGGCAGAAGAGCGAGAGGAAGCCGTGGCACTGTACGTTGGTGTCGGTACGCTGCTTGTCGGCAGTCGTGCGCTCCACCGAATTGACGTCGATGTTGAGCCCGGCCAGGCTCATGGATGTCTTCTGCCCGACCGTCACGTCGGCGCGCGCCGCTGTCGGCAGCATCGTAAGAGCCGCGGCGCCGGACAGTACGAGGGCGAGAGTGCCCCGGGCGAGGCTATGAATTGTGGTCACGGCGGTCTCCCCTTATAAGAGTTGGAGTTGGACATCGCCTCCTGCTGAGGCGGATATTGTCCGCCTTCGCGTCCCGCCTGTCGATGCTACCACGCCGGCCCGGCGCGCCGTGAGATGCCGGGCCGAGTCCGAGATCAAGTCCCTGAAGACCCGGGTCCGGCGCTGTCTTCCGGACCCGGACCCGGCCGAGCTCAGCGGTCGCAGAGCGAGATGTCGCCGCTCAGGCTCTGCAGCCGGATGTGGCCACCGCCCGCCCCTCGCGTTCCATCGAGGTGCCGCCCGGGTCCGTACTCACTGGTCCGCTCCGATTTCTGACCGAAACAATCGGTGATGTCGCCGCTGAAAGTCTTGGCCTCGTAAGCGTAGCCACCGTCCACTCGGATTCTCTGACTGCCGCTCACCGTCTCCGACTCGACCGTGCCGCCCTGATCGAGCCGGGCGCTCAGGACCATATCGCCCGAGGTGGTGTTGAGCCGCACCATGCGAGCGGTCGAAAGCCCCGCCTGGAGCGTGCCGTTCACCGTCCTGGCCTCGAGCTCACCGGCGACGTTCGTGACGGTCACATCGCCGCTGACACTCGTCACGCGCAGCCTGCCGGCACGACTGCTGCCCTTGAGGTGCACCTCTCCGCTCACCGATTGCACCTCGTCGTCTCCCGACCCGAGCTCTGCGTTGATGTCACCGCTCACGGTGCGAAGTTGTTGGGTACCCTCGACGCCGCTGGACCTGATGTCCGAGCTGACCCCTGATACATCGACTTCGCTGCCCCGCGGCACGTAGATCTCGAGGCGAACGGACGAGTCGCCGCCGAACAAGTCATTGTCGGACGACCCGGGTGAATTGCAGCCCCGCGAGTTGTACGTGACACAGATGCTCGTGCGGCCGCGGCTGCTCCTGACCTTCACCCGGTCGCTACCCGACACATCGGCATTGACCGATACCGTGGGCTTGTCCCACCCGGTGATCACGATGTCTCCGGAGATGTTGCTGACATCGACCTCGCCGTTCGGATCGGCAGCAACCTGCTGCTGGAACGTGCCGGCGTGAGCCGCTTGCGCCGCTATTGCGAGCGTTGCCGCCAGGATTGCCATACGGGATATGGATGTGCTCATGTTCCGGACTCTCCGCCGTCGCCCGCCTGCTGGACGGTCGACAGCACTTGCATTTCGTTCTGATAGGAATCGATCAGCAGCTCCTGCAGCAGCGCATTCCCGGGCTCCCGGCCCAGCGCCTGTTGGATCTCCTGCATCGACTGGTGAATGGTGGCGAGGCTCGTGAGCACCTTCTGCCGGGTAGCCGGCGAGAGGTGTGCGAGTCGCGCGTTCAGCGAGCTCAGCAGCGCCGCACGCTCGCGCAGATACCGCGGATCGGTGACATAGGCGACGGTCATTCCCCCGCCTGCCATGCTCGCATTGCTGCCGCTCTTCGCAACGACGGGCGGCGCCGAACGGACGGAGGGCGAGAGAATCCATCGGTCGATGGATATACCGATCACGACCGCAGCGAAGACAGCGGCGAGAGCAGCGGAGAGGCCGGCGATACGCATGATCCGCGGCCGGCGTACTGCCGGCTCAGCCGTCTCGTGGCGCTCCCCCCCGCTGTGCGGCTGCGATGCGACGCTCGCGCGCAGCTTCGCCTCGAGCGATGTCCAGCCGTCATGCGGTGGCGCAATGTCTCTCGGCAGCTCGCTCAGCCGCCTGATCTTGGAAGTGACAGGGTCGCTCATGGATGAGCCTCCGGTTCCAGCCTCGTGCGCAGGAGCGCGCGGGCCCGGTGCAATTGAGCCTTGCACGTGCCCTCGGCGACGCCGAGCATCTGCGCCGCCTCACCGTGCGAGTAGCCGTAAATGCCGCAGATCACGAGCACGTCCCGAGCACCCTCGGGCAACGAGCCGATCGCTGCTTCGATTTCCCTGACTTCGACGGGTGTGTCGAGCGTCCATTCACCCGGCGGGGCCGCGACGTCTTCGTCCGCGTCCCCGGTCAGGGATGGCAATTCGGCCTGCGTTGACGCCTTGCGGCGCCGGTTCAGCACCACGTTTACCGCAATGCGGTGCAGCCAAGTCTTGAAGCTGCTGCGCGTCTCGAATCGTCCCAGGGCCCGCCAGGCGTTGAGGAAGGCCTCCTGGGCGCAGTCCTCCGCTGTAGCCGGATCACGGACCATCCGCAGGCAGAGGCCATACACCTTGCCTACGTGGTCGCGATACAGGCGCTCGAAGGCGCGCATGTCGCCGCTGCGAGCTCGCTGTATGAGCCCTGTTTCCCATTCGACGCTTTGTGCTGCTGAGACCATGCATCTCCTTGGATACACCCGGGATCGGGAGCGTTTAAGGCAGCCCTCCATTTGCGAGCCCCAGCCCCCTGGGGGAGCCCGCAGGCCTAACGCAAGGCCGCCAGGTACGCGTAGTCGGCCTTGGCCGCATCCATCCGCGGTCCGGTAAAGGGAGGCTCCTGCTCTACGTAGAAATGCCTCACCCCGACCCGGTACGCCACTGGCAGGATGGCCTTCCAGTCCAGCCTCCCCGAGCCTACGTCCGCGGGGTTCATTCTGAAGGCCGTATTGGGCACCGTACTCGCCTCGAGGTCCTTGACGTGTACGAGCCGGAAGCGGCCGCGATGCGCCCGTAGCAGCGGGATCGGATCGATGCCGGCGGCCGCGACCCAACCGAAGTCCATCTCGAACCACACCTCGGCGGGATCGGTGTTCTCGAGCAGCAGGTCATATCCGGTCTTCGAACCGTACCTGCCGAACTCGGCGTTGTGATTGTGGTAAGCCAGCTTCAGCCCCTCCCGCGCAAGAGCGGCCGCTTTCGCATTGAGCTGCGCCGCGGTACGCCGCCAGTCATCGGCCGTCATCCCGCGGCCGGCACGGCCGAGGAACGCGAGGCCGTCCTCGCCCTTGCGCGGCCCGCCCATGCTCGGCGGGACGGGGAAAATCGGCACGACCACGTACTCGATGCCGATGCGATGCATGTCGGCCGCTAGCCGGCCGATGTCCCCCGCCAGCGTCGGACCGCCGCTGCCGTCCGGCTGCAGCGGTATGTGCGCGCTGGGACATGACAGCCCCGACCGATCGAGCGCCGAGCGCAGCTCTGCCGCGGGACGCTTCATCAGGCCTACCGTTTCCACCGTGCGATAGCCGATTCGGGCCAGCCTTTCAAGCGTTCCCTCGAGGTCCCGATAGGGCGCATCTCCGAGCGTATAGAGTTGAATTCCGACAGGTAGATTTCGTGCGGCGAAGAACAGCGCGCGCCGCTCCCGAGCGGCGAACGAGGCGGTTGCCGTCGAGCACCCCACTCCTGCCGCTGCAGCCAGGAACGCGCGCCGCGTCATCGCGGGTGTGGTCAGCGAGCTCGAGCCCGCCCCGCTTTTCCTCATCTCGGTATCTCCCGGGTAGCGATGGACGATTCTAATCCGCAGGCTTGGCCGCCCGCACGCCGGCGGTAGTTCCCACTTGACTCACGGCGTAGGATGCTCATATGAGCGTACTGCCCGATGCCGAGCCCGCCTGGGCGCCCTGCCCCGGGACCCCGCAGCTCGCAGCCGTCATCGATGCGCGGCCAAGGGACCTCGGCGGCTTCAAAGTGGGCCGTGTGTTGCCTTCGACGGTGCGCCGGCTCATCGGCCCGTTCATCTTCTTCGATCACATGGGCCCCGCCGATTTCCCATCCGGACGGGGCATCGATGTACGACCCCATCCGCACATCGGGCTCGCGACCGTCACTTATCTCTTCCAGGGCGAGATCGTGCATCGTGACAGTCTGGGATCGGAGCAACCGATCCGACCCGGTGATGTCAACTGGATGACCGCCGGCCGCGGCATCGTTCATTCGGAGCGCACGGGCGGTGAGCTGCGGCAGGCGGGCTCGCGCCTCGATGGCCTGCAACTCTGGGTTGCGCTGCCGCGCCGGCACGAGGAGACCGAGCCCGAGTTCCACCACCACCCCGCGCGCACCCTGCCTGCCGTCGACGTCGCCGGCATCCGCATCCGGGTGCTGGCGGGCAACGCCTACGGTGAGAGGTCTCCCGTGAGGACCTTCTCGCCGCTCTTCTACGCCGATGCAGCGATGCCTGCCGGCAGCGAGCTGCCGTTACCGGATGAGCACGAAGAGCGTGCCGCGTATGTGGTGAGCGGTGCGGTGCGATGCGGTAACGAGCGGGCCGGGAGCGGCCGCATGCTGGTGTTCGCACCGGGTGTGCCGGCAACTCTCAGTGCTGCCGGCGAGGCGCGCGTAGCGCTCATCGGCGGTGCGCCCATCGACGGCGAGCGGCACATTTTCTGGAATTTCGTCTCGAGCTCTCAGGAGCGGATCGAGCAGGCCAAGCGTGACTGGCGCGAGAGCCGCTTCCCCAAAGTTCCGGGGGACGAGCGGGAGTTCATCCCGCTTCCGGATTGAGCGCGCTTCCGGGGAATGACATCAGCGACGCCACGCGGACGCATAGATGGAGCGGCAGATCGCGGTCGCGATAGACGCTCTCAATTGCCCAGGCCCGTCCTCGAGTGCAGGTAACTCACCGCGGCCAGGTCCTGTACGATGTGGCCGAGCGACTTGTAGAGCGTGATCTCTTCGGCCGTGCGACGGCCGGCCACCCGCCCGAGCAACACCTCGCCGAGCTCGGCCACGATGTGGCTGTCATCGATGAGCCCGGCCTCTTTCGCCAACAGAAACTCCGCTGCGGCGGCAAGCGCCGAGCGGCGGCTGTCGGCGATGTAGCGGCTCATCCTCACCAGCGAGTGATCGATCTCGACGGGCCCCGGGTGGCTCGAGCCGACGGCGTTGATGTGTGTTCCTGGGCGCACCCACTCGCCGAGCAGGATCGGCGTGCGTGAGCCGGTAACGGTGCAGATGATGTCGGCGGCGGCAGCTGCTTCGCGTCCGTCTGCGACGGCGCTGACCCCAACCCCAACCTCGCGCTCCATCTGCTTCGCGAAGCCGGCAGCCCGCTCCATCGAGCGGCCCCACACGAGAATCCTGTCCAGTTTCCGCACGCGTACCAGAGCCCGGATGTGGGAGGCGGCCTGCGCTCCGCAGCCGAAGATTGCGAGCGTGCGCGCATCGCGCCGCGCGAGCGCATCGGTCGCGACCGCGGAAGCGGCGGCGGTGCGGATCTCCGTCACCTCCCCTGCATCGGCAATGCAGACGAGGTGTCCACTCTCACGGTCGAACAGCACCACTACCCCGCGATGCGCGGAGCGGCCGGGCTGCGCCGGATCGGCAAACACCGAGAGCACCTTGGCCCCGAACCCGTGCGGGGCGGCGAGCATGCCCGGCATCATGCCGAAGGCCTTGGCAGGAGCGATCTCGAAGATGCTGCGCAACGGCTGCGGCTTGCCGTCCGCAGTGAATTCGGTCATGGCGGCGCGGACGGCGCAGATGCAGCCCTCGAAGTCGAGCAGCCCGCGCACTTCCTCCGGGCCGTAGAAGGGCACGCTCCCCCTGGGGCCGGTCTGCGTCACACCTTCTGCGTCCAGCCGTGCGTGTCGCGGGACTCTCCGCGCTGAACGGCCACCAGCCGCTCGCGCAGCTTCTTGGTATGCGGTCCGACATCGCCGCTCCCTACCCGATGGTCCTCACCGTGGTAGATGAGGGTGCCGACACCAGTCAGGACGGCGGCCGTGCCGGAGAGCGTCGCCTCGCCATCACGAACCCACTCGAGCATCTCGGCGACATCGAAGATCCGCTCCTCGACCTCGTAACCCGCCTCCCGTGCCAGAGTCAGCACCGAATCGCGTGTCACTCCATGGAGGAATGTCGAGTCGAGGCTGCGCGTCAGGATCCGGCCGTCGCGGATGAGGAGGAAGTTGGAGGCGCCGGTCTCCTGCACGGAGCCGCCCGGCGCGAACAGCACCTGGTCGGCGTTGTATTTGCGGCGTGCCTCGAGGGTGGGACCGAGCGCCGCGGCATAATTGCCGCCCGTCTTCACCTTGCCGGTCTGCGTGGCCGTGCGCGCATTGACGTCCTCGATGTAGATGCGCAGCGGCTTCATGCCGCCGGCGAAGTAATCCCACACCGGGCTCGCCAACACGATGAGATTCGCGTCGCTGGCCGCGGCCCCGGCGGCGCCGATGTTGGGCGTCGTGCCGAAGAGCATCGGCCGCATGTAGAGCGCCCCCGGCGCCTCCGGCACCGAATCGCGGTTGCGGTCGATGGTGGTGCGGATCATCTCCTCGAGTTGCCGCGCATCCGGCTCCGGCAGGACGAGCGCGCGCGCGCTCTGGCGCATGCGCTCGATGTGGCGGTCCATCCGAAACACGTTGATGCTGCCATCGGCCCAGCGGTAAGCCTTGAAGCCCTCGAAGCAGGTACTGGCGTAGTGCAATACGTGCGCAGCCGGGTGCAGCTCGATCGGCCCGCAGGGCCGGGCCTCGAAGCGCCCCCATTGTCCGTTCTGGAAGCGGGCCAGGGTCATCGTAGGCGCCAGCACGGTTCCGAATGCCGGGCGCGGCTCTTGCGAAGGCTTAGGCATGCTGTTCATGCGCGCCAGTGTAACGCCCGGGCGGGGTATGCGGCTACGATAGCCATCATGGGTAACCCCGCCAGAATCCTCAGCGGCCGCTCGGGCGTTCGCGCCGAGATCTCCCGGAACGGCAGCGTGCGCCGCCTCGACTGCGGCCCGACGACCCTCAGCCTGTTCGTCGGCAGCGAGCTCGAATGCGGCCCCGCCAATCTCTTCCTGCGGCGCCGCACCCGCGGGCCCTGCTGGACCCCACTTCTCGGCCCCTCGAGCCCGACGCGATTCGCCTCTGCGCAGACCGGCGGCAGGCTCGCCGGCGGCGGCACCTGGGAGGGCATCGAATATGAGATTTCCCTGACGCTCGCAGACGATGCGCCGGTCTGGTTCTGGCACGTGCTCCTGACGAACACCGCCTCCGAAGTGCAGGAGCTCGATCTGACCTATGCTCAGGATGTCGCGCTCGCCCCTTACGGCGCAGTGCGCATGAATGAGTACTACGTCAGTCAGTACATCGACCACACACCTCTTTCACATCCCGAGCGGGGCGTCCTCATCGCCTCGCGTCAGAACCAGGCGGCAGATGGACGCAACCCCTGGTCTCTGATCGGCTCGTTGCGCAAAGCAGTCTCCTTCGCCACCGATGCGCTCGATTTCTACGGACTCGCCTGTCGGGCCGGCGGCGCGCCTCCGGGCATGCTCGGCGAGCTTCCCGGCCGGCGGCTCCAACACGAGCATTCCATGGCGGTGCTGCGCGATGCGCCGATACGTCTCTCCCCCGGTGAGAGCTCGCACGCCGGTTTCTTCGGTGCCTTCGCCGCCGATCACCCGGAGGCCACGAGCCAGGCGGATCTCTCCCGGGTGGTGGAGATCCTGAAGCTCCCGCAGGCAGCTCCGCCCGCCCGCCCGAGCGGGCCGGCCGCCGGCTCAGACCCCCGGTCGCTCTTTTCGGCAACAACGCCGCTGCCGACGCTCGACCTCGACAGTGATGCGTTACGCCGCCTCTTTCCACCTCCCTGGCGCCACGAGGAAACCGGTGAGCGCGGCGAGCGCCTGTCGTTCTTTCACGCGACCGATGCCCACGTAGCCCTGCGGGCCAAGGAGCTCGAGGTGCTGCGGCCTCATGGCCAGCTGCTGCGAACCGGACGACATCTGACTCCGGATGAAAGCGCGCTGACTTCGACGGTATGGATGAGCGGTGTGTTTCATTCGATGTTGGCGCAAGGACACGTCAGCATCAACCGCTTCCTGTCGGCCAACCGCAGCTACCTCGGTTTCTTCCGCTCGCAGGGCCTGCGGGTGTTCGTGAAGCTGGCCGGCGAGTGGCGGCTCCTCGGCATCCCGTCCGCTTTCGAGATGAGGCCGGAGAGCTGCCGCTGGGTCTACCGGCACACCCAAGGCGAGATCGTGCTGCGATCGGCGGCGCAGAGTGCGCCCCACACGCTGACGCTCGACATCGAAGTCACCGACGGACCTGACACGGCTTTCCTTCTCTGCCACCACATCGCGCTGAATGGCGAGGATGGCAATGTAACGGAGCCGCTCAGCTGGCAGCGCGACGGTGATGCAGTGGTCGTGAAGCCCTCGCCTGGGTCGGACATCGGACGGAGATTTCCACGCGGCGAGTTCGCGATCACTCTTGCCGCGGGAACCGCGGTACAGCGCATCGGCGCAGATGAGCTGTTGTTCGCCGATGGGCGCTCGCGTCAGGAGCCCTATCTCTGTATCGAGACCGCGCCCGGCCGGCGCGCGAGCCTGACCATTCAAGGACACCTGCTCGCGGAGCAGAGTCAGAAGCCCTGGCGGCTCGCACCCGAGGAGCCACTGATACCCACCCTGACGCTCGAGCCCGCGGCGCCCGGAGCGGCCGGAGAGCGCGCACAGCATCTTGCCGAGATGGTGCCCTGGTACTCGCAGAATGCGCTCATTCACTATCTCTCCCCTCGCGGGCTCGAGCAGTACTCGGGCGGCGGCTGGGGGACGCGGGATGTCTGTCAGGGACCGGTCGAGATGCTGCTGGCGATGGGTCGCACGGAGCCATTGCGCGACGTGGTGCTTCGTGTCATGGCCAACCAGAATCCTGACGGCGACTGGCCACAGTGGTTCATGTTCTTCGAGCGTGAGCGAAATATCCGCGCGGGCGACTCTCACGGCGACATCGTCTTCTGGCCGCTCGTCGCGCTCGCCCAATATCTCATCGCCTCCGGCGATGCCGACATCCTGGACGCGCGAGTGCCGTTCTTCGATGCGCGGGGGCCGGATGCAGGCGAGCGAGCGACCGTGTGGGCGCATGTCGAGCGCGCCTTCGCGGTCATCGACAGACGACGCATTCCTGGCACCGCCCTCGCCGCTTACGGCCATGGCGACTGGAACGACTCACTGCAACCGGCCGACCCCGCATTGCGCGAGCACATGTGCAGCGCGTGGACCGTCACGCTGCACTTTCAGGCATTGACGATGCTGGCCCGCGCGCTGCGCGCAATCGGGCGGCCACTGCAGGCGGAGCCGCTCGAGCGACAGGCCGAAAGCGTCCGCAGCGACTTTCAGCGATTGCTGCTGCCCGATGGAGTGCTGACCGGCTACGCTGTTTTCGACGGCAAGGCGGATGTGCGCTATCTCCTGCACCCGCGCGATGAGACGACCGGGGTTCACTACAGCTCCCTCGCGATGATCCACGCGATCCTGGAGGACATGCTGACCCCAGACCAGACGCGTACGCACCTCGAAATCATCGAGCGACACCTCTGCGGTCCCGACGGTGTGCGCCTGTTCGACCTGCCCATGCCTTATCACGGCGGCCCGCAGCGCATCTTCCAGCGCGCCGAGAGCGCGACTTTCTTCGGCCGCGAGATCGGGCTCATGTACATGCACGCGCACCTGCGCTACGCACAAGCCCTGGCGCATGTTGGGAGAGCGGAAGAGCTCTTCCGCGCGCTCTGTCAGGCAAACCCCGTCGGCATTCGCGCGATCGTTCCGTCGGCTACGCTGCGTCAGGCGAACTGCTACTACTCGAGCTCCGATGCAGGATTCGCCGACCGCTACCATGCACGCGCAGATTACTCGCAGGTCCGCGACGGCAAGATTCCTCTCGACGGCGGTTGGCGGGTGTATTCGAGCGGCGCCGGCATCGCGCTCGGCCTCACCCTCAGGCGCTTCCTCGGGCTCACCGAGGAGGCAGACGCCCTTTGCATCGATCCTGTGATGCCGGGAAAGCTCGACGGGATGCGCGTGATGATGTCCTTTAGAAGACACGCGCTCGAGGTGACATATCGCATCGGCCCTGCCGGGTGCGGCGTAAGCGACATCGTGCTCAATGGCGGGCACCTGCCGTTCACCCGCGACGCCAATCCGCACCGTCGCGGCGCGATCCGGGTGGCGTCCCAGGCCATACTCGAGCGCCTGTCGGGGACGAGGAACACCCTCACCATCGACCTCGGCTAGAAGCGGCGATATCATCGCCTCTCCATGCGCCGCGCATTGCTTCTCAGCTTGATTGCATTGGCGCTCTGCGCCTGCCAGTCGCACGACGAGTCCGCCCCGGCCGCAGCGCGCGTGATCCGCGCGCCAGCCGCCATTGCGACGTCCAAGACGCCCCCACCCATGGCAGTCGCTCTGGCTCCTCAGATCAACGACGCCGACTTCTTACAATTCGATAAAACTCTGTCTTCGGATGCCTTCGGCGGCCGCAAGCCCGGCACGCGGGGGGAGGCGCTGACGCTGCGCTATCTGGTCGACGAGTTCCGGCGCATGCATCTGACGCCGGGCAACCACGGCTATTGGCTGCAAAGCGTGCCGGTCACGACGACCACCCTCCTCAACAGGACCGCGAAGCTCGATGTCCGCACGGGTGGCGGCGTGCAGAGCTTTCCGTACGGTACCGATATGGTCGCATTCGCGCAGGACGCGCACACCGTCGTCACGTTGAGGAGCTCGCCAATCGTTTTCATGGGGTATGGGATCGACGCGCCCAAATGGCAGTGGAACGATTACAGCAACATGAACGTGAAGGGCAAGACCGTCATCGTGCTGGTCAATGACCCCGGTTATGCGACCGGCGACCCCCAGCTCTTCGACGGCAAGACGATGACCTGGTACGGCCGCTGGGTCTACAAGTACCAGGAGGCGGCCCGCATGGGCGCGGCTGCCTGCTTCATCGTTCATACGAGTGACGATGCGGCAGGCTACTCGTGGACGGTGGTCAGGAACAGCAACGGCGGGCCGGTGCAGAGCCTGCCTGCGAGCGCCGCCCCGGGTCCCCGGCTGCCGGTCGCAGGCTGGCTGACACTCGCCGCCGCACAGCGGCTCTTCCAAGCCGCCGGTCTCGATTTCAACAGCCTGGCCACGCAGGCCGCGCAGCGCGGCTTCACGCCCGTGCCGCTCAAAGCCACTGCCTCGCTCGTCCTGAGGAGCACCGTCAGCCACGGGCGCTCCTATAACCTGCTGGCGCTGGTGAAAGGCAACAAGCATCCCGATCAGGTCGTGATCTACAGCGCGCATTGGGACCATCTGGGCACGACCGGACCACGAGGCCACCGGGAGGTGTTCCACGGCGCCGTCGACAACGGCAGCGGCCTCTCGGCACTGCTCGAGATCGCCGATGCCTTTGCGCATCAGAAAACGCCTCCCGAGCGCAGTGTCGTCTTCCTGATGCCGACGCTCGAGGAAGCGGCGATGCTCGGATCGCAATACTATGTGGCGCACCCCGTGTTTCCGCTCGAGAAGACCGTGGCGGACATCAACATCGACGCCTGGCCTCTCATCGGCCGCGCACGCGACATGACGGTGATCGGCGCCGGACAGTCGCAGCTCGAGGACGACCTCAAGCAGATGCTCTCGCTGCAGGGACGGCAGTTGACTCCGGAGCCGACGCCGCAGTACGGATTCTATTTCCGCTCCGACCATTTCAACTTCGCGAAGGCCGGCGTACCGGCGCTTCTGGCGGGTCCGGGGTTCGACCTGATCGATGGTGGCCGTACCGCCGGCCTTGCCGCCAACGCCGATTACACGGCTCACCGCTATCACACGCCGAACGACGTGTTCGACCCCAATTGGGACCTGAGCGGCACACTGGAGGACATCCAGACACTCTACCTGCTCGGCCGTAACCTTGCGGATGACGACCGGTGGCCCGACTGGTATGCCGACAGCGACTTCCGCGCCCTGCGGGATGCGATGATGGCGAAGGCGCAGCAGCCGGCTCCTGCCGGGAAACCCGCGCATGCCGGTGCCGCCCGCGGCGGCCGTGCGCCCTGAGCCGACGGGCGCTCAGTCCGTCGCGCGGGAGGGCGCTATTTCGACGATCCTCTCTGACACCAGGGGTACGATCTCGCGCACGGTGAGGCGGGGTGAGGCCTCCCCGCCGCGCTCGGCACAGACCGCTGCCAGGTAGTGAGGGCGGAGCGAGAGCTGCCACAGCCGCCAGCGTTGCGGCGAGTCGCCGAGGTCGGGCTGCATGTGGAGTATCAGGCTCCGCTCACCTCGCAGCTCGAACCGGAAACGGTCGAGCGGGATCGCGAGGCCCATCCCTCTCGCCTTGATGTAGGACTCCTTGAGCGTCCAGAGATCGAAGAAGCGCCGCCGCCGGGCCAGAGCCGGAAGTGCGAGCAGCGCAGCGCTCTCCTCAGGTGCGAAATAGCGGTCCAGACCGGCGATGTCGGCCTCTCGGGTCTCGATGCTCTCAACATCGATGCCCAGCGTCCGACCCAACGTCACCCCCAGCATCACGACATCGGCGGAATGTGAGATGTTGAATTCGAGTGGCGGTACGGAATGGCGCGCCGAAATCGCCGGACGGCCGTGCGGCCCGGTCGAGAATGTCCAGTCCTGGGCCCGTACCGCGGCATAGCGCGAGAGAACGGTCCGCACGAGCGCGCGAGTGACCAGGTAACGCCTTCGGTCTCTCGCGAAGCGGAAGCGCGCCTGCCTGGCGCGCTCATCCTCATTGACCAGCGCATCAAAACGCGGCCATAGCGCATCATCGCCGATGTCGCTGATGTACGTGCACCAGAGGTCGATCCTGCCGCTGTCCGGGGTCAGGTCAGCGGACATCCTGCGCCCTTCCCTTCCACTTCCCGCCCTGCCCCGCGGCATACTGCGCGGCGGAGTGGACCGTCGCGGCCGCGTAGAAGAGCGCCACCGCCGGCAGGAGCAGCGCGTAGGCCGAGCGGACCCCGTAGAAACGGACCATGGGCAGATAACACGCGGTCATCAGCAGCCAAGCCAGGGCGCCGAGACCCATCATGGCCGGATCGCGCGCGAGGAGGAGCAGCGGCGGTGCGAGGTAGACGGCGAACAGTCCGAAGAGCGTTGCGGCAAGCAAGAGATAGGAATGCCGCAGTTGGTTGAAGGCCGTGCGGGAGATCATGGCGCCGATCTCGGCAAATGAGCCGTAGACGCGCAGGCTCCTGGTGCGCCTCGCCAGGCCCAGCCAGATCCGCCCGCCGCTCGACTTGACTGCGTGGGCGAGCGCACAGTCATCGATGATGCAGCCGCGAATCGCGGTGAGACCTCCAGCGCGCGCGAGCGCCTTCGGCCGTATCAGCATACAGCCGCCCGCGGCGCCGGCGACTTGGGACCGGGGCGAGGCAATCCACGCCGGCGGATAGAGCTTGAGGAAAAAGAAGACGAAGGCCGGAATCAGGCACCGCTCCGCGAGGGTTGCCGTCGAGAGCCGCACCATGAGTGAGACGAGGTCGAGATGCTCCGCTTCGGCCTTTGCGATGAGCGCCGCCACTTCTCCCGGAGCGTACTCGATGTCGGCATCCGTGAGCAGGAGAAAGTCAGGGTTGCGGGCCAGCGCGGCGGCAACACCCTGCGACATGGCCCATAGCTTCCCTGTCCAGCCGGGCGCCGGTGATGTGCCGTGCAGCACGGTCAGGCGCCCGCCTGCGCCGGCGGCTTCGCCGGCTTTCCTTGCCTCTGCAGCGGTCCCATCCGTGCTGCCGTCATCGATGACGATGACATGGATCGGTGCCGCCAAAGTCTGCGCAAGCAAAGAGCCCGCCGCTCTGCCGATGCCGTCGGCTTCGTTACGAGCCGGTACGACGGCGATCACGCTCCGGCCGGCGGCAGCCGCCACCGCTGACGATTGCGGCCCGAGCAGGCGCGAGACCCGCCAGAAAAACCCGCGCGCCAGCAGGAGGTACATCCAGATGGCAAGGGGCGCCGCAGCGGCAGCGTACGCGAACGTCACTGCCGGCCGATAACCGCAGCAGAATCCCGCACACACATGCGAGCGGGCGGGCAAGGCCGATATAATTCACGGACCTGTTTCGCCATGCTGGCTTCCTTCTTTCAACTGATGCCGCGGCCCCATACCGCGGAGGGTGGACTGATTGCCTCGAGAGACATGAGCGGGCCGATGTTTGTCAAGCATAGCTCAAGGCGCTTCAGCCGTGCAGCGCTCGGGCTGATCGCATCGGCATCGCTTTGCCTCGCCGCAGCTGCGGCAACGCCGCCGCCCGCGGCCACTGCGCCGGCGACACCGCCCGGGCGCACACCGCCGGTCATGGGCCCGATTCCGGCGCCGAAACCGAAGCAGCCGCAGGCGCAACGGAAGGTCAACTGGCTGAATCCCACGACCTGGCCGGTGCTGCCCGTGCCGCTCACCGCGGTCGATCCCAACAGCGGCACCACGCTCGGCATCATCCCGACGATGCTGGTCACCAATTCCCGCGACGAGATCACGGACATCATCGCGCCCGACTTCATGCACAACCCCAACTTCGGCTGGGGCGCCCACGGTCGCATACTCGCGTTCCCCTCGCAGGACACCCAGTGGTCGATCGTCGGTGGCGGCGAGCAGCGCATCGAGAGCACGCTCGATGCGATCTTCCAGACGGGCCTGCTGCGCGACAAGCCCTTTTCGCTGACGATGGAGGGCCTCTACGACCGCAGCGGCACGCCGCGCTTCTATGGCATCGGCAACAACTCCTTCAAGGTGAATCAGACCGTCTTCACGAACCAGCAGCTCGGCGGCACGGTCACCCTCGGGTGGAACATTACGCATGCCTGGCAGCTGGCTTACACATTCTCCGCGAAGAAGGTCAAGGTTCTCGCCGGAGACCTCGCGGGTATTCCGCCGATCACCGAAAGGTTCGCCGACCTCATCGGCATCGGTACCACTCATGAGCTGCTCAACCGCGTCGCCCTCATCTACGACACCCGTGATGACATCACCGCTCCGACCCGCGGCATGCAGGTGGTCGTGTACGGCGGCATCGCCAGCCGCAACGTCGACATCGGCGATTCGCTTTTCACCGAGGCGGGCGGAGACGGGCGCTTTTACTGGTCGCCGTTCCCCTCACTGGTGGTAGCGACGCACGTGGACTTGCGGTATGAACCCAGCGCTCACCGCGTACCGTTCTGGGCCTTGAGCAGCATCGGGGGCGATGAGAGCGTGACCGGCGGCTCACAGACGCTGCGGGGCTACGGTACCTCGCGCTTCTATGACCGCAATTCCTTCTCCGCCAACGTCGAGCTGCGCGAGAGGGTGCTCTCGCTGGACGCCTTCTCGACGCACATCGAGCTGCAGGTCGCGCCGTTCTTCGATACCGGTCGGGTCTTCCGCAACAGCACGACCTGGCCGATGACTCACCTGCACAACGTGTTCGGAGTTGGTTTTCGAGGGATCGCGCCGCCTTCCGTGGTCGGCTATGTCGATATCGGCAAGGGCCATGAAGGCATCGCGGTCTTTACGGGCATAAACTATCCTTTTTAGATTGGCAAAAAGTCGCCTGCGGCGCTTTTTGCGGCCAGCCCAATGACTCGATTCGACCCCGCGCCCCCGGGAGCGGCCCGGGGTCGCTTACGCATTTGCTTTCGGACGGTGCTTCGTAGTGAGGTATCCGTTTTCTCTGAACCAGCGCAGGGCGTCGGTGAAGGCCTCGGACGGCGGGCGCCAGCGGTAGCCCAGCTCGCGCACGGCCTTGTCGCTGGAGAAGAACATGCGCTTGCGGGCCATGCGCACGCCTTCCACGGTGACGCGGGTCGGCCGGCCGGTGAGCCTCGCGTAGAGCTCCGAGACGTAGGCCACGGGAAGGACCGCGCCATGAGGGAGGCGAATACGAGGCGGGCTTCGGCCCACGAGCAGCGCGATGAGCGTCAGGATCTCGCGCAGCGTCATGTCCTCCCCGCCGAGGATGTAACGCTCTCCGATGCGGCCGTGATGGAACGCCAGCAGGTGGCCGGCTGCTACGTCATCGACGTGCACGATGTTGAGTCCGGTATCGACGTACGCGGGTGTGCGGCCGCGGGCGGCATCGAGCACGATCTGACCGGTGGGTGTCGGCTTCACATCGCCCGGGCCGATGGGCGTCGAGGGGTTGACGATCACGACCGGGACGCCCCGGGCCGCGGCATCCCGCGCCC
>Ga0068855_100002140_pt1 | contig 24437 bp, 17 predicted proteins | sample KBSCornC52_FD_66592 | JGI IMG/M metagenome (GOLD analysis project Ga0068855, IMG submission 66592) | Corn rhizosphere microbial communities from Kellogg Biological Station, Michigan, USA - KBS Corn C5-2 | ecosystem: Host-associated > Plants > Roots > Rhizosphere > Soil ...
GGCGGCGCTCGTCACGGCGTGCGAGAAGCCGGCCGCCGTCGCGCCGCAGCCGCCAGAAGTCTACGTCGCGCCGGTCGTCCAACAGGATGTGCCGGAGTACCTGGACCTCGTCGGGCAGACCGCCGGGTTCCAGGACGTCGAGATCCGCGCGCGAGTGGAAGGCTTCCTTCAATCGGTGAATTTCCGTGAGGGATCGTTCGTCCGCAAAGGCGACCTTCTCTACCAGATCGATCCGAAGCCGCTCGAGGCGGCGCTGGCGGAGGCGAATGCCGGACTGGCAACGGATCGGGCGCGGCTCGCAAAGGCCGACAACGATGTCGCGAGGTACACGCCGCTCGTTGCCAAACAGGCCGTCAGCCAGCGCGAACTCGACGATGCGCGGGCCAATCAGAACGCGATGCGATCGCAGGTCGAGGCGGCCCAGGCGGTGGTGTCGAAGGCGACGCTCGATCTCGGCTACACGAAAATCTTTTCGCCGATCAGCGGGCTCGTCGGCACGACGCAAGTGAAACCGGGCGCCCTCGTGGGACGCGGCGAGAGCACGCTGCTGACGACGGTCTCGCTGATCGACCCGATCATTTTTCGAGTGGCCATCACCGAGGCCGATTACCTTCGCATCATCAAGCGCGACCCGACGCGGGCAGGGCAGGAAGGTAAAGCATCAGGAGTCCAGTTGACGCTGGCGGACGGCACCACGCACCCCGAGACGGGGAAGATTGGACCGGTCGAGCGCGCCGTCAACGCCTCCACCGGCACTCTCGGCGTGCAATTCTACTTTCCCAATCCCCACGCTGTGCTGCGTCCGGGGCAGTACGGCCGCGCGCGCGTGCTCCTCGATACCAGGCCTGGCGCGCTCCTGGTTCCGCAGCGCGCGGTGCAGGAACTGCAGAACCTGTACAGCGTTGCCATCGTCGGCGACGATGGCAAGGTCACCTTCCACAACGTCAAGGTCGGTCCGCGCGTCGACACGCTCTGGGTGATCGAAGAGGGCGTCAAGCCGGGCGACAAGGTCGTCGCGGAAGGGCTGCAGGCGCTTCGCGACGGCATGACCGTGCGCACCAAGCCGATGCCGCCGCAGGGATCCGAGACCAAGGCCGAGAGCGGGGAGGCGAAGTAGCTCATGGCCCGTTTCTTCGTGAACCGGCCGATCGTCGCGATCGTGCTGTCGATCATCCTCGTGCTGCTCGGCGTCGTCGCCATGCGCGGCCTGCCGATCGCGCAGTATCCCGAGATCGTCCCGCCGATGGTCCAGGTGACCACGACGTTCATCGGCGCCAGTTCCACCGACGTCGAAGCCTCGGTCGCCACGCCGCTCGAACAGAAGATCAACGGCGTCGAAAAAGGCATCTACATGAAGTCGACCAACGCCAACGACGGGACGTTGACGCTCAAGGTCTCGTTCGAGGTCGGGTCGAACCAGGACATGGACAACGTGTTCACGCAGAACCGCGTGTCCGAAGCCATGCCGCAGATGCCGCAGTCGGTCAAGAACTACGGCGTGACGGTGAAGAAGGCGCTGGCTTTTCCGCTGCTCGTCATCTCCGTGAAGTCGCCGAACGGGACCTACGACAGCAACTTTCTCTCGAACTACACGACCATCAACATCAACGACGCGATTGCCCGCATTCCAGGCGTCGGGCAGATCAACCTGTTCGGCGGCAGCGACTACGCCATGCGGATCTGGCTCCGTCCCGATCGCATCGGACGCCTCGGCATCACCGTGCCCGACATCGCGAGCGCGATCAGCCAGCAGAACCAGCTGACACCGGCCGGTCAGATCGGCGGGCCGCCGGCCGCGAACGGCACCGAGTACACCTACACGGTCCGCACGCAGGGCCGGCTGCTCGACGACCAGGAGTTCGGCGACATCATCCTCCGCACCAACCCGGACGGCTCGGAAGTCCGCTTGAAGGACGTCGCCCGCATCGAGCTCGGGACGATGCTCTACAACGCCGTCGGCCGCCACGACGGCAAGCCGGCCGCCGTGATCGCGGTGTTCCAGATTCCCGGCACCAACGCGGTCGAGGTCGCCAACAACATCAAGACGACCATGGAAGACCTGAAGAAGCGCTTTCCGCGCGACATGGACTACCTGGTCTCGCTCGACACGACGCTGCCGGTCACCGAGGGCATCAACGAAATCGTCCACACGCTCTTCGAAGCCGTCGCGCTCGTCATCCTCGTCGTGTTCATCTTCCTGCAGAACTGGCGCGCGACGCTCATCCCGCTGATGACGGTGCCGGTGTCGCTCGTCGGCGCGTTCATCTTCTTCCCGCTGCTCGGCTTCTCGATCAACGTGCTCTCGCTGCTCGGCCTCGTCCTCGCCATCGGCATCGTCGTGGACGATGCGATCGTGGTGGTCGAGGCCGTGATGCACCACATCGAGCACGGGATGGAGCCGAAGGCCGCGACGATCAAGGCGATGGAGGAAGTGTCGGGACCGGTCATCGCGATCGGCCTCATCCTCATCGCGGTGTTCGTGCCGGTCGGTTTCATGGGGGGCATCACCGGACGCCTGTATCAGCAGTTCGCCATCACGATCGCGCTGTCAGTGCTGCTGTCGGTCGTGAACGCGCTGACGCTCAGCCCGGCGCTGTCGGCGATGCTGCTCAAGGCGCCGACCGGGAAGAAAACGCTGCTCACGCCGTTGTACCGCGCTTTCAACAAAGTGTTCGGCGCCGGCACTGATGCGTACGTGAGCTTCTCCGCCATCCTGATCCGGAAGATGTTCCGAAGCCTCGCGTTCATCGCCGTCTTGATCTACGCGACGGTCGCATTGGTCCGACAGATCCCCGGCGGCTTCGTACCGGAGGAGGACCAGGGCTACATCATGGTCAACGCCCAGCTGCCAGACGCTGCGTCGCTCGAGCGGACCGATGCGGCGATGAAGAAGGCCGAGGCGATCCTGGAGAAGAACGAAGCAATCGAAGGCTTCAACACCATCAGCGGCTACTCGCTGCTCACGTCGGCGTACTCCTCCAACATGGGCTTCTTCTTCGTCCAGCTCAAGCCGTGGGAGGAACGGAAGACCGCCGAGTCGCACGCGAGGGAAGTCGTCAACGCGCTGAATGTGGCGTTCGCCAGGGAGATTCCGGAAGGGCGGGTGCTCGCCTTCGGTCCACCGGCGATTCCAGGACTCGGCACCGGCGCCGGCTTCACGATGCAACTCCAGGATCGCAGCGGCGGTCCGCCGCAATACCTCGCGGATCAGACGCAGCGCTTCATGGAAGCGGCGCGGAAGCGCCCGGAGATCGGGCGCGTGGCGACGCTCTACCGCGCGAGCGTGCCGCAGGTGTACGCCGACGTCGATCGCAGCAAGGTGCTCAAGTCGGGCGTGCTGTTGAACGACGTCAACACCACGCTCGGCTCGCTGCTCGGCAGCTCCTACGTCAACGACTTCAACAAATTCGGCCGCGTCTACAAGGTGTACTTGCAGGCCGAGCCGGAGTTCCGGAAGGATCCGAAGCAGCTCGGGCTCTTCTTTGTCCGGAACAGCGCGGACGGCATGGTTCCGCTCGACACGCTCGTCAGGACGCGGCCTGCGTCGGGACCGGAGTTCACGAATCGCTTCAACCTGTTCCGCGCGGCGGAGCTCACCGGCGTGCCAGCCGCGGGCTTTTCGTCGGCGCAGGCGCTCGACGCGCTCGAAGCCACGGCGAAGAGCGTGCTGCCTGCCGACATGAGCTTCGACTGGGCCGACCTGTCGTATCAGGAGCGGCGCGCGCCCGGCGTCGCGGTGGTGTTCGCGCTCGCGGTCTTCCTCGTCTTCCTGGTGTTGGCGGCGCAGTACGAGAGCTGGGGCATGCCGTTCAGCGTCCTGCTCGGCACGCCGTTCGCCGCGTTCGGCGCGTATCTGGGGCTATGGCTCGCGCGCAAGTTGATGGGGGAGAGCTATGTGAACAACGTGTTCGCGCAGATCGGTCTCATCATGCTCATCGGGCTGGCGGCGAAGAACGCGATTCTCATCGTGGAGTTCGCCAAGGTGGAGCACGAGCAGGGGAAAAGCCTCACCGACGCGGCGCTGGCGGCGGCGAAGCTGCGGCTCCGGCCGATCCTGATGACCGCCTTCGCGTTCATCCTCGGTGTGGTCCCGCTGCTGACGGCGACGGGCGCCGGCGCCGAAGCGCGCAAGGTGATGGGCATGGTCGTGTTCTCGGGCATGCTCATCGCGACGATTCTGGGCGTTCTGTTGATTCCAATGCTGTATGTCGTCGTCGGACGCGTGATCGGCAGCGCGGCGGCGAAGACGAGTTCGGCGTCGATCCCGGCGGCAGGCACGACGCTCGCTACCGAGCACGGCCATGGAAGCCACTGAGATGGTTCGGCCCGCCGTGCTCGTTCGCGCGGCGGCGGCATTCGCGATCGGCACGCTGACGATCGGATGCATCACGGTCGGACCCGACTACGCGCGGCCTCAGATCCCCACACCCCCGCAGTACCGGTTCGTGGAGGGCAACGCGCAAGCGCAGTCGCTGGCGGACGCGCCCTGGTTTCAGGTGTTTGACGACCCCACGCTGCAGGCGCTGATTCACGAGGCCCTGGCCAACAATCTCGACTTGCAGGGGGCGGTCGCACGCGTCGAACAGGCGCGTGCCCGCGCGGGCATCGCGAAGTCGTTCTTCTATCCGCAGGTCGACGCCGTCGCCCGCTACGGCGTGCGGCAGGCGTCCAGCACGTCGACGGAATTCTCCGGCGATACCAGCGACGAGTCGGTGCATCAGAGCGCCACCTATGGGTTCCAGCTGTCGTGGGAGATCGATCTGTTCGGCCGCTTGCGGCGGCAGCACGAAGCGGCGGTGGCGCTGCTGCTGGCGAGCGAACAGGGACGGCGCGGCGTGCTCGTGACGCTCGTCGGCGACGTCGCGTCGAACTACTTCAGGCTGCGCGAGCTCGATCTGCAGCTCGAGATCGGCCGGCAGACGCTGCGCATCAACGACGAAACCGTGACGTACTTCCGCAACCGCCTCGAGGGCGGCGTGTCGAACCGGCTCGAGCTCGATCGCATCCAGGCGCTTCGGGCCGACACCGCCGCGCAGATTGCGACGATCGAAATCGAGATCGCGACGACTGAGGACGACCTGTCGCTGCTGCTCGGGCATCCGCCGGGGCCGGTCGCGCGCGAGCGCCTCGGCGACCGCGAGGCGCCGCCGCCGCCGATCCCACCGGGACTGCCGACATCGCTCGTCGAACGGCGGCCCGACATCATGCAGGCGGAGCAGCAGCTGGTCGCGGCCAACGCGGACATCGGCGCCGCCAAAGCGCTGTTCTTTCCGACGATCAGCCTGACCGGCTTTCTCGGCGGCGTCAGCGGCGACCTGACGTCGTTCCTCGGCGGCGAGGGTGCGGTGTGGTCGGTGACTCCGAGCCTGCTGCAGCCGATCTTTCAGGGAGGCCGCCTTCGCAGGAATCTCGAGCTGATGCAGGCGAGTTACAACGAGGCGGTCGCCGTCTACCGCAAGGCCGCGCTGAACGGTTACCGCGAAGTGTCCAACACGCTCATCACCATTCAGAAACTGGCCGACGTCCGAGCGGAGCGGCAGCTCGGGGTGACCGCGCTGGCCGATGCCTCCGACCTTGCCCGCTCGCGCTACGATTCGGGTCTCGCCAGCTACATCGAAATCCTCACGGCGGATCAGGACCTGTTCCAACAACAGCTGCTGCTGGCACAGGTGCGCGGCGACGAGCTCCGCGCGCGCGCCGAGCTCTATCGCACACTCGGCGGCGGCTGGCAGCCCTAGCGGGGACCGATTTGATGGCGAAGAAAAAGCTGAAGGGCAAGCAGTACCTGAAGGAGCTCGTGCGGCTGCAGGCGAAGCTGTGCCTTCTGCAGGATTGGGTGAAGCAGAAAGGGCTGCGCGTGATCGTGATCTTCGAAGGGCGCGACGCCGCCGGCAAGGGCGGGACGATCAAAGCGATCACCGAGCGCGTCAGCCCGCGCGTGTTCCGCGTGGTGGCGCTGCCAGCGCCGACGGATCGCGAGAAGAGCCAGATGTACATGCAGCGCTACGTTCCGCACTTCCCGGCAGCGGGCGAGATCGTCATCTTCGACCGGAGCTGGTACAACCGCGCCGGCGTCGAGCACGTGATGGGCTTCGTCACCGAGTCGCAGTATGAGCGGTTCCTGAAGCTCTGCCCGGCGTTCGAGCGGTACATCGTCGACGGAGGCGTCATCCTCATCAAGTTCTGGCTCGAAGTCGGCAACCAGGAGCAGGAGCGGCGGTTCAAGGCGCGCATCGACGATCCGCTGCGGCGATGGAAGCTCAGCGCAATGGACCTGCCATCCCGCGCCAAGTGGTACGAATACTCGCTCGCGCGCGACGCCATGCTCAAAGCGACCGACACCAAGATCGCACCCTGGTACATCGTTCGGTCCGACGACAAGAGACGCGCGCGCCTGAACGCCATCGCGCACCTCCTGAAGCTGATCCCCCACAAGAAGGTCGATCGTCCGAAGGTGAAGCTGCCCGGCCGATCGAAGAAACATGCCTACGACGACGTGTCGGCGCTGGCCCGACGCAAGTTCGTGCCAGAGGTCTACTGACCGTCCGCGCCGAGCGCTCGCGCTCCTCGCGATGTGTCTGGCCGTCGCGTGGGGAGCTGGGCTCGCCGCCCAGACGCCGCCGCCGACGACCCGGGCGGAGCCCTCGGGCCAGTCGGCGACCGTCGTGTTCTTCAATCGTCCGATCGTCGTGCTGAGAGCGCGCGTGTTGGGACGCGGCCCGGCGGAACGGGCCGAAGGCGCCGAACGCGCTCTCGAAGATCTAGTCGAGCACGACATCACCGGTCCGGTCGAATCGCAGCCGTTCGAGGGCGGAACGCTGCTCACCGTCGCCGGCCGTGGCGTCCTGGTGCTGACGCCGCCGGACGTCGATGAACTGCTGGGGGATACGGTCGAAAGCGTCGCCGCGGAATCAGCCCAGCGCCTGCAGCACGCCCTCGAGGAAGCCGTTGAAGCCCGCAGGCCGGCTGCGCTGCTGCGCTCAGGCGCTGTTGCCGCGGCGGCGCTCGCGCTGGGTCTCCTGGCGCTGTGGGGCGTCACGCGCGCGCATCGAGCCATCTGCCATCGGATCGTCACCATCTCCGAGCAAACGGTCGCCCGTACCGGACTGGCCGACGTCGAGATCGTCCGCGCGTCGCAGCTGCCCGCCGTCGAGCGCGGAGCAGTGACCGTCGTATCGATCGTCGTGGATCTCGTCGTGATCTACACCACCATCGGCATCGTGCTGCGGCGGTTCCCCTACACGAGGCCGTGGGGCGACTCGATGCGCTCGTTCCTGCTGACGACGGCGAAGACCGTGGGCCTTGGCGTCGCGGACGCTGTCCCGGGACTGTTCATGGTGCTGGTCATTTTCCTCGCCGCGCGGTTCATCGCTCGATTGATCCGCTTCTGGTTCGACGCGATCGAGCGGGGGCAGTTGACGCCGCGCTGGATCTACCCCGAAACCGCGTCGCCGACGCGGCGACTGCTGACCGGACTCGTGTGGGTGTTCGCGATCGTGGTGGCGTACCCGTACTTGCCGGGCAGTCAGACCGAGGCGTTCAAAGGCATCAGTGTCTTCTTCGGCCTCATAATCACCCTCGGATCGAGCGGTTTGATGAACCAGATCATGAGCGGGTTCATGATCACCTACTCGCGCGCGCTGCGGGCCGGGGACTTCGTGCGGGTCGGCGACGTCGAGGGAACCGTGACCTACCTCGGCGTGCTGTCCACGAAGGTCAAGACGCTCCGGCACGAAGAGGTGACGATTCCCAACGCCGTGCTCGTCGCGCAGACGACCACCGATTATTCACGGCTCGGCGACACCGAAGGTGTCTATACGCCGACATCGGTGACGATCGGGTACGACACGCCGTGGCGTCAGGTGCAGTCGCTGCTGCGTCTGGCGGCAGACCGGACCGCGGGCCTGCGCCGCGAGCCCGAACCGGTCGTGCTGCAGACGGCGCTCGAGGACTTCTACGTGAAGTACACGCTCCTCGTCTGCCTCGAACGGCAGCAGTCGCGCCCGATCACGCTCGACGCGCTGCATGCGAATATCCAGGATCTCTTCAACGAGTACGGCGTCCAGATCATGTCCCCGAACTACGTCGTCGATCCCGCGGCGCCGAAGGTGGTGCCCAAGCACAACTGGTTCGCTGCGCCAGCCTGCCCGGACCTGGTGGGGTCCGAAAAGGAACGCGAGCAGAAGGACTCGGCGGTTACGGCTGCACCGTCACCGCCGCGTTCAGCGTGAACTGCAAACGCGTTTCGGCGTCGAGAGTCAAATGCTCCGTGCCCTTGCTGGAGACGATCGCTCCGGTCGCGCCGCCCGCGACCGCGCCGATGGCGGCGCCGGTTCCGCCGCCCGCGATCCCGCCGATGACGGCACCCAGGCCCGCGCCGCCGCCGACCTTGCGCGCGGTCTTCTTGCCTTCACCGGATCCCTTCGACTCGACGTAGGTCGTGGCGATCTGATACTTCCGGCCGCCGAACGCGATCGAGTTCGCCTTCAGGGTGATCGCATCGGCGCCCTTCATGTTGCCCGCCTGTTCGACCTTCGCGGCCTGCAGCACGACGACGGCGTTTCGCGGGACGACCACCTGTCCGCCGAGCATCACGGGGTCGTCGAGCACCGATTTGAACGTCGTGCCGGCCTGCGCCGCGTCGACGTCGATCTTCTGCGTCAGGCGGACGTTGAGGACCGTGCCGTTCGGCACGGTGACCGGAGGAGGTGTTTGCGATGGATCGGGCGGCACACTTGCCGCCGTCTGCCGCGGTGAGAACTCGACGCGCGCGTGATCGGCAGCGAGCTGCGCGCCGCCGACGGCGACGATCGCCGCGACGCTCGAGGCGATGAAAAGAACTGTGCGCATGACCGTTACCTCGACACGACAGGTAATGACGCGGCGATTTGCAGATCCAGCAGCAGCAGGATCTGATGCTCCACCTGGAGGAATCGCGCCGCCGTCTTCGGCGGGAGCACCGACCTGAAGCGCTCGTACGCGCTCGCCGTGAGGGCGTGGCGTTTCCCTTCCAGCTCGATCGCGCGCCGCGCGAAGCGATCGGCCTCGTCGTCGGTGAGCGTCGCGTAGGCCTGCGCGTACTCCTTGATGAGCGCCATCCGGTCGTCGTTGATCTTCGCCAGATCCGTTTCGTACTGCCGGTAGACCGGCCAGAACGCGGCGTCCTCCGCGTCGGTGAACTGCATCATCTCGGTGATGATGGCGGCCTTTTGGGCTCGAACGTCGGACCGCAGGAGCTCGACGTACGCGTGCAGGTTCTCATCCCGCGTGTTCGCGGCGGCGGTGGGGTCTGTCGATTGCGCCTGCGCCAGCCGTGCGCACGCGATGAGCGCGCAGACGAAGACGCCGACCTTCACCTTTCGTGTTCGGCTCATGTTGTGCTCCACCGGCGGCGTTCGTGCGCCGCCACATCGGCTACCGGCGCCGGCCGCCGCCACCGCGGGAGGACCGGCTGCCGCCGCCGCTCGATCGATAACTGCTCGACGCGCCGCTTTGCGCACTGGGGCTGGCCGCGGTGCGGGTGCGCGCCGCCCCTTCCGCGCGGGCGGCGGAATCGCGATTGAGTTGTCCCACCGTCGCCGCGTCGGTCGATCCGGTGCGTGCGCCGGCTTGTCCGCGCGCGTCGCTCGCCCGCTGCTGCGCCTGATCGCGTTGCGCCGCCGTCGGTTGCTGGACGTTGTTCCAGCCGCCGTTGTCGTACTTCTGCCAGGTGCCGCCATTTCCCTGCTTGTAGACGTTCCCATCGCGGCCGGCATACACGTCGCCGCTGCCGGTGCGCGCGACGCCGCTGCCTCCGGTGCCGACCGGATTCCTGGTGACCGCGGCGCCGCCGCCGCTGCCTTGCGTGGCGCGCGTGGTCGCGCCGGTGCGGTTATTGGTGACGCGTGACGTGCTGGCCCATTGATCGCCTCGCTGCACCCCGGTCTGTCCCCAACTGCCGTAGACATTGGAGCCCTGTCGGGTCGCAGCCGACGCACCCGTCCGCGGGTTGTACGCGCTGGCCACGCCTCGTGCGCCGCCCGGACCGTACGCGGCCGCGCCGCGCGCGTAGGTGCCCGTGTTCGCGTTGTACCGCGCGCCGACGCCGGCGCCGCCGTACGGACCGTACGCGGAGACGCCGCGGCCATACGAGCCGGTCCACGGGTTGTACGCGGCGTGGTAGCCGTAGCTTGGGTAGTAACCGTGATAGACCGGATAGTACCCGCCGTACCGTACGTACGGCGGGTAGTAGTACCCGGTGCCCCATACTGCGCAGCCCCACGCGATCATCATCCCGGTGTACGCGGCGGCCGTCGCGAAGATCACGGCGTCGCTGTTGTCCTCGACGACGGTGACGTTCGTGACGTTGTAGGACGGCGAGCTCACCGGAATCTCGTAGATCTGCTTTGGCACCGATCCGGTCACTTCCCACGGTCCGTTCGGGCTGCGGCCCATGAACCAGACGCCTTGGAAACACATGTAATAGAGGTCGCCGACTTTGATGATGTCCTTGTCCGTGTTCGTGGCCCGCGAGACGGTCGTCGAGGGGATCGCCTCGAACTGCGGTTCGCCCTCGTACTGCACGTCGGGCGCCTTCACCTGCTTCTTGTTCACGCTTGCCGTTTGCGGGACTTGGGCCAGCAGCACGGCTTCGGCGGCTTCATCGGTTCCAGGCACCGAGGCGAGCACGCGCGACCGCGCATGCGAGCGCGGGATCTTCTTGAAATCCTCCGGAAGGTCGGGCGTGGCGAATGTCCATGGACCTTCGAATCCATCGGCCCTGAACCAGCGGCCCGAGACCAGGAAGTACACCGGGCCGTTCTTGCCCAGCCTGAAGACGTCGCTCTCGGTGTTGGCGACCCAGAGTAGACCAGTGCCGCTCACCGTCTGATAGGACGGCGGGCCCTTCAGCAGAATCAGCTCCGCGGGCGACGTGCTGACCAGCACCTTGGGTACCGACGTCACCGTCCGGCCGGGCAGCGCCGCCTTCACGTCCTTCCAGTTGTCGTCGGCGGGCAACGTCGCGAATGCGTCCGGAAGCTTGCCTGCCGCCTTCCACGGCCCCTTCACATCAGGAGCGCTCAGCCAGCTCTGATCGTGGCGCAGGAAGAAGGTCTTCGCCGGGCTGTACTCGAAGAGATCCCAGTTGGTGTTGACGGCGAACCTGAGGTCGTTGTTTTGGATCGGACTCCAGATCGGATCGCCATCGATGTTCACGAGGATCGCCGGCGACGTGCTGTAGAAGATCGCTGGCGGATCGGCCTTCACCCCCTGGACGTTCTTCGGGACGATCTGACTCTTGTCGAGCCGCGCCAGCACGCGGTCGAGCGCAATGATGTGGGCGCCCACAGGGACATCCTGCGTGAGGGTGGAGGTGACCTCCCGAAGCTGATCGTTCGACAGGTCGGGGAAGTGCGTTTCCGTCAGCTTGATGTGGCTGAAGTCTACGAGCCGCTCGCTGACGGAGACTGACGTGTCGGCCTCAATCGTGATGGTCCCGAGCGCGGACTTCGGAGCACCCTTCGCGTTGTACGAGACGGCGGCGTACGCCACCATGTGACGCTGTCCGTCCCAGGATGCCACCTGCGGCTGAAACATCCGGATGGTTCCGCCGCTTGACGTCGCGTAGTCGCGAGGCCAGCCGCCGTCGGCGTCCGGCGTCTTTGCGCCAGAGGTGTCCGTCGGCTGCGCTCCTCCCTGGGCGATCAGGAGCGGCGCGGTCGACGATTGCACGACGACGCACGCGCTCACGGCGACCGCAAGCACGCGCGGTACGCGGGACTGACTGTTCATCGAAGGCCTCCTGCTGGGCGATACGCCACGGTCACTGGGCAGACGCCCGGACCTCGTCGAGGAAGTCGAGCCCTCGCGTCTCGTGCGCGAGCGCGAACTCGATCCGTGGAGCTTCTGTGGCGTTCTCCATCAGTGCGACGAGGTGGCCGAACGAGTCGGACCGCACGCGCCGCCGCAGATCCTCTTCAGTCAGCCACTCCTCGGTATAGCGAATCGTGCCCCGGCTGCCGATGTCGGTCGCGACCGAACATCCGACGCACCCGCCCGTCGTTCGTGTCTCCGCCGCAACTGAATGCAGAGCCATCGTGATGGGACGGGTCTGTCCAAGCGGTACGAACCATTCAATCGTCATTCGCACGCGCGTCGAGATCATGTCTCTACTCAGACCCGATCCATCGATTTGCCGATTGCAAGTTGTGATGTTCGGTCCGGTCGACCAATGAGCAGTCCGCATGCCAGTCACCCGGGTGCGCCCGCATATGCGTGTCGCGCAGCTTTACGCAACGATTACGGCGGCGGACGTCATCGGCGGAGCCGAACACGGCGGCGGCCGTCTCCGCCGGGCAGGAGCGGCTCCGACATCTCGGATCTCGCGTTGGAGGAATTCGTCTCGGCGGTGGAAATGGTGAGGAGTGGGTGAGCTGTGGATCGCGTGGAAAGAGCGCGCCGGCCCGGCGAGTCGCGCGCTCAACTGGCTTTGTTGCGTTCGATGCCGAGCCTGGCCATCCGGCTCTCGAGTGTGGTCGCCTTGATGCCCAAACGTTCCGCCGCGCCGCCGGATCCTCGGACGCGCCAGTTCGTCATCTTCAGAACCGCGCGGATATGCTCCCCTTCGAGCTCGTTCAGGGTCATGGCGGTCTGCGGCATCGGCCGCTCGCCGAGCCGCGGCGCCTCCACCACGAGTTGACGGCCGCTGGCCATGATGGTCGCGCGCTCGATCACGTTGCGCAACTCGCGCACGTTTCCCGGCCAGGGATAGCGCTGCAGCTCGCGAAGGCTCTCCTTTGAGATCGTCTCGACCGTCTTGCCGAACGACTTCGAGAACTCCTCGATGAAGCTCCACACCAGCGCCGGAATGTCTTCGATCCGCTCGCGCAGCGGCGGAACGACAATCGGGAACACGTTGAGTCGATAGAACAGATCCTCGCGAAACGTCTTGTCGCGGACCGCGTCCTCGAGGTTGCGGTTCGTGGCCGCGATGATGCGGACATCGACCTTGACGGGCTGCGTGCTCCCCAGGCGTTCGATGACGCGCTCCTGCAGCACGCGCAGCAGTTTGACCTGAACCTCCATCGGCAAGTCGCCGATCTCGTCGAGAAAGAGCGTCGACTGATTGGCGGCCTCGAACCGCCCAATCTGCCGCGACAGCGCGCCCGTGTAGGCGCCCTTTTCGCGGCCGAACAGTTCACTCTCGATCAGCGACGTCGGAATGGCGGCGCAGCTCACGCGAATCATCGGTCGGTTGTGACGCGGGCTCAGGTCGTGAACGACTTGCGCCATCACTTCCTTGCCGCTTCCGGTTTCGCCAAGCAGGATGACGGTGGCGGGCGTCGGGGCGACCTGTTCGATCTGCGCGAGCACCCGCTGGACGGCGGCGCTGTCCGACACGATCGGAATCGAGGTCGCCAGAATCTTCGTATCTCGCCGGCGCTCCGTGTTTTCCAACGCGACCCGATCGCGCAGCCGGCGGATTTCGTCGAGCGCCTCCTGCAGCGCGTTGTGACCGAGTTGTCGCGCAAGCGCCTGACTGATCACGCCGGCGATCAGGCGGAGGCCCTCGATCATCGCCGCTGGCCATTCCTGGTCGCGCGTCATCGAGCCGAGCGCGAGCGCGTTCGACACCGGTTCAGGATCTTCAGCGGCCGCCAGAGGTATCAGCGTGGCGGAGCGAAGTCCAGCGCGGCGAAATGCGTCGCGATCAGGATCGGGTAGATCGTCGAGCGTTCCGAAGCAGCACGTTTCGCCGGCTTCCAGTCTCGCGATCACGTACGGGATGGACACCAGAGGAAACGGCTCGGGAGGAGAAGGAAACGAGGCCTGCGCCGAGTACGCCAAGATCTGCACGTTCGTCTCGCCGCGACGCCATCGCCAGAGGACGGTCCATTCGAGCTGCAGCGTCTCGCCGATTTGACGAAACGCCTGAGCGATCGCGTCGTCGACGGCGGCTGCGTCGATCGTGCTGAAACCGGCGGCCACGTCGGCGATGAGCCGCTGGAAACCCAGGTGCGCGTAGGTGGCTGCCGCGAGGCGCGCTTCGAGGTTGAGCCGTTCCGTGACGTCGTCGATCGACAGGATCGCGTAGCGTGTCGTGCCCTCGACGACCGAGCTGAAACTGATTTCGACCGGCACCGTCATGCCGTCCTGGCGCATGCCGGCGATGGTGCTTCCGACGATCGTCGGGGCGCCGTGCGGCTCGTCCCAGAAGTCGGTCCATCGAGGATCACGTTCGGCGGGCACGTGCCCCGGCAGCACACGCGAGAGCGAGGTGTCGACCAACTCGCCGGGCGTGTAGCCGAAAATGCCGGCGGCCAGCGGATTCGCGAAGAGGATCGTCCCGTCATCGTCGGACACGATGACGCCATGGGGCGAGCGCTCGAAGACGCCGCGAAGGATGTCGAGCGAATCGCTTGGGTGCGGCGCGGCGACAGCCCGGAGATGGCGGTCGGCGTTGCCCTCCGACAACATCATGGTCGCTCACACTTTCCGTGTCCCGATCAGACGATACGCGAGTGGAGAATCTCCTCTGATGGTTCTATAACAGCTCGCGTTCGCCGGCAATACAGCGGATCCTGCACACCGGCCGCGCTCAGAGAGCTCATGGTGCGATCACGCGCAAGGCTCGACCGGCCTGCGATCACGATCGCGACCCAGATCGGAACGTGCGCTCCTGCAATGCAACGCTCGCTCCGTCGATCGCGCGCTCGACCTACGAACTGGCGTGCGCGGACTCCACTGGCGCGGCCCCACCTCCTCGCGGCCCCCGATATTTCGGACATCGGCGATCCTCGTCGATATCGCGGCGGCATCCGTTCGCACGCGGTTCCCGCGCGAAACACGCTGGATCGGCACCACACGCGGTGCCGCCGCCGTCTTGGCACCTTTGGTGCCCAGCAGCCAGCGATGGCACCGATTGACGAGACCATCGTTGCTCTTTTAACGAGGAGTGTGTTCCATGCGGAAACAACTACTGACGGCGTTGTTCGTGACACTCGTTACGGTTGCCCCGGCGGCCGCACAGGACTACAAACCTGTCGACGTCAACTTCGGCTTCGGCTGGACGTTTCCGGAAACTGATCTGAAGAACGACTTCGACGCCGGCTGGAACGGCGCGTTCGGCGTGACGTTCAACATCAACCAGCATGTCGGCGTGCAGGCCGAGTACATCTACACGCACATGGACGGCCCCTCGAAAACGATCAGCCTCAGCGCGACCCCCGTCGCCGCGGCGGTCACCAACGGGGTGATCGAGAGCAACCACCACATGCACGTCGGCTCGTTCAATCTCGTGTATCGAGGTCAGAGCCAGTATCACGCGATCGGCGGGTACGCCCTCGGCGGCGCGGGCATCTACCATCGGACCGTCGAGCTGACATCGCCGAGCGTCGGCTACACGACCTACTGCGATCCGTACTGGTATGTGTGTTATCCGGCGGCTGTGTCGGTCGACCAGATTATCGGCAACCGCTCGTCCAACGACTTCGGCATCGACTTCGGCGGCGGCATCACGTTCGGCCACGAGGCGAAGTTCTACGTCGAGGCGCGCTATCACTACGTGTGGGGCCCCAGCGTCACGCCGCCCGCGACGCAGCTGCCGGGCTCGACGACGCCGTGTTTGAACGGGTGTAATTCGAACGCGTCGTACTTCCCGTTGACATTCGGATTCCGGTGGTGATCGAGCGGCCCCAACATGTCGGAGGCGCTCCCGGCGAACCGATCGCCTCGGCTCCAGCGGTTCGCGGATTCTTAATCAATGGCGCGCGCATGCCGCGGACGCGCGCCGCCGAGCACGGCACAAGACGTGCTGCCTCGGACTATCCGATCGGTGTCGAGCGATCGAGCCGCGAACGATGCGGCGACTCAGACAGAGTGGACGCTCATGAAACGCATTCGCACGCCGGCCCTCGTGGTGACGGTGTGCGTGCTCAGCGCGCGTTTCGCGATCGCGCAGACCGCACCTGCGCCGTTCATCGCCACGGCGCCGGCGGCTCTCGTGGAGCCGGAGGAACCGGCGCCGGCGGCGTCGAAAGTACAGGGGGCGACAGAACGAGGATGGGCGGTACGTTTCGTCCGCGACGTGGGCGGCGACTACGTGCACTTCTTCTCGAAAGAGAACGCTCTGTGGCTCGGCGGCGGCGGTCTCGCGGCCCTGGCCGTGCACCCGGCTGACGACAACCTGTCGCAATGGGCGCAGGACGACAATCCGTCGTTCCCGGGTGGCGCCACCTATGGGTCACAGCTCTTGCACGTCCCCGTCGCGGTGGGCGTCTGGGCGATAGGCGCCGCGGCGGGGAGCGGACGCGTCGCGGACACAGGCCGCGATCTCCTCCGTGCGCAGATCTCGGTCGTCAGCTGGACCTACGCCGTCAAGATCGCGACCAACCGCACGCGACCCAACGGCGATCCGCGATCGTTTCCATCCGGTCACGCGTCGACTTCGTTCGCGACGGCGATGGTGCTGCAGGAGCACTTCGGCTGGAAGGTCAGCATCGCGGCGTTCGCGGCGGCGGGGTACACCGCCGCTTCGCGTGTGGCGGCCAACCAACACTGGGCGAGCGACGTGGTGTTCGGCAGCGCCGTGGGACTTGCATCCGGACGGACGGTCACGATCCAGCTGCGCGGCTCGCGCATCTCGGCGGCGCCGCTCGTCGTTCCCGGCGGAGGCGGTGTGCTCGTCACCGCGTTGAGGTAGTCATGAAGCGGTTCGTCGTCTTCCTGCTCGTCACCGCCGCTGGCGCGGGCGCCGCGTCAGGTCAGATTCCGGATCAGGGCGCGGCCGCGATCGATGAGCCGCGGACGTCGCAGGCGGGCGAGGGCGCGACCGAGCAGGCGGAAACTCCGGACTCGCGCGAGGCCGCGATCGCCCAGGCCGAGAGCGCGAAGGCCGCGCACCTGTCGCCGGCGGCTCCGGGGAAGGCCGAGGCGTACGTCACGCGCATCTCCAGCACGTTTCTGAGCGAGCAGATGCACTGGCACACCTTCTGGCAGAGTGCCTATTCCGGCGGCGGCTTCACGCTCGGCGCGGGCTACGCGACGTTCGTCAGCCCTTCGAACGTGCTGGACGTCCGCGGCAGCATCACGTTCTCCGGATACAAGCGCATCGAGACGGAGTTCATCGCGCCGGGGCTGTTCGCGCGGCGCGGCACCCTGTCGGTGCTCGGCGGATGGCGCGAGGCGACGCAGGTCGGCTTCTACGGACTCGGTATGGCGACGTCCAAGGACAACCGGGCGAATTACAGCTTCCAGCAGCCGTATGCGTCGGTCCGTCTCGAAGTGTTTCCGACGCGGCGGCTCTTCCTCCTGCGCGGCGCGCTCGAGCTCTCGCAGTGGAAGCAGGCCGCCGGATCGGGCGACGCGCCATCGGTCGAACAGCTGTACACGACCCAGACGCTTCCGGGCCTCGGCGCGCAGCCGATCTACTGGCACAGTCAGGTCACGGCCGGTCTGGATTCGAGGTCCGCGCGCGGCTACGCGCGGCGCGGCGGATTTTACGCCGTCACCCTTCACGACTTCACCGATCAGGACAGGACGAACGGCTTCAATCAGATCGATTACGAAGCGATCCAGCACATTCCCATCCTGCGCGACACGTGGGTCGTGTCGCTGCACGCCCTGGCTCAAACGGCGTACAACAAAAGCGGCGAGCAAATCCCGTTCTTCATGATGCCGTCGCTTGGCGGCGGGTCCGATCTTCGCGCGTACACGAGCTGGCGGCTGCGCGATCTCAACAGCCTTCTCCTGCAGGCCGAGTGGCGCCTCATCGCCAATCGATTCCTCGACGTGGCCCTCTTCTACGACGCCGGCAAGGTCGCCGCACGCGCGAGCGATCTCGATCTCAAGGGTATGAAGGCGGACGGGGGCATCGGATTCAGGCTGCACGGACCCGCGGCGACGCCGCTCCGGATCGAGTTGACCAAGGGGAGCGAAGGATTCGGCGTCGTGTTTGCCGCATCCGAGGCGTTTTGAGGACGTTCTGAGGAATCGTCATGCGTGGATCCATCGCCCTGCTGTCGGTCGTCTTCGCGTTGGCCTCCGCGACTGGAGCATCCAGCACGGCGCCGCGGTATTACGACGACGATCCGATCGCGCGCGCGCCAGAGAGCCGCAGCGCCGCGGGAGCCACGCCGCTCAACATCGAGCTGTTCTACGAGTACTCGTACAACCTGTTCGTGACGGCGCGGCGCCACCCCTCCGAAACCCGCGCCGGCAACATCAACACGATCGACGAGGTGCCCGACTCGAGCTGGTTCACCAACCGTATCGGCGCCGCGACGATCACGCCCGAGCAGCTGGCGCGCGGCGCGAACTCTGGCGCCGCGCCCGCATCCGAGAAATGGGTGCTCATTCGAGAGAAGTCTGCGGGCACGAATCCGGGCTTCACGGCGCGCGACGCCAACGGCCGGACGTGGTTCCTGCAGTTCGATCAGCCGCCGTATCCGGAGGCGGGCAGCGCGGCAAACGTGATCGCGACGAAGCTGTTCTGGGCACTCGGCTACAACCAGGTGGAAACCTACATTACGCGATTCGATCCGGCGCGCGCGGAGATCGATCCGGCGGCCACCATCAAGCGGGCATCCGGCGCCAGAACACCGTTCACGCGCGACGACATCACTCGGGTGCTCGAACGCGCCGTGCGCAACGAGGACGGCACCTACCGGGCGCTGGCCGGCGGACTGGTGCCAGGAAAGATTCTGGGACCGTTTCGTTACGCGGGCACCCGTTCCGACGATCCGAACGATCTCGTGCCGCACGAGCACCGCCGCGAGCTGCGTGCGCTGCGTGTGTTCGGCGCATGGACGAACCTGGTCGATCTCAAGGCCGGCAACACGCTCGACGCCCTGGTCGAGAGAGACGGCCGCTCCGTCGTCAAGCACTACCTGCAGGATGTCGGATCGACCTTCGGCATGGCGAACAACCCGCACGAATGGGACATGGGCTGGGAGTACTTCTACGACCCGCCTGCCACCCGCCGCCGGCTGCTGACGTTCGGCTTCGCGCTCAGCCCGTGGCAGACCGTGCCGTACACGTTGTATCCCTCGATCGGGTACTTCGAGGGCGACCATTTCGATCCGACAACCTGGAAGCCGCAGACGCCCGTGGCTGCGTACATCGAGATGCGCGCCGACGACGCGTTCTGGGCGGCGCGGCGGGTGATGGCGTTCACCGACGAGTTGATTCGCTCGGCGGTCCACACCGGGCAGTTCAGCGACCCGGCTGCAGAAAATCATCTCGCGGTCGTGCTGATCAAGCGTCGCGACGCGATTGGACGCGCCTATCTGACGGCCGTCAATCCCATCGTCGACCCGAACCTCGACGAGGCGGGCCGGCTCACCTTCGAGAACGCGGCCGTCGCCGCGGGATTCGCCGAAGCGCCGTCCGCGTACCGCGCCATGTGGTTCCGGTTCGACAACGCGACCGGCGGAACACGGCCGATCGCGGAAACGCGAAGCACGACCACGTCGATGCGAGCACCCGGCGGATTGGAGCACGCTGGAGCGGGCACGTTCATCGCCATCGACATCGCTGTCGACAGCGCGGCGCAGCCGTCATGGCAGCAGCCGGTGCGCATCGTCTTCCGTCGCACCGGCGACAACTGGAAGCTCGTGGGGCTGGAGCGCTTACCCGAAGGGAAGCCGGCCGAGGAGCTCCCACCAAATGCGGCGAAGGCCGCGCGATGATCACGCGGACGGCGCCTGGCCCGACCGAAACATCCGAACCGAGGTCAGACAAAGGCTGGCTCGAACGCCTCCTTGCGCCCGTCGCCGACGTCCGACGCGGAGAGGCCGGTCGTGCGCTCCTGATGGCGCTGACGATGTTCCTCGTGCTCGGCGGGTACTACCTGCTGAAGACGGCGCGCGAGATCTTCATCCTCAGTGAAGGCGGCGCCGAAGTAAAGAGCTACTCGTCGGCAGGGCAAGCGGTACTGCTCCTGCTGATCGTGCCGGCCTACAGCGCGTTCGCGTCGCGCGTCAATCGCACACAGCTCGTGCAATGGGTGACGCTCTTCTTCGCCAGCAACCTGGGGCTGTTCCTGATGGCTCTTGGGCTCGGCGTGCACATCGGTATCGTCTACTTCCTTTGGCTCGGCATCTTCAACGTCGTGGTCATCGCGCAGCTCTGGGCGTTTGCCGCCGACCTGTTCACCGAGGAGCAGGGCAAACGGCTGTTCCCGCTGATTGGCGTCGGTAGCAGCTTGGGCGCGTGGCTGGGTTCACTGCGCGCCGGGCAGCTCGTCGAGAAAGTCGGTGCGTCACGGCTTCTCGTCGGCGGCGCGCTGAGTCTCGTCGTCTGCGCGCTGTTGATACGCCAGATCGATCGCCTCGGCCGCCGCGTCGCGACGACGACCCAGGCGAAGCGGGCCGACGAGAAGCTCGCGGCGGGACCGGGCGGCTTCAAGATGATTCTGGCCGATCGGTATCTGATGCTGATCGCGGCGTTCGTCCTCGTGTTGAACGTCGTGAACACTTCGGGCGAGTACCTCTTCGGCAAGTACGTCGTCAACACCGCCGCGGCGTTGTACGGCGCAGGCCCGGCCAGCGCGGCGGCGCGGCAGCAGTTCGTCGGCGAGAGTTACAGCAGTTACTTCGGCTACATCAACCTGACCGGCTTTCTGCTGCAGCTCTTCGTCGTCTCGCGCCTCTTCACGTTTCTCGGCGTCGGCCGATCGCTCCTGGTTCACCCGATCGTCGCGCTCACGAGCTATCTGATGATGCTCCGCGCGCCGTCGTTCGAGACGATCCGGATTCTGAAGATCGCCGACAACGCCATCAACTACTCGCTCGGGAACACGACCATGCAGGCGCTGTGGTTGCCGACGAGCCGCGAGACGAAGTTCAAGGCGAAGCAGGCGGTCGACTCGTTCTTCGTTCGCGCAGGCGACGTCCTGCAGGCGGGCGTCGTGTACACCGGCGAGCTCACGGCACTCACCATCAGCGGCTTTGCGGCCGTCAATGTCGCGTTTGCCTGCGGCTGGGTCGCGATCGCGTTCGGACTGCGGAAACGCCTGCACACGCTGGCCCATCAGGCCGGGAAGACTGAGTTGTGATTGTCCAAGAGGTATGTGATGACTGGATCTGGCGAAGGCGACAGCGCCGATCGATTTGGCGTGGGCCGCCTCTTTGATTCCCCCGATTTCCCGCCGCCGTCCACGACCGTGCAGGTGACGTTCGGCGCGCAGTCGCATCGTGGACGGTTGGCGCCCGTGAACGAGGACCATTACTTGATTCTCCGGATGGGGCGGCATCAGGAGACGCTCATGACGAGCCTCCCGGCCGACGTGATGCCTCCGCGCTTCGACGAATACGGTTACGCGATGGTCGTCGCGGACGGTATGGGCCGCGGCGGATCGGGCGAGGCCGCCAGCCGTCTCGCCATTGCCACCCTCGTGTATCTGGTTCGTCACTTTGGAAAGTGGGAGCTCCGCGTCGACGATACGGTTGCGCAGGAAATCATCGCGCGGGCCGAACGGCTCTATCGGCAGATCGACATCACCGTGACGTCCCAGCGGTATGCAGGGCCTGCGAGCGCTGATCAAACGACGTTGACCGCCACCTTCGGCTCCGGCCGCGATCTGTTTTTCGCCCACGTCGGCCACTCGAGGGCATATCTGTTGCGCGGCGGGGATCTGGCGCGGTTGACGCGCGACCACACCGCGCGCGGCCGTCAAAGGACCGGAGCGGCGAGTCCGCCGCTTCGCGAGGTGACCGTCGCGGCGCGCGACCTCGCTCACATTCTCACCGACACGATCGGGATGGCCGGATCGGTCGGGCCGACGATTGACATCGAACGGATTCAGCTCTGCGACGACGACCGCGTGCTGGTCTGCACCAACGGCCTCACCGATGTGGTCGACGATGAGCAGATCGCCGAGATTCTCGCGTCGGAGGAGCCGCCGGACCGCCTGTGTCGCTCGCTCGTCGATCTGGCGCTCGCCTCCAATGGCAAAGACGATGTGACCGCGCTCGTCGCCCGGTATCGCATACCCGGGTAGGGTACGGCAGCGTGGCGACCACCCAATCGGCACGCGCGGCGCCGGCCGGGCGCTTTTCGCCGTCGGCGCGCATCGCAGTCGGGATCGCCGCCGGGGCGGCGCTGGGATTGTTCGTTGGCGAGCGGACGTCGGTGCTGCGGATCGCCGCCGACGCCTACATCAAGCTGTTGCAGATGACGGTCCTGCCGTATGTGACGGTGTCGATCGTCGGCGGACTCGGGTCGCTCGATGCCGCGCAGGCCCGGGTGGTCGGGAAGCGAGTCGGCCTCATTCTGGCGCTGCTCTGGGCCCTCGCGCTCTCGGCGGTCATGCTCTTCCCGCTGACGTTTCCGCGCAATCAGAACGCGTCATTCTTCAGTACGACACTGCTCCAGGAGCGCGAGCCGTTCGACTTCCTCAATCTCTATATTCCGACCAATCCTTTCTATTCGCTCGCCAACAACGTCGTTCCCGCGGTCGTGCTGTTCAGCATCATCGTCGGCGTGGCGCTCATCGGCGTGCCGAAGAAGGCGATGCTGCTCGACGTGCTCGCCACGATCGGCCGGGCTGTTTCGAAGGCGACCGGCTTCGTCGTGGCGTTGACGCCGTTGGGCGTGTTCGCGATCGCCGCCGTCGTGGCGGGCACGTTGAGTGTCGACGAGCTGCAACGCATGGAGGTCTATCTGGTCGGCTACATCGGTGTGTCGCTGCTGCTCAGCCTCTGGATCCTGCCGGGCCTCGTCGCCGCGCTGACGCCGGTACCGTATCGAGCGCTGATCTCGCGGACTCGGGACGCGCTCGTGACCGCGTTCATGACGACGAGCCTCTTCGCGGTGCTGCCGCTGTTGACGGAGCAGGCCAAGGCGCTCATGCGCGATTACGCCGATGTCGATGCCGAACAGGAGGCCGCGACCGACGTCATCCTCCCCGCATCCTTCAACTTCCCTCACACGGGCAAGCTGCTTTCCCTCAGCTTCGTGCTGTTCGCCGGCTGGTTCGCCGGTGCGCCCGTGCCGTTCCACGAGTACCCGCGGTTGGCGGCCACGGGGCTGTTGGTCATGTTCGGCAGCGTCAACGCCGCCGTGCCGTTCCTGCTGGATCTCCTGCGGATTCCGGCGGACACGTTCCAACTGTTCGTGACCTCCGGCATTGTCAACGCACGATTCGGCGCTCTGCTGGCAGCCGTGCACACCCTCGCGATCGCCGTGCTCGGCACGTGCGCCGTTGTCGGCAGGCTCGCCTTCAACGGCCGCAAGCTGTTCCGCTTCGCCTGCGTCACCGTGCTGCTGACCGCGGGTGTCGTCGGCGGCATGCGCGCTCTGCTGCAAACCCGGCTGAATCGCCCGTACGACAAGGATGTGCTGCTGACCGGCATGAGGCTGCTGCGCGCGCCAGGCAACGGCCGCACCTTCCGCCGCGGCGAGCGCGTGCCGCCGATGCCGGTCGTCACCACGTCGGTTCTCGATCGCGTGCGCGAGAGCGGGGTTCTGCGCGTGGGGTACTTCGACGACAGCCTGCCGTACGCGTTCTTCAACTCGCGCGGGGAGCTCGTCGGCTTCGACGTGGAGATGGCGTTCGAGCTGGCCAGGGATCTCGGAGCGCGGCCCGACCTGGTGCCCATCAATCGATCGGTTCTCGACACCGGCCTCGATGCCTCCGCGTGCGATCTCGTCATGTCGGGCGTGGCGATTACGGCCGACCGGTCGATGCACGTGCAATTCTCCGCGTCGTACCTCGACGAAACCGTCGCGTTCGTCGTCCCGGACCACCAGATGACCGCGTTCTCGGATTGGTCCAACGTGCGCGCGATGGGACACCTTCGCCTCGGCGTACCGCGGGCGTCCTACTTCGTCAAGAAGATTCATGAGGAGCTGAACGATGTCGAGATCGTTCCCTTCGATCGGATCGATGAGATGTTCGTGCCGCACGTTCCGCCCGTCGACGCGATCGTGGTCACCGCCGAGCGCGGGTCGGCGTATACGCTGCTGCACCCGGAGTACTCGGTTGCCGTGCCGAAGCCGCGCCCGTTCAAAGTGCCGCTGGCCTACGTGATCGCCGGCCGCGACCCTGCGATGGTGTCAATGGTGGATACCTGGATCGAGCTGAAGCGGAAAGACGACACGATTGCGGAGCTCTTCGCCCACTGGATTCTCGGACTGGACGCCGAGCCGAAGCGGCCGCGGTGGTCGATCATCGATAACGTACTGCGCCGGTCGCGTTGAATCTCCGGCGGGCGGAGCGGCGATGACGATCGACGTCGTGTTCGGCACTCTGGCGATTCACGTGATAGCTGAGTCCCCAGATGTCGATCCCCCATCTTTGCGCGGGAGCTTCCGCCACACGCGCCTGCGCCTCCACGGCGACGGAAGAACGCACATCACGATCAGCACGAACACGAAGCGACCGGACATGTCACCCCATTCCACGCCGATGAGCAGTCGCTGCTAAACGCGTGCCTGGCTGCCGCCGCGGCAATCGG
>Ga0068855_100002144_pt1 | contig 24392 bp, 21 predicted proteins | sample KBSCornC52_FD_66592 | JGI IMG/M metagenome (GOLD analysis project Ga0068855, IMG submission 66592) | Corn rhizosphere microbial communities from Kellogg Biological Station, Michigan, USA - KBS Corn C5-2 | ecosystem: Host-associated > Plants > Roots > Rhizosphere > Soil ...
CCTGGTCGATCAACAGGTCATTGCCGAACGCACGGAAGGCTGGGCCGACCTCGAGAAACATATCCTCACGGTCGATCTCGCGGCAGCCTCATTACAATGCGGCGTGCCGGAACACACCATCCGCGAAATCGCGCTCGCATTCGCCACGACGCCACGCGCCGCCGCTTATGGCCGCCTCGGTCTTTGCCGCGGACCGCACGGCTCTTTCACCAACTTCCTGCTCACGATCCTGAATGTGGTGGCAGGCAAGTTCGGCAAGCGTGGCGGCACGATCTTTGGTTACACCTCCATGGCCGGCATGGAGGAAGGTACCGTTAGAGGATATGCGGAAACCCGTTCACGGGTCGGGAATCTGCCCGCCATCGGCGGCGTGCTGCCGAGCGCGGTCATGCCTGCCGACCTGCTGGACGAAGGCGAAGGACGGGTGCGCGCCCTGTTCGTCGTGGGCGGAAATCCTATGCTCAGCGCCCCCGGCGGCGCGAAACTTGAAGAGGCGCTGCAAAGCCTGGAATTGATGGTCTCGTGCGACATCTATCTCAACGAAACCCATCAATACGCCGATTACATTCTGCCGGGACTGACCTTCCTGGAACGGCCGGACCTTCCCCTCTACGGGCTGCTTTCTTTGATGCGGCCATTCCTGCAATACACCGACGCCGTCATTCCGCCGGTGGGCGACGCCCGCGACGAATTCGATATTCTCGCCGATATCGCACGCCGGATGGGCAAGGACATCGATTCCCAAGGACGGCCATTAGCCGGCATCGACCACCAGATCCGCAAAGGTCCGGCGGGCGACGATTTTAGCGCCCGCGACGGCTGGTCCTTCGAACGCCTCCTGCAACACCGGCACGGCGTCATGGTCGATCTGCCCGATCCGACCGTCGATTGGGAGCGCAAGATCGGCTATCCGGACCGCAAGTTCCGCCTGTGGCACCCGTTACTGGAGGAAGAATTCCAGAAGCTGCTTGCCGAATTGCCCGCGCCGCAGCCGCAACTCCGGCTCATTGGCCGCCGCGACATCCGCTCCATGAACAGTTGGATGCACAATGTGGACAGACTGGTACGGTCGCAGACCCCTATCCTTCAAGTTCATCCCGAAGACGCAACCGCGCGCGGAATCGAAGAAGGCGACTCGGTCCGCTTATCGTCGAAATATGGAGAGGTGTACATGGACGCCAACCTCTCCCGCGACGTCATGCCCGGCGTGGTATGTTATCCCCACGGCTGGGGACACGACGGCCGCGGCAACTGGCGCATCGCCAATGCCAAGGGCGGGAAGAACATCAACGTCCTGATGGGCCTGGGGGCGGAGACGGTCGAAACCCTGGCCGGAATGACCATCATGGACGGCCTGGAAGTCTGGATCGAGAAGGCCATCCCGGCCTGAGGCACAAAGCCACTTGGCGCGATTCGCTCAAAAGTCGGCCATTTGCATAAAAGTTGGGCAAGCCTGCTCTCGTTAGAAGTCTGATTTTGTTCCATAAATCTATTGCTGCATTGCGGCATGATTCCTGCATGGGACATGGGGCGCGATACAAGCAGCAGGGGGCGGGCTATGGCCTTTGACGAGATGTTCACGGCCGATGGAGCGGTCCGGCCAGCTTATGCGAAAGTCGCCGAATGGCTGGACGCGACCACGCCAGAACAGTTGGAAAGACGGCGCGCCGAGGCGGAACTGCTTTACCAGCGCGGCGGCATCACTTTCGCGGTCTACGGCGATCACGAGGGGGAAGAACGCATCATCCCTCACGATATTGTTCCCCGCGTGCTGTCGTCCCAGGAATGGTCGCAGCTCGCACGCGGCCTGGAACAACGTGTCCGCGCCCTGAACATGTTTCTCGGCGATATCTACGGGCGCCAGCGCGCCTTGAGCGCGGGAGTCGTGCCGGAAGACTTGATCTGGCGCAATCCCGCGTTCCGTCCGGAGATGATGGGCGTGCGGGTGCCGCACGATCTTTATGTCCATATCGCGGGCATCGATGTCGTCCGGGTCGACGGCGACTCTTTTTATGTGCTTGAGGACAATCTGCGCACGCCGTCGGGCGTGTCGTACATGCTGGGCGGCCGCGAGATCTCGATCCGTTTGATGCTGGATCTGCTCAATAGCCACCGCGTGGCGCCGATCGAGAATTATCCGAACGAATTGCTCGAGACATTGTGCTCGCTGGTGCCCAACCGCGCGTACGGCGACCCGACGGTCGTTTTGCTGACACCCGGCCAGTACAACTCCGCCTATTACGAACATTCATTCCTGGCCGACAAGATGGGTGTCGAGCTTGTCGAAGGCCATGATCTGTTCGTGCGCGACGAGGTTGTCTTCATGCGGACCACGGAAGGGCCGCGGCGCGTCGACGTCATCTATCGGCGTATCGACGACGCGTTTCTTGATCCTCTAACCTTCGATCCTGACTCCGTTCTCGGCGTGCCGGGACTCTATGCGGCTTATACCGCCGGCAATGTCACATTGGCCAACGCCATCGGCACGGGCGTTGCCGACGACAAGGATATGTACTCCTACGTCCCCGACATCATCCGCTTCTTTCTGTCGGAGGAGCCGATCTTGAAGAACGTGCCCACATGGCGCTGCCGCGAGCCGAAGGATCTTGCCTATGTGCTGGACCATCTGCCTGAACTGGTGGTCAAAGAGGTGCACGGCTCCGGCGGCTACGGCATGTTGGTGGGACCGCAGGCAAGCAAGGCGGAGTTGGAGATGTTCGCGGCACGGCTCGGCGCGCATCCGGAAAATTACATCGCCCAGCCGACGCTGGCACTGTCCACATGCCCGACATTCGTCGATAGCGGCGTCGCGGCGCGTCACGTCGATCTCAGACCCTTTGTCCTCAACGGGGCGAAGGGCATTCATACCGTTCCGGGCGGCTTGACGCGGGTCGCGTTACGGCAGGGCTCTTTGGTGGTCAATTCGAGCCAGGGCGGCGGCACCAAAGACACCTGGGTCATCGAATGCTGAGCCGCACCGCCGACAGCTTGTATTGGCTCTCGCGCTACATCGAGCGCGCCGACTATATCGCGCGGGTCCTTGAGATGGCGAACCGGCTGTCGTCATTGCCCGTCGCCTACGGCGGCTCACGGAATGAATGGGAAAGTGCGATCGTCACTGCGGGATGCGGGCCCGCCTTCTTCGAAGCCTATGATGAACCCACGGCGAAGAACGTTACGGAGTTCCTGGTCGAATCCGAGCGCAATCCAGCTTCCATCCGGCGATGCCTGGAGACCGCGCGCACCAACGCCCGGGCCGTGCGTACGGCGCTCACGACCGAGATGTGGGAGACGATCAATAGCGCCTGGATTGACCTGAAGACCTTCCGCGCAACGGCGCTCACATCCCGTGACTTGCCGCGCTTCCTCAGTTGGGTGCGTGAAGTGTCACTCCGCGTCGACGGCTCGGGCTATCGTACCATGCTGCGCAACGACGCTTATTGGTTCTCGCGCCTCGGAATCTATATCGAACGCACCAATTCCACGGCGCGGCTGCTGGATACGAAATATCATGTGCTCCTGCCCGAACATTCGCCGGTGGGCGGCGGTCTCGACTACGTTCAATGGACGGCGATTCTAGGCGCCGTCTCCGCGGCCACCGCCTATCATTGGGTTTACAAGGAAAGTCTCAAGCCTTGGTTGGTTGCCGATCTTCTCATCCTGCGCGAGGAAATGCCGCGTTCGCTGGCGGCCTGTTACGCCAACATCGTCACGAATTTGGATCGTCTGGCGCGGGCTTACGGACGGACCGGCGAGTCCCAACGTCTCGCACGGTCGATCTACACCGCTTTCGGCAATAGCCGCATCGAAGACATATTTCGAAGAGGCTTACACGAATATGTCGGCGCAATGATCGGCAGCAATACAGCCGTCGGCGAAGCGATAGAGCGGCAATATTTGGCATAGGCTGCTGTCATGCATATTCGCGTCGATCATCACACGTCCTATGAGTACGATCGCCCGATCCACTCCCTGATCCAGCTTCTGCGGCTGTCGCCGCGAAACCACGATACACAGACGGTGCGGCGGTGGCAGATCAACCTGAATGTCGACGGCACTCTGAAAACGGGGGAGGATAGTTTCGGCAATGTGACGCATATGCTGTCACTGGCCGGACCACTGAGCAGTTTGACGGTGGCGATCGAAGGGGAAGTGGAAACCAGCGATTCCCACGGCCTGGTGACGGGGACGCCCGAACGGTTTCCATCGCGTTTCTATCTGCGGAATACGCGACTGACCGAGGCCGACGCCGAGATTATGACATTCGCACGGGACACCGCCGCAGACGGCGAGACCATCGACCGTCTCCATCGGCTGTTGTCGGCGTTATATGCGAACTTGAGCTTCGACGCCGCGGCCACCCACGTGGGCACCACCGCCGCGCAGGCGTTCGCCGCCGGAAGAGGCGTCTGCCAGGATTTCGCGCATGTGTTCATTGCCGCCGCGCGCTGCCTGGGCATCCCCGCGCGCTACGTGGGCGGGCATCTCTATCGCAGCGATGGCGCGAGAGTGCAGGAGGCCGGGCATGCCTGGGCCGAAGCCTACGTCGACAATTTGGGCTGGATCGGGTTCGATGCGGCAAATGGCGTTTGCGTTACGGACGCTTACGTGCGCGTCAGCGCGGCGCTGGATTACCTCGGCGCGGCGCCGGTGCGCGGCGCCTGGAGCGGTATCGCCAATGAGGAACTCACGGTCGCCGTAACGGTCGATCAAGCCCGCAATCAGTACCAGAGCTGACGGCGAGCGCGCCGCCTTCAGCGCGCGGCTTTATGGCGAACCCACCAACCCTGGCAAGCCTCATGCCGAACTCAAGGCTTACTTCAGGGTGAGAAGTTTACAGGAAGCGCTGCCCTACGACTTGGCTTCCGCGCTTAGATTGGTGGCATCCGTCCAATCGATGTTGGCATTGGGCTGCTTCCAGTAGCAGTCCACTTTGGTGATCTTGCCGCGCTGATCCAAATCCAGCACCAGGGAAACCTGGACGTTATAGGTCTGGGTCGAGCGCGGATTGAGCGCCACGATCTCCATGCACTGAACGAACGCTTTCCGTCCGTCGGGTGAGCCGCCGACGGAGTAGGTTTCGCCGCCATGGGCCGGCATGGACTTCTTGATGTCATGGAGGAAGGCAGTATAGGCCTTCTTGCCTTTAATGACGTCGGATTTCGCGCCGTCGTGAGGACCGACGCGGGTGAGATCGTCGGCGAGAAGGTCAACCGTTTTATCCAGCTGGTTGGCGCAGAAGGTGTCCCAGAATTTCCGGCCAACCTCGGCCGCAGCATTCCCGTCCATGTTCCAGCCTTTCCTTGTTCCGTGGCACCGGCGGCCGGTGCGCACGCATCCCGCAATTTATCCGGCAATCCGCGCCATGCGCCAGCGGCCATTTTGCCGGTTTGCGCCACAACCTAAACCAAACGCGCGCAATACGGTATCATGCCGGTCGCAAAGGTGGGGGAGGGTCAACTATGCTGCAAGAAGAACGGATAACCCGTCAGGTCCTGGCCATGTGGCGCGCGGGAATCACAGGCGTCACCCGCGCCTATCGCAATCACCATCATCCCGACCTGCATTGGTGGAATGGCGCGCGCGGCAGCGTCATGGGCCGGGACGCCTGCATCGCCGGATGCGAAGCCATGTTCAAGCTTCTCGACGTGGCCTACGTGGATGTCCCCATACGGCTGCTGCTGGCGCAGGAAGGCGCGGTGATCGTGGAGCGATCGGACAATCTTCATCGCGCCGACGGCTCTCTCATTGCTGCCGTGCCGGTGACAGGCGTCGTCCTATTCACGGGCGATCAAATTGTCGAGTGGCGCGACTACTGCATCGATTGGCTGAGCGACCAGCCCGCTGTCCGCCGCGCCATGCAAAGCGGTGGCGCCTGACTACGTGTAGCGCTTGGCAGTTCTTTGATCGCGCGCGTTTGGTTCCGCGGTGGACGCGCCGCCATAGCCGGTGAGTTGATCGGCCACGAAAGGATTGGTTTGGCGCTCCTGCCCGAATGTGGACGTGGGTCCATGACCGGGGACGAACGTGATGTCTTCGCCCAAAGGCCAAAGCTTATTGGTGATGGACTGGATGAGTTGCTGATGATTGCCGCGGGGGAAGTCTGTGCGGCCGATGGACCCGGCGAACAGCACGTCCCCCACGAATGCAACCTTCAAATCGCTATTGTGGATCACCACATGGCCGGGCGTATGGCCCGGTGTATGCGCGACGCCGAATTTCACCCCATCCAGATCGAGCACGTCGCCATCTTCCAAATATCGATCGGGCACAACATTGCGCCCGCCCACGAGCTTATACTTGCGCGAGCTTTCCTCGATCTGATCCAGCCAGAATTGATCATCCTTATGGGGACCGTCCACGGCAACGCCGGTGCGCTCGCGCAGTTCGGCCGCAGCACCGGCGTGATCGAGATGGCCGTGCGTGAGCCAGATGTGCTTCAAGGTGAGGCCGAAGTGCTCCAGCGCCCCCAACAGTTCTTCAGTATCGCCGCCCGGATCAACGAAGGCGGCATGCTTGGTACCCGTATGCCAGATCAGCGAACAGTTCTGCTGAAAAGGCGTCACCGGCACGATGCGGAGTTGCAATTCGGATTGGGGGCGCGTTCCACTCATAAGCAATATATGTCGTCAATTGGAACGCCGCGCAATGCCGCATCATGGGCGGGACGGCGGCCACAGCACCTCCGGCAGCGCCAAGGCATGGCAACTCGCCCCCTGCGCGCCTGTTCGCGACAGCTAAAGCCGTCCGTGATCACCATTTCGGCGGTGCGCATGCGCGGGAGAAATGCCCGCTCGCCAATAGGGCGCGCCACGGCACGGGCGCTCGTTGCGGAAGCCATAATCGCCCGCCATGCCGCAACAACCCGCATCCAACACATCCGGCTTCAGACCCGTACGGCGGAGCAGATTACCCTCCGCGCCGGTTTTAAGAATGGCCTGGTGATGGCAATCGCCCGGACCCGTGATCATCGAAGCGGTGGTCGATCCCCACGAGCCGCCCCTGCCACCCACCATCTCCACGAAACAAGCCAAGAACTTCGCTGAGGCGTTAGCGCGGGGAACGCCCCATGGCGGGAAGATCGCCTTGACGGCTATCTCCGACAAGATCCGGGAGATCATCGAGCCGAATACTGCAGCCCTCAGAATTCGGCGTGCAGGCGCAGGCCGAAGATATGAACGGGCCCCCGCGCGGCGTCATAGGCGGGGTGGGCGATGAACTGATAATCGAAACTGGCGTGCACGCCCGGGACGAGAGCGGCGCGGTAATAGGTCTCGAATATATCTTCCGTGCTTTTATGCGGCAGCCGTCCATCGCCGATAAGGATGCCGAGACCGCCGGCGGCGAAATAACTTTGCGCCGCGCGGGAGATATCGTTGATCACGCCAGCGACACCAAATGTATCGTTAGTGCGGCCCCAGGATGTGCCCTGGAGTGATACACCGCCGGCAATGGAGCGATTGATCTCTGTGAAATCGATAGCTTCCTTGCTGCCGTCATTGGCACTGAGACGGAGAAAAGCACCCACGCTGTCGGTGATGCTTTGTTCCACATTGAGCGCGGCACCTGGACGCGTTTGGTACTTCCGCACTGCCGCGGTATCCGCCGCCGTCCCGGTCGCGAGCGCCAGCGCGACGGCATCGCGATAGCTGGCCATGCGGCCGCGATTGGCGAACGCCAGCAGTTTCACCTTGCCCGCGCGTCCAAACGCAGTGTGACGGGCCTCGAATTCCGTCACAACCTCGAACTGACTGAAGTCGGTTTCCAGGGATTCGGAGTTGGGCGTGATTGAAAGATCGAACAGGCCCGCCCGCAGCGTCCACCAGGACTGCGTCCATTCCGCGGCAATGCCGTAGCTGTAGCCCCAGGAATCGGCCGCGTAATCATAAGAACCTGAGTCAATGACCGACCAGTTGAAGAAGTCGGCGCGGGGATCATGGGCGCAAGCATTGGTATCGAAGATATCCACGGCGGAAAATTTTCCGACGGTGAACACAAGCGTGTCCGATGCGTGGGCGCCCGCGATCTGATTGGCGGCGGACTCAACCGTTGTGCGTTCACCACCAAGATCGATCGTGTAGCGCACGAACGCCCGCTGCAGCCGGAAGTAGGGATTGGTGCGCCCCACCTTATAAGCCTCGCCACTGGCGAAGCCCGCGAGGCCGAGAGTGTTGCTGAGGCCAAAACCCTGGTCGATCTCGGGGTTGGCGTAAACCTCGAGACCATCCGCCAGACGCGCACCAGCGAACAGGGTGGCGTCGATGGTTTCCTTGGTCTGGTTGTGACCGTCCAGACTATTGGACCCCGTAAACGGCGCGTGGAATGACGGGTGATACTGGGCGACGGCAGTGAACTGCCCATGGAGACTGAGCCAATCCGGCACATCTTCCAACAGGTCCGCGTGCGCCCTGCTTGATAGAAGCAGCGCCGCAATCACGGCCAACACAGTCCATCGCCCTCCGGCCGCGCGAAGCATGCGCATCGTCCTTGCCGCTTTTCGTATTGACGCGGACCCGAAAGCCGCGCCGCCCAAATGCCGCACACCCGCTGCCTACGTCAAGAGAACCTATTATTAAGTGAGGTGACCGGGGTCAGCCGCGTTCCGGTAAAAAGGGTGCGGCCACCGGTGGGGCTCGGTGGCCGCGAAGCTTCATAAGAGGGGCATGTGAAGCTTGGCGGAAACGTAACAGACCAAGCTTACTTCAAACTTGCTTCGTCGGACTGTTAGCTTGGGCCCGTGGATGATGAACCTGCAGCCTCATGCCCGCATTGCGCCGCCATGCGATCCCAGGTGGCGACATAGTGTCCGTTGGGCATGGTTGTGCGCGACATCTCCTGAAACCCGGTTTGCGCGGCGGCGGCTTCCATATTGCGCGTATTGATGGCGGGCGGGAACTGTCCCGGTTCGTCGTCCGACGTGAACAGAATGCAGACTCCAGCGCCGTCACCCTTTGTCAGCCACACAATATTGCCCTCAATCGTATTGTTGGTGGCGACGGGGTCGATCTGGCCGATAACAGGTGCGTCGCGATGAAAAATCAGCAGCGCCTGAAGATCCACGGCATTCACATTAAAAAGCGCATGGCGGAATCCGAATGCGGCCATACGACTGTCGTTCAGAACTTTCGCAGCCATGGTGGTATTGAGGTCGACCCACGCCGCGCCGGTTTCACGATCCATGGGCGCTTTCGCCAAGTTGTATGGCAGTCCCGCGGCCGACGCGCTGAGGAAGACGACAACGCCACGGCCGTCGCTCATATACGCATCACCGAGAATGGGAACCTGCACCTGCCACGGGCGGCTGATCGGCAAGCGTTCATCGATAAACGGCGCCGCGGCGAATACGGTCAGACCGACGACAAGCGCCGCCACACACCGTCGGTACCATTGCCACCGGCCGAAGTGAACCAGCGCCCACACCGCGAGCGTCAACGCCGCGGGAACGATGGGCACGATGAAGCCGTTGCCCTTGTTCTGTGAGGACATCAGCGCCAGCACCACTTCAAGCACCACCGCCACCACCGGCAGCACGGGCGAGAGAGCAATGCGTCGCACGGTCGGCCATATGCCGTCGCACACAAAAGCGCTGGCCGTCATCAGCAACATCCCGACCGCACCGGCGAGGATGAACAAGAAATGCGGAAGGCGGACTTCATAGGCGAGCTTGCGCGCCATAAAAAGCCATTCCTCGAGACCGAAGCGCGTATAGGCCGGTCCATACGCCACCGCATGGCTGCCGTAGCCGAAGCTGAAGAGATAAGAGAATATGTATCTGCCATTGGGCACGAACCACAGGGCGGCCACCGCGGCCGCCGCCAGCAGAGACCATGCCAGCACACGGGCGCGTCGCCGCCGGTCGGCAGGTTCGGCCAGTGTGTAGACCAGCGCCGCGGCAATAAGGCCCGGGACAAACGCGATCGTCATGGCACGGGACAGGGGCACCAGGCCCATGCACACCCCGAACACGATCGCCCATCCGAAATGGCGACAGCGGTCGGACCGCAGCAATGCCACCAGCGCCAGACTGAGCATCAGCGTCGCCGCGATGGAGAACTGGAAGGTCCGCACATAGGAAAGAATGAGCGGACATGACGCGACCAGCGCTGCGCTCATCAATCCGACAGCCGGCGAGCCTACCGCCACGCCCAGGAAATAGGTCGCCGCAATGACACCGGCGCCAAGCATGACCGGCACCGCGAACCCCGCGATCTCATACGGGCCCGTCACATTATAAAGAAGTGCCGCGAGCGCCGGCATGAACGGCGCGTTATAGGCACCGGATTTGATGGTGGCAGCGAGATTCCGCAGGCCGCCGTAGAATATGTTCAATGAGAAGGAGAGATAGCCCGCCTCGTCGATGTCGACCGGTTGTCCATGACGGAATCGCCACAACCAGAGTCCATTGAGCGCAAGAAAGGCCGCCAGAATCGCGAGTAGGCACAACTTCGTCGCGCGCGAGGTGTGAGAAATGCCGAGGGTCCCCATAGCAGCGACCATAACGAGCCCACATCAACGCGTGCAATACACAATCTCCCTGCACGCGCAATCGCGGTCACCGAAAGGTCACACGCGCACCCCTGCCCACTGCGCGCGCGCGCATGTTAAAAGGTAGCGCATGATTTCATTTCGTAATCTGGTGCTTGTCCTCCTGCTTATCGCGGCCTTCCTGTGGGCGCTCACCGCGCCCAATTGGTTCGCCAGCGGCGCCATTGGCCGCGCCATGACAGACCTCGACATCTGGGCCCAGATTCATATTCCCTATCCCGTGCTCACGTTGTTGCTGACCGGATTCATCATCACGGCAGCCACGGTTCGCTTCCGGCGGCGCTTCTCCGAAGAGGCCGATTCCAGGAACGTATGGGACCATAAGCGCTGACGCACGGGAGCGCTGACGCACGCGCCCGTGCACGCGGGCGATTCCAAAAAAGTGCCGCCAATCTTGACTCCGTTCGTCCCGGTGCGATGCTCGCGGCCGGGAGACCAATTCATTTACGGAGGACTCGCACCCATGGATGCCAACGCCAAGAAAGCCGCCATGCGCATGATCCCTTACGGGCTTTATGTCCTTACCGCCAAAGGCAGCGACGGTACGGTGACGGCAGCGACCGTCAATTGGGTGACGCAGACCTCCTTCAATCCGCCGCTGGTGGTGGTGGGCGTCAAAACAGACTCGGCCGGTTACGGCGTCATCAAGGCGGCGAAACACTTCGCCCTCAATGTCCTGGGCAAGGGCCAACAGAAGCAGGCCTTCGCATTCTTCAAGCCGGCCCAGGTGGCGGACGGCAAGATCTCGGGTGAACCTTTCACCGATGGCAGCACCGGCGCGCCGGTTCTGACCAATACGCCCGCATGCATCGAGTTCAAACTGGTGGACGTGGTTGAGCGTGGCGATCACCACATTTTCATCGGCGAAGCAGTGGATGTGCATCTGCCCAATCCACTCACGGGCCGTCCCGACGCGGCAGTGCTGGAAATGAAAGACCTGGGCGAGAACGTCTTCTACGGCGGGTGATCACAGCGGCGGAAAGGTCACGGGCACCAACATCCCGTCACGCACCGGACGCCCAGGACCGGGCTGAGCCTTTCGGGACAAATTATTGTGTGATATCAGAGGCTTACGGTGCAGGATCCGCCGTTAGAGAAGCAAAAAGTCTATTGCGTCCGCTGACGCCCTCGCCCACATTGGGGCCAACGGTTAACGGGTCGGCCGAACATTTTAGCCACATGTGATCGCTTTCTCTGATACGGGTCTCGCTCCGAGCGCCGCCGATACCGGCGGCATGGAACGATTGATCACCTAGATTGCCAGATCGCTTCGTTCAGCAGACATCTCCGCGCCGAAGCCCGGCTCGAACCGCCGCGGGCGACGCGTTGTCGCGAGATGTTCAGGAGTGCTGTGTGTCGAGTTTGAAATCTTCTCTCTGCCCTGGCGCCACACCAGAAGGCCGCCGCGGATGAGCCTGTCGCGTATTCTCCCCACGCTTGCCGCGATTGTGGCAGGCGCGGCTTTGGCAGGCTGTGCGCCGAACTTGGGGACGCGCCCCACGCCCCAACCGGTCACGGCGTATGCCACCGAGCGCAGTTTTACCGCCCCGGTTGCCGCCTGGCCGGTGGAAGACTGGTGGACGGCCTATGGCGACGAACAGCTCAACACCCTCATAAAGGAAGCCGTTGACGGCGCCCCCGACATCAAGATCGCCGAGGCGCGCTTGCGCCGGGCGCTGGCCGTCTCCCAACAAGCCGGCGCCGACCTGTGGCCGACCGTGGCCGCGGGCGGCAAGATCGGACCGTTGCGGCAGAGCCTCAATCAAGGCTTCCCGCCCGAGTTCCAATCGTTGCTGCCCCATGGCTGGCACACCCAGGCGCGTGTGGATGCCGGTCTGCAATACGAGCTGGATTTCTTCGGCAAGAACCGGGCGGCCTTCGCCGCCGCACGCGCCGACGCCCGCGCCGCCGCTGTCGAGCGCACGGCGGCTTATCTGGCCTTGTCCACATCCGTCGCCAGCGCCTATGCCGACCTTGTGCGGCTGGGCGCCGACCGCGCCGCCGCTGTAGATGCCATCAACGTGCGCAAACAGACCGCTCATCTGGTCTCCGCCCGCTTCAAGGAGAGCCTGGAAAACCAGGGTCAAGTGAGCCAGTCGGATTCCGAGGTCGCCATCGCCGAAACGGAACTGTCGGCCATCGATGGGCTGATTGCTGTCGCGCGCAACCAGCTCGCCGCATTGCTGGGCAAAGGACCGGACCGCGGTCTCGACATCATCATACCGACCAAAAGTCAGGCCGTGCCCGTGGGCGTGCCCGCATCGCTCGCCGCCGATCTGGTCGGGCGGCGTCCGGACATCGTGGCCGCGCGCCTGCGCGCCGAAGCCGCCGCGCAGCGGATCGATGTCGCCAACGCCGACTTTTATCCCAACGTCAATCTCTCGGCCCTGATCGGCTTCGAGGCGCTGGACGTGGAAGACGTGTTCAAGCATGGCTCGCTCATCGGTCAGGTTGGACCGGCGCTGCGTCTGCCGCTGTTCACCGGCGGCAAGCTCACCGGCCACTATCGCGCCGCGCGCGCGGACTACGATGAAGCCGTCGCCATCTACGACAAGACCCTGACCAATGCGTTGCGCGAGGTCGCCGACGCCATCGTCAATCAGCGCACCCTCAACGATCAGCTGAGCCATGCGCATGCGGCCCTCACCGCCAGCGAGAATGCCTATCGCGTTGCCGGGTTACGCTATCGCGGCGGCCTATCGCGGTATCTGGATGTGCTGACGGCGGAAGACAAAACCTTGGATCAGCGCCGCAGTGTGGCCGACCTGGAAGCGCGGGCTTTCGCGCAAAACGTCGCATTGATACGGGCCTTAGGCGGCGGTTTTGTCGCCAAAGCGCCCTCGTGAATTTGACCGGAGTGGATCATGGCGGACACCGATAGAAACGAACGCTCGCCGGGCGGGCCCAGCGCGGAGAGTTTTCCGCGCCCCGGCGTCCGGCCCACGTCCCCTCTGCCCCGCTATCCGTCCCTACGCCAGCGGCTGTTCATGGGCCTCGGTCTTGTCGTCCTCGTCGGCATCCTGTTGTGGATCACATGGTATGTGTTCGTCGGGTCCCACTACGTCTCCACCGACGACGCCTATGTGGACGCCAAGACCGCGCAGATCACACCGCAGATTGACGGCACCATTGCATCCGTGCCGGCCCAGGACACGCAGATCGTTAAGAAAGGCGACGTGCTGGTTGTCATTGCGCCGCGCGATATGCAGCTGGACCTCGCCCAGGCCGACGCCGAGTACAATCGCGCCCTTAACCGCGTGCAGCAGTACTATGCCAATGTCGCGGCGGCGGCGGCCCAAGTCACCGCGCGAAAGGCCGACGTAGATCGCGCGCAAATCGACTTCAACCGCCGCAAGGCGTTGGAATCTACGGGCGCCATCTCCGGCGATGAAATGACCACCGCCCGCAACGCCCTGGAAACCGCCAACGCCGGCCTGCAGGCCGCGGAGCAGGAACTGGTCGCACGCAAGGCTTTGGTCACAACCGCAAAGCCTGAGGACAATCCGGAGGTATTGGCGGCGGCGGCGGCCCGTGATCGCGCACGTCTGGGCGTGGAACGCACGGTGATCCACTCTCCCATCGACGGCGTTGTCGCGCGCAATGCCATCCAGATCGGCCAACGGGTTCAGATCGGCACCACGCTTATGTCGGTGGTTCCCATCGCCGAGGCTTATGTGAACGCCAACTTCAAGGAAGGTCAGCTCTCCGACGTGCGTGTCGGTCAGTTGGCCACCCTCACCTCCGACCTCTACGGCAGCGGCGTTGTTTTCCACGGCAAGGTGGTCGGCCTCGGCGGCGGCACCGGTTCCGCTTTCGCCATCATTCCCGCGCAGAACGCCACCGGCAACTGGATCAAGATCGTGCAGCGCTTGCCGGTACGCATCGCACTCGATCCCAAGGAATTGGAAGATCACCCGCTGCGGGTAGGCCTCTCCATGACGGCGGAAATCGACCTGCACAGTAAGAGCGATTCCAACCCATGAGCGACGGCGGCACAGCCGCAGCCAAGCCGGACACATCGGGGCCGGCGCCGCTCCATGGCCTTCCGCTCATCGCCATGGGCGTGCTGCTGGGAATGGCAAACTTCCTCGCCGCCTTCGACCTGTCCATCGCCAACGTCTCGATCCCTAATATTGCCGCCGGCTTGGCGGTCTCGCCCCGCGACGGCACCTGGGCCATCACCTCATACATGGTGGCCGAAGCCATTACAGTGCCGCTGACGGGCTGGCTCGCCGCGCGGTTCGGTCCCGGGCGCGTCTTGTCGTATGCCATGATCGGCTTCGCCATCGCTTCGGCCCTGTGCGGCATATCCACTTCCCTCGACATGCTCATCGCCTTCCGGGTGCTGCAGGGACTCGCGGGCGGACCCATGATCCCCCTGTCCCAGTCGCTGTTGCTTCATATCTTTCCGAAGGAGAAAGCCGGCACGGCCATGGGCATCTGGGCCATGACCGCCGTGGTCGGCCCCATCACCGGCCCCATCGTCGGCGGCATCATCTGCGATCACTGGACTTGGCCGTGGATTTTCCTGATCAGCGTGCCGGTGGGGGCTGTCATGGCCATGTTCTGTTGGTACACGCTCATCCCGCGCGATCCGCCTCCCGTACGCCGTCCCGTGGACACGCCCGGTTTGCTGCTGATGATCCTGTGGATCGGCGCCGTCCAGGTGATCCTCGACCAAGGGCAGGAAAAGGACTGGTTCGGATCAAGCTATATTGTCGTTCTGACGGTCATCGCCATTGTCGGCTTCCTGGCGTTCCTGATCTGGGAGCTGACCGACGAGCATCCCATCGTCAATCTGCGCATCTTCAACAATCGCGGCTACACCCTGGGTGTGCTGGTGGTGTGCATCGGCTTCGGCGTGTTCCTGGGATCAGTGGTGATATCGCCCCTGTGGATGCAGACAAATATGGGCTACACGCCCACATGGGCGGGTCTGGCATCGGCACCCGGCGGTATGATGATGTTCACGCTGTCGCCGTTGGTCGCATGGCTCAGCGCCCGCCTTGATCCGCGCATTCTCATTTCCGGCGGCCTTCTCTTGTTCGCTTCCATCATGCTGTGGCGCGCCCATTTCGCCTCCAATGTCACCATGGAAATGATCGTTTACTACCAGCTCCTGAATGGCGCCTCCGTCGCGTTGTTCTTTGCGCCCTCCATGGCGATCACGCTCGGCTTCCTCAAGCCGCAGGAGATCGCCGACGGCGCCGGGATGCTGGCCTTCATCCGGACAACGGCTGTGGCTTTCGTCACATCTGTAACCACGGCGTACTGGCAGGACTCCGCGACGCGCGACCGTGCCGGCATGATCGATCGGCTCCATGGCACAAGCGCGCTCGATCAACTGCATAGGGCGGGTTTTCAGGGCGATCAGGCGATCCATTATCTGGACGGCATTGTGCAGGACCAGGCCGTCATGTTCGCCACCAATGACACGTTTTTCGCATTCGCCTGCGCCATGATCGCGGGCCTCGCGTTCGTATGGCTTATCCCCAAGACCCATCGCCGCCGCGCCCCGGCGGCCCCGACCGCCCATTAACTTTGCGGGCCATGACAACCGGCCGCCCAAAAGCCCGAATCCGGGCATTTTCGTAACAATCCAAGGCCGCTGGCGAAGCCAAGCCAGAAAGAGTATGGTGCTGCGCTCGTGGGCGTCTGGCACGTCACTTTGCCTTGCAGGGAGGGACTACATGGAATCAAACAAAAATCCAATTTGGATCATCGTCGTCGTTGTCGTTATTGCTGCGCTTGGCTACTACGTTTACACGCGTAACTCCGAGGCGCCCGCTCCGGTGCCTCCGGCGGCGAGCGAAAGCACCGCTCCGCCGGCAGCCACCACCTCACCCGAAACCACAACGACGGTACCGCCCGCAACGACCGAAGGCGGACAGAGCGCGACACCAGCTCCGGCGATGCAAGCTCCGGCCGAGATGCCGGCTGCTCCTGCAGCGCCCTCGGAATCCAAATAGAAATACGCTCTATTTTTCTGCGGGGTATGATCCCGCCGTCCGAAAGCCGGACGGCGGGATTACTTTTTTGTGCGAACCAGGCCTGCATGCACGCCCACGAGGGGGATGCGGGCCGTCATGGCCCGTGCTATCACCGCGATGGGAGGGAGATGAGCGGCCACATAGAGAGTGGGGTGACAGATGTCGAGTAAGATCTACGCCAATGCGCAGGCCGCCCTGGAGGGCCTGCTGTTCGATGGCATGACCATCATGTCCGGCGGCTTCGGGCTCAGCGGCAATCCCGAGCACTTCATCCCGGCGATCAAAGAGTCCGGTGTCAAGAATCTGACAGTGATTTCCAACAATTGCGGCGCCGACGGCGTCGGCTTGTGGATGCTGCTCAACAGCGGGCAGATCAAGAAGATGATCAGCTCTTACGTGGGCGAGAACAAGCTGTTCGAGAAGTTGTATCTCTCCGGCGAGCTGGAACTTGAACTGAACCCGCAAGGTACCTTGGCCGAGCGTTGCCGTGCCGGTGGCGCGGGCATTCCCGCGTTCTTCACCAAGACCGGCGTCGGCACTGTGGTCGCCGAGGGCAAACCCACACAGGTGTTCGACGGCGAAACGTATCTGATGGAACGCTGGCTGCGCGCCGACCTGTCCATCATCAAAGCCTGGAAGGCTGATCCGGAAGGAAACCTCGTCTACCGCAAGACCGCCCGCAATTTTAATCCGGTCATGGCCACGGCCGGCAAAGTGACTCTCGTCGAGGTCGAGCAGCTGGTGAAGCCGGGCGAACTTGATCCGGATCACATCCATACACCAGGTATCTATGTGGATCGGCTCATCGTCGGCGCGTCCTATGCCAAACCGATCGAACGCTTGACCGTACGCAAGAAGGAGAGCGTGTGATGGGATGGAGCCGTGACGATCTGGCCAAGCGCGCCGCCCAAGAATTGAAAGATGGTTTCTACGTCAATCTGGGCATCGGCATACCGACCCTGGTGGCCAATCACATTCCGCCGGGCATGCATGTGACTCTGCAAAGTGAGAACGGCATGCTGGGCATGGGTCCATATCCCTACGAAGGCGAAGCCGATCCCGACCTCATCAACGCCGGCAAGGAAACCATCACGCAGCTTCCCACCTCGAGCTTCTTTTCGTCGGCGGACAGCTTCGCCATGATCCGGGGCGGTCACATCGACCTGACCATCCTCGGCGCCATGCAGGTGGCGGAGAACGGCGACATCGCCAACTGGACCATCCCCGGCAAGATGGTCAAGGGCATGGGCGGCGCCATGGACCTCGTGGCTGGTGTGAAGCGTGTGGTGGTCGTCATGGAACACGCCAGCAAACAGGGCGAGTCCAAGGTGCTCCCGCTTTGCAATCTGCCGCTCACGGGTAAAGGCGTGGTGGACCTCATCATCACCGATATGTGCGTCTTCATCTGTGACAAGAAGGGCGGCACAGGGCTAAAGCTGATCGAGCTGGCCCCCGGCGTTTCCCTGGCTGACGTGAAGGCAAAGACCGCCGCCAAGTTCGACGTGGGGAAGTTCGCGTAAATTGCATTCAGCTCGCTGGCCTAAATATCTCCGACAGGGCATTTCCTAAAAATATATCGGAGAAATTTAAGTACCCACCACCAGACCTAGTGGCTTATAGGGCAACGTTGGGAAGACCGCTTGCGGCGTGATCTCGCCGCGGCACTTGACGAGAATCTCCTGCAGCACCTGGCGATAATCGGTGGTGACCGCCAGATCGCCCGCGTGGAGGTCACCGGCTTTCAGGCCGGGCCACTGTCCATAGAGCCGTCCGCCGTTGATGTGATGACCTAGCGCGAACATGAACGACGCGGCGCCGTGGTCGACACCGCCGTTGGCGTTCTCTTTCACGCGGCGGCCGAATTCGGTCATGGTGACGATGGTGAGCCGATCCTGATAGGCGTGCATATCGTTCCAGAACGCGTACAGCGCTTGGGACAGCTCCTGCGTTTGGGATGGGAATTGCGCATTCAGATCGACGTGATGATCCCAACCGCCGTAGTCCACCGTCGCCACTTCCAAGCCCAGGTCTAACTTGATGGTCGCGGCCAATGATTTGAGCGAAGCCGATAGCGGCCCCGTGCCGTATCCGCCGCCACCTGTTTCGGGCGATAGCGTCGCCAGCCGCGCCTGGACGGTCTCGATGGTGGTGACGGTTTCCCGGGCAACGGCGGTAAGCATATCGGTGCCGGTGTTCAAGCGATTGATGACCTGACGATTGGCATCGCCGCCGACAATATTGAAGATCTTGATATCGGGCACGGCCATGGCGCCGCCATAGCCTTGCAGGGCCACATCGATGGCGGGCGCGCAGCTCACCGCGCCCAACCCGGGCAAGGACAGATTGCGCGCTTGGATGTGTCGGGCGAGCCAGCCACCCTGAAGCAGTGGTTCACCATCGGTAACGCCGCGGTCCATCTTGTCTTGGCTGATAAAGTGGCTGCGGCTTTCCGTGGGAAGTCCTGCCGCATGAACCACCGCCAACCGTCCTGCGTCGTAGAGCCCTTTAAGTTCGGGTGCATTGGGATGCAGGAAGAACGGCACGCCGCCGAGTGTGCCCAGAGGTAACGCCGCCTTGGGGCCGGACGTCTTCAACGCAATGGTGGGACGGCTATCATGGTAGTCGGCGCTGTCCGCCGGCGGCACCATGGTCAGCCCGTCGCAGCCAAACCGCAGGAACACCGATACCAGGATATCGCGCGGCGCATCGCCTGCCTTCGGCGCGAACACACCGTGCACACGAGGCCCGAGCCGTGCGGCGACAACCCCTCCAGCGGCAATGGCGCCCACGGAAGCGGCTGTCAGGAAATGGCGTCGGGAGAGCGTCATGACCACATCCCTCAGCGCATGGCGAATTCAGGCGACGCCGCGATCAGCGCCACCAGTCGCCGCAAGGCGAATTCCTTGTCGGTGATGCCGCCCTTCATGGCATTCATGGCACCGGTGGGCGCAGCCACGTCGTCCAATAACGCGGCCATGCCTTCGGCGCGCAGCGGCCCGCCAACCATGCGCCCGACCCAATAGCCCACCAGGGAGTCCGCGCTGGCCGCCGCTTCAGCGGGCATCTCGAGCGCGAGATCGGTGCGAATGCCCGGCACGAAGGGGAAAATCAACATCATGTTCCAGACGAAGAAGTTCACGGGAATGGACAGCCATTGCGCGTCCACATCGGGCCGCCCATCGGGCGTAGGCCACACAAACAAGCCGTCGCCGAGCGGCGCGCAGGCGGTGTAGGCGTTTTCGATTGCACTCACCTCCATGCCGGTGGTGCGGAAAAAGGCAATGAGGCGCTCGTAAGGACGACGCACTTTGGAGGGCGGCTGACCGATTTCGGGGCCGTCTACCAGGACAGCGCGCATGACACGGGCGATCTGATCGGGCTGTTCGCGGTTGGCCAGCCACGCGGTGCGCGCCCGCGCCATGGCGGCCCTGGGTGGAGTGTCACCGAAGATGCGGCGGCATAATTTGGCGCACACGAAATCGGCGGTGGCGGGATGATACGCCGCCATATCCAGGGCGCGTTCGCCTTGGGCGATACCGTGAAGCGTCGATAAATCCACACCCATGAACATCCCCGCCGCATCACTGTGCTGCGCCGGGTTGAAAACGAATTTGCCGGTGAAGGGCAGCTTAACGGTTGTGCCGTCCTGGCCTTGTTCCAACGTCCAGCCGGACAACGCATGGGACAAAGTAATAACATCCTGGTCGGAGAAACCGGCTCCCTTGATAGCGGGCGCGTTCTCGCCAATGCCCAGATAGGATTGCCGCCCCATGGTGTGGAGTTCGAGGATTTCGCGCGCATAGTTCTCGTTGGGATGCGTCGCTTCGCTTTCCGCATTGTTGAGATAGCGCAGCATGGCCGGGCTGGTAGCGACCGCGCCCAGCAGATCGCGGAAGTTCCCCAGGGCGCGGGGGCGGATCACATTCTGATCGAAATCCGGTAGCGCGGCGGCGGCAAAAGTATCGGCCTGCTGGCCGATGTTGAAATGATTATTCCAAAAATCCGTCATGAATTCGCGGAGCTGATACGCGGCGTGGGCGTTGCGGATCCACGTGGCGGCCTTCAGTTCCTGAATGATACGCATCAGTTCATTGCCGGCGATGGAGTACTGCACCTTTCGTGTCATGTCCCACAGCGTCGCCACATCGGCATTGAGGAAATTCAGCGGCCGCACCTGATCCAGATCGGGCCAACCGGGAGCGCCATCGTTCGGGGCTTGGCCGATGTATTTGATATGCATGGTCTGCACCGCCAGGCGCCGCGCCACCGCCGGATCGTCGCCCGCAGGCGGATGAAGTTGTTCATCCACCCATCCCGACCATCCCAGGTTCCGCGCGCGGATAATGTCGTCGCCGCGCGCGCCGAAGGTGACCCGGTTGAGAGCCAGCGTTTCAAAACTTGGAGCCGATAGCGTCATGGCCATTCAGCGTCATTCAAAAAGCGCGACGAACCGACACGGTCACCACATGCGCCCAATAGCGCGGCGGAATGATGCCCGCACCCAGGATTTGCGCGACCGGCGCCACGGCGATGTTCTGATACTGCCAGTCGGTGGTGATATGCCGCTCGATAATATACCCCAGCTGCATGCTCAGATCGGGACGGAAAGTGTATTCGCCCCTGAGGTTGAGGTTGTGCGTGATCTCATGGGCATCGGGCAGTGGACTGACGGCCGCCAGGGGGGTGAACGCTGTCGCCGCGATGTCCATATGGGTCGTGCCATAGGACATGTAGTAGGCGCTGCGGACCGTGAGCTTATCGGGGATCGCCGTCCAGTCCATGCGCAGACCGGCGCTGTGGACGGTGTCGTGCTCCCGTGCCGCCCAGATCTGGGATGGGTTGGTCTGGATCAAGGACGCCAGATAGTACCCGCGCTGCGCCGACCGCACTTGTTCGAAGCTGTAGAACAAGGATGCCGTCAATCGATCCTTGACCGCATAGGATCCATCCGCATCCAACAGGAGGGTGTCGGCACTGCGCAGACCGAACGCCGAGTTGTTGTACTGATCACGGGCATAGCCGCCCGAGAAGTTGACGGCGAAAGCGGGCGCCGGTTCAAAGGTGACCCCCGTCTTAGCCTCATGCCGCTTGCGATCCGCCAGGTCGAATTTCCGCATGAGGGGGTATTCAATGGAGTGATCGTTGGGCGAGGCGTTCAGGTACGCCGCCGTATGACTGAGGTTCCAGGGATAGAAATCCCGATAGTTGGACCCGGTGCGCACGGCGTAGCTATAAGACACCCAGGCCGATCCGGCGGTGAAGGACGTGAGCGCCTTGGTCTTGAAGGTATGCTCGGTGGTTTCGGACACGGCTTGGTCCGTGCGTGATTTGAAATCCCCGGTATAGGAAAAACTCAGCCGCGTGCGCGGCGTCACGCGATAGCCCACCTCGGCCTTGGCCTGCTGGAATGTGAAACTATAGGGCAGATTATAGCGATAATAGGCGCTGACGCCGGGCACGATGGGACGCGGCTGATCCTGGGCATCGTTTGTGATGTAAGTGAAGAGGGATTGCGGCGTGAGATTGTTGCGATCGTCGTAGCTGTAGCTCAGCGCCAAATCGAGCTTCTTCCATTCCCGCGATGTGATCATGAAGCTGGCAAAGGTCTTGTGGTCGACGCCGTTCAAAGACGAACGCGGCAAAGCCAACGGTACATTCAAGTTCGGATTATCGGTGTAGGGCAGAAAGGGCGCGTTCTGGGTCTGGATGGTGAACGAGACCCGCGCCGTGATGCGCATGCGCGGCGTGACCGCGTAGCCGCCGGACAAAGATATTTGGTGGGCGGCGCTGTCGGGGGGAAGACTGTATTGGCCAAACGCGAATGGATAGCCGGCGAAGCCGCCCGCAGGCCATGAGGAGACAAGCGAACGTGTATACGGATTCTGCACCATCACCGACGTCAATGCATCGCGAAACAGGGACATGGAATAAGACGCATTCCACTGCCAGATGGGATCGGCATAACCCATGGAGATTTGCACGCGGTGGGAATCGTAATCCACAGGCTGCGGAAAGAAGACACCCACGGCATAGTTCGCTTCGTTGCCGAAGGCGATGCTGTTGGCGCGCAAGCCGTCGCGGTGCCGATAATCGTAATGGAGGCGCACCTCATAACCCGTGCGCGGCGTCAGCACATAATCGCCGCCGGCACTTTGCCACTGGGTTTTCAGCTCGAGGGGCTTGAGATTGGTAGCCAGGTTGATGAACTGAGGCGCAGACGCGCCGCCGATCCAGTTGGACGGCAAGGTAAGCCGCGACGTGCCCGCACCGTCGAAGGGTGTCTTGGCGCTTTCCGTGAACCAGCGCGTAAAGCCGTCATAGTTGGCGATGAACTTCCAGCGCCCCTGCTCGCCCACGCGCGCCTGCACATAGCGGTTATCGACGCCGTTCAAACCCACGTCGACGTCCCAGAATTTCGTGTCGCCGGAATCCCAGGTTGCGCGGTGATGCAGGCTTACATCCAGCGTCGGGAAGAATCCCAGATCCGTCACGCCGCCGTAGCGGCCGAAATAATAGGAATTGAGGCTTTGATAACCGAACCCCACGTCGACGCTGTTGATGAGCAATTTGGGTGCTTGCTTCGGCGTGGGCGCCGCGCCCAGATCAAAGCTATCCTCCTGGGCCACCGCCAGGACCGGCAGCAAGGTACCGAGCGCGAGAACGTGGGCGAAGCGCGCGGCGTGCTTCATGACCCCTAGCGCTCCATGCGCACGCCGGAGGGATGGTTCGAGCCATGCACCTCCGTATGACAGTTCAGGCACGCCCGCAGCACCAGCACCCGCGACGGCGCCGCACCGCCGGGAAGATTCGCGCCGCTGAACGGCTGGCTCTCGTGCAAGGAGGAGTCATGGCAGTCCTGGCACAGATAGGGCACGCGCTGCTTCAGCAGGCTGGCTTGGATCGAACCATGGGGGTTGTGGCAGATGGTGCAGTCTTCCTGCGCCGGCGCATGTTCCCACAGGAATGGCCCGCGCTTCTCGTCATGGCAGGTGAAACAGGTGTCGTTGACGGTCGCACCCTTGAGCAGGCTGCGGGTCGGTGAGCCATGCGGGTTGTGACAATCGGAGCACGCCATCAACCCTTCGATCACCGGGTGATGGGAGGGTTTCAGATTGGCAGCGCGCTGTTCCGCGTGACAGGTAAAGCACACCGGTGCCTGTGTCCTCTTGGACAGCACCGCGTCCTGGACCGGATGTGAGGTGTGGCAACTGGTGCATGCCAGATCGGAGGTCTCGTGCTGGCTGCCCTGCCAGTGCATGCGAATGCCGCCTTCGTGGCAACCGATGCAAACCTTGTTGCGTTCTGCCACCGGCGCGGCATGAGGTCCGGTGAACACCACGCCCGGTTCAGCGCGGGGCTGGCCTTCCTGCGGTTTGGTCATGTGGGCGGCGCTGTCGCCGTGGCAGGACTGACAGCCTTCCGTGCCGAAGGCGGTGCGGGCGTCGCCCTTCACGCCGTGGGCCGTGTGCAGAATGCTGGTGACGCCTGCGCCGTCGTGACAATTGAGACATGCGTTCACATCCTTGGCCTGACCCAGGACCCGGCCGCCTGGCTCCGCCGCTTGCACCGCCGCACCGAACAGCATCGCAGCGGCAAGAATGAGCAAGGAAAAATATCGCCGAGATATTTTCCAGCCATTCATGCCCGCATCCCCCGCGATCAATAGCGCTGCGCGACGAAGTCGGCCGCGCCTTGGTCGAGGGTGAGGGTTTTCTCCAGCGATACATAGTGGAACCGCTTGGCGGTGTGGCCGGCATGAATCGAAAAGCCGACATTGTAGACGGTGCCGGGGCGCAGGTCCTTGTAGGGCGTACCCGCCACGAGCTTCCGACTAAGAGTCACCGCCCACGCGGTGCC
>Ga0068855_100002156_pt1 | contig 24331 bp, 17 predicted proteins | sample KBSCornC52_FD_66592 | JGI IMG/M metagenome (GOLD analysis project Ga0068855, IMG submission 66592) | Corn rhizosphere microbial communities from Kellogg Biological Station, Michigan, USA - KBS Corn C5-2 | ecosystem: Host-associated > Plants > Roots > Rhizosphere > Soil ...
GGGGAATCGGCCATGTTTGTGCCACCCGCCTGATGGTAGATGTCTCCGAGACGATCGAGGAATTCCGGTTTTCCTGCGAGCAGATCTTCGTCGAGGTTCAGCTTTCCGATTCCATGCTGGGTGAGAGCATCGCGGATCTGGAGAGCGAAGGACCGGATGGATTCGAGCTCGTCGCCGCCGAGCTGCCAGTCTAGAATCACCTTCGGCAAGCCGTAGAGGTCACGCGAGCCTGGGTCGATGCTGATGCGACTCTCGCGTACTGGCGCATGCTCCGCCTGCACCTGCAAGTCGATTCGCGCTGTGCCGGGTACGAAGACGCGGTGATCCCATGCATACCTCCACATGAGCGGCAGGAGATATCGCGCGATGCTGGCACCATTGCGCAGTACATTCTGCCCACCGGTGAACTTGCGATGGTAAAGCGCAGCCTTGAGAAACTGCTTCAGGTAGACCATGTGCTCTGATATTTCGCTTTCGAAGGCGAACAGAGCCTGGGTGTTATAGATTTTCTGTCTCTGCTGCGCGACTTCGCGCATGCGGATCTTGGGCATGAACTTGCGGCCGGAGTAGACCACATTCGCGAAGGTGCGGAAGAACCGGCGCCTGTCAGCCGGCTCGAAGGAGCCGATCCTGCCTGCGAGATGGTCCTGAAAGAAATGGCCAAGGTTTTGATTGTCCCGCCACGGCGCTGCGAAATCTGGATCGTCCGCTGCGTGGAGCAGCAGGCGCGCGTTCTCGATCGTCCCCGCAGCCAAGATCACTGTTTCAGCCGTGATCCATCGGGATTGCTGCCCGGAGTTTGTGACTCGGACCGCGCGAATGCGGCCGCCATCCCCTCGAAATCCGGTTACCGTGGCATCCGTCACCAGTTGTAAATTCGCGCTGGATTCCAGCTGTGAGGCGAATAGTTCGGAGAAGTTCGGTGTGCTCATCCAGCGGGTGAGGAAGACTTCGAAATCTGGGCCAAGGTCCGGAGAGGAGGACGAGATGCCCTGCCAGATATCTTCATCCGAAATGAAATTCTGAGGAATGCCGAGATTTCTGTACGTGGGCTTGTAGTACGGGACAAGCTCATCGTAGGAAACGGGCCAGCGGGAACCGGGAAGCCAGCTGCGGCCTTCGAAATCGATGGGCTGAAACTCGACCAATTGGCCGCCCCACAGGTTTGTAGTGCCGCCTACTGCTCGGCTGCGGCCGATCCGGATTCCGGAATGAGGACGGCCGATGGAGGCGTAGGAGTCTCCGTCAAAATTTCCAAGGCTGGGCTGCCCTGCCTCAAGTAGCACCACCTCGTGACCCCGATCCGCGAGTTGGGCTGCGGCGTAGATGCCGACTGCGCCCGCGCCAATGACAACGATTCGGCCGGGCACAGTGCTGCGCACGATCTGCTCGATATCAGCGTGCATGCGCCGCTCCGGAACACGGACGAATGGCACGGACTGGTGCTTTGGCGATCACCAGATCACGCAATGACTTCAGCGATGGGCCGCCAGGGCCGTTGCTGCGATTGCGCAACCGGTTCGCAGGTCAAGACACCGTTATAAGTGTTCACGCCGGCGGCGAAGCCCGCATCCTCTTTGACCGCCGGCTCGACGCCGTGGCTTGCCAGCTTCGTCACGTAAGGGAACGTTGCATTGGTCAGCGCGAGCGTAGAGGTGTTGGGTACAGCAGCCGGCATATTGGTCACACAGTAATGCACCACACCATCGAGGACGAACGATGGATCGGAGTGCGTGGTCGGGTGGGCAGTTTCGATACAGCCACCCTGGTCGATGGCCACATCGACGATCACGGCGCCTTTGCGCATCTTGGAGACCATCTCCCGGGTGACCAGTTTGGGAGCCGACGCCCCCGGTATGAGGACTCCTCCGATCACGAGATCGGCCTCACAGACCGCACGGGCGATGTTGTAGCTGTTGGAGGCCATGGTATTCAGCCGGCCGTTGAAGATGTCGTCCAGTTCGCGCAGGCGGTTTAGGTTGAGATCGACGAGAGTAACGCGAGCTCCGAGCCCGAGAGCGATCTTGGCAGCGTTGGTGCCGACAATTCCTCCCCCGAGGATGACCACGTGGCCGGGCGGAACACCCGGAACTCCGCCGAGCAGCAGGCCTCGGCCACCGTGCTCTTTCTCAAGATAAGCCGCACCTACCTGGACGCTCATCCGGCCGGCGACCTCGCTCATGGGAGTCAGCAGGGGCAGCGCCCCGGACCGGTCGCGCACGGTTTCATAGGCGATCCCGGTGACCTTTTTCTCGAGCAGCGCACCTGTAAGTCCGGGCACCGGAGCCAGATGAAGATAAGTGAAGAGCAGGAGCCCCTCGCGAAAGTGCTTGTATTCGCGCTCGATAGGCTCTTTTACCTTGACGACAAGATTGGCGAGGCGCCAGACGTCGTAGGCCGAGCCGACGATCTCGGCTCCGGCGGCCTGGTAATCGTCATCGGGCATCGCGGAGAGCTCACCGGCCTGATGTTCCACAAGAACTTTGTGTCCTGCGGCGACCAGGGCGTGGACCCCGGCCGGGGTAATCCCGACCCGGCTTTCGTGGTCTTTCAGCTCTTTTGGCACTCCGATGATCATGAACCCCACCCTACCAAAGCCCGAAAGTGTTGTCAGTGTCCCCCGAATGTCGTAACCAGAAGATGCTCGGCGGTAACCGCCTAAGCCTTACAATAGGAATCGACTTCTCTCAGGAAAACGCTCGCCCACATGGCTTCCAACGGTTATCAGGCACGATATTCGCGCATCCACAACATGCGCTCGCTGTTCAGCCTCTTCTCAAACGATCTTGCGATCGATCTGGGCACAGCCAACACGCTGGTATACGCGAGCGGCAAAGGCATCATTGTCAACGAGCCGTCGATCATCGCGGTCAATACCCAGACCAACGAGGTCGAGGCGGTCGGCAAGGAAGCCAAGGAGATGCTGGGCCGTACTCCGGGCAACATAGTGGCCATCAAGCCGATGAAGGACGGGGTGATTGCGGACTTTCGCCACACCGAGAAGATGTTGAATTACTTCATCATGAAGGCCCACAACAATCGCAAGCGCATGGTTCATCCGCGCATTGTGATCGGCGTGCCCAGCGAGATTACCCAAGTGGAGAAACGGGCGGTCATGGATTCGGCCTATCGCGCTAAGGCCAGCGAGGTTCACCTGGTCGAGCAGGCGATGGTTGCCGCCATCGGGGCGGGACTGCCGATTACTGAACCCGGCGGCAATATGGTGGTCGACATCGGCGGTGGAACAACAGATATCGCCGTTATCTCACTGGCGGGTATCGTCTATTCGCGATCGGTCCGAATGGCGGGCAACCAGATGGATGAGTCGGTGGTTACCTACCTGAAGAGGAAGTACAACCTGCTGATCGGTGAGCGCACGGCAGAACAGATCAAAATGATGCTCGGCTCGGCCTACCCGCTGGATAAACCACTGACGATGGAAATCAAGGGACGGAACCTGATCGAAGGCGTGCCAAAGACGATCACCATCGAGGATTCGGAGATCCGGGAGGCGCTGGCAGAGTCGATCTCGACGATCATCAATGCCATTCGGGTGGCACTGGAGCGGACGCCACCGGAGCTCTCCGCGGACATCTCGGACCGAGGTATTGTGCTGACCGGCGGCGGAGCGCTGATTAAGAACCTGGACAAACGAATCCGCGAAGAGACCGGACTGCCCGTTTCAATTGCCGACGATCCGCTGGCCTCGGTAGTGCTGGGTACGGGACGCATGTTGTCCGATTTCAAGCTTCTGCGCAAGATATCGATCGACTAGAGCCCCCTGCGGGAGAGCCGCGGATTTCTCCATCAGCAGGGCGCGTCCAGTCGGTGGAATGACTCGCATATGGAATTCGTCACCCGCTTCAAGAATGCGTTGTTCCTGGTCACGGTGCTACTGGCACAGGCGATCGCATTGGCGATGCAAGTGCGGGGACCGGCCACCGGCACGGAACCCACAGGAGAGAGGGTCCGCCTGATTCGTTTGTGGTCGATTGCAGCGGTAAGCCCGTTTGAGCGGGCGGCGCACGCAATCAGTTCGGGAGTACGGTATACCTGGTTCAACTACATCGATCTAAGGCATGCGCGGCAGGAGAATGATGCGCTGAAGCGGCAGATTGCCCAGATGCGCCTGGACGAGGCCGCGATTGCTGAAGACGCATTGCAGGACCGCCGTTTGCAGGCCATGCTGCAATTCCGGCAGCGCTATGTAGGATCGACCGTTGCCGCCCAGGTGATCGGAGCCAGCGCAAGCGACCAGTCGCACATTCTCACCCTGGATAAGGGATCGAACGACGGGTTGAAGCCGGATATGGCTGTGATCAGTCCGGACGGCATCATCGGCAAGATTCGTGAGGTGGGTCCCACGACATCGCTGGTGGTGGAAATCAACGACCAGACCTCCGGCGCGGGAGTGATTCTGGAAAGCACACGGATCCGTGGCATTCTGCGGGGGACCGTTGCAGGCCGGGTGCAGATCGGGAACCTGACAGCCGACTCGCGGATCAAACCCGGGGAGCATGTGCTTACCTCCGGCGGTGACCAGGTGTATCCCCGAGGACTGCCGGTGGGAGTGATCGAGAAGATCGAGCCCGATCCTGACCACCAGCCCTATATGGCGATCTCAGTAAAACCCGCTGCGGACCTGAACCGCGTGGAAGAGGTCTTGGTGATTACAGGCATGCAGTCCGAACTGAGCGACCAGGCTCAGCAGGATCTATTGGCAGCCCAGGCGAAGCGCGCCTCAGATATGAGTGCAGAGAAGTTGCCGGGCATTCATGACGGGCAGCCCCAGGATGGAGCTGCGGCCGCGGGCTCCGCGGGAAGTCCGGCAGCCACCCAAGAGAGCGTCAAGGTTCCCCGTCCCATCCCCGTGATTCATCCTGACCGTTACTCGCCAGGAGCGACTCCACCGGCTTCGAACCTGACTCCAGGTGGGGCCAGCCTGCCGCAGCAGAATCCGGTTCCGGCCGACTCAGGCAAGTCCAGCAGTGCGGCTCCGGCGCAGCAGGAAACACAGTGAGGTTTGCGGTATGCGGGAGACACTTACGCTGGAATCGATGGTGACACGCAGCTACATGTCGAGGCGGGAGGCGGAACAGCAGAGTTTTCACCTGCTGGCAACCGTGCTTATACCTGCCGTCGCCATACTGCTGCAGGTGCTGCTGCCCCGCATCTCTCCGCGGCTTGCGATTGTGGATCTGCCGCTGATCGTGACCTTGTTTTTCGCGGTGAGCCGCCGCAGTCCGATTGCGGGCACGATCACCGGGGCTGCGATCGGACTGCTGCAGGACCTTCTCAGCGGGATGCCAGTCGGCGTGAATGGCATGGCCAAGTCTGTCGTGGGGTACGCCGCTGCCAGCCTGGGGAGCCGGATCGATGTGGAGAATTCAGCGACCCGGGCTGTCCTGACCTTCGGTTTCTCCCTAATGCAGAGTGTTCTGCTGTACTTGATCCTGCGGCATCTGCTTGAGATTCATGGGTTCCACGTCCTTTGGCTGCATGAACTGGTACGCGCCGTCGTGAATCTGCTGGTTGGCATTCCGGTGTATCTGCTTCTGGACCGATGGAAGCGACAGGAATAGGGCCGAATCCTTGAAAAAATGGCCCACCAGTGGGAGATATGGCTGCAGCATGGACGAAGTAGACTAGACAAGTCGCAGAGGCTCAGAGGCAAATGGAACCCACTCCGGAACGGCGGATTGGTCGTGAAGAGAAGGTCGCAACCGGTAAGCTGCACGCAACGCAGTACCTGGTTGCTCTCGTGCTACTCCTGCTCGCGACGGGGATGTGGCGGTTGCAGGTGCTGGGAGCGGAGGGATACAAGCAGCTCGCCGAGGCGAACCGCATTCGCAAGACAGCGATCCTGGCTCCGCGAGGAAAGATCTTCGATCGCGAGGGGCGCATTCTGGTCGATAACTACCCCTCGGTCGAATGTTTCCTGCTGCGCGATCAGGTGAAAGACCTGAAGGCGGACCTGCCGCTGATTGGCAAGGGTCTGCACATGCAGGAGCAGGACATCCTGGCGGTGCTGAAGAAATATCAGCTCGAGCCCAAGTACGAGGCCATCCCGCTCAAGCAAGACATCACCCCCGACGAGCAGGCCTTCATCGAGGCACATAGGAATGAGCTGCCAGAGCTTGAAACCCGTGACGTGCAACGCCGGTTATATCCGCGCGATGGGTTTGCGGCGCACCTAATCGGATACGTCGGCGAGGTATCCGAGCAGGACCTGAACAGCCCTAAATTTGAGTTTTATGAGCCGGGCGACGTGGTCGGAAAATCGGGTGTGGAGGAAATGTATGACGCCTTGCTCCGCGGAACCGACGGTTCACGCGACGTAATCGTCAACAGTCACGGCAAAGAGGTAGGGCAGCTGGGTCAGCAAATGGCAAAGCCTGGCACAGATTTGCGTTTGACAATCGATCTCGATCTGCAGACCGTGGCGGAACGGGCCATGGAAGGAAAAAATGGAGCGCTGGTCGCAATGGACCCGCACACCGGCGAGATTCTGGCGATGGTATCCCGGCCGACCTTTGATCCGAATCAGTTTGCAGTGCGGCTGACGAGGAGCTACTGGTCGCAGATTGTGAGCGATCCGGATCATCCGTTGATGAACAAAGCCATTCAGGCACAGCTCGCTCCAGGCTCCACCTTCAAGATCATCATGTCTCTGGCAGGACTGGAGGAAGGTGTCGCGCAGGCGATGCGCGTGAACTGCGCGGGGGGCGGCACTTTCTTCGGGCATTTTTTCGGATGCGACAAGCATCACGGCATGGTCGACATCAATCACGCCATTCCCTGGTCCTGCGACACGTTTTACTACACGCTTGCCGAGAAGCTAGGCATCGACACCATTGCGAAATATGCGACCGAGGTGGGTTTGTCGCAGAAGACTGGGATCGATTTGCCAGATGAGGCCAGCGGCACAATGCCGTCCACTGCCTGGAAGCTGAAGACGCAGCATGAAAAATGGTACGCAGGCGAGGTCATCTCGGTTGGGATTGGCCAGGGCGCAGTCCAGGTGACACCGGTGCAACTGGCGCGAGCGCTCTCGGGAATCGCGTCGGGCGGCGTGCTGAAGCGCCCTCATGTGGTGTTCGCGAACGAGGTGCCACCGCAAATGGAATCAGCGCTGATCTCCAGCTATCCCGGGAGCGGAAACCGCACTATTCCACTGTCACCTGAGAACTGGGAAACGATTACGGATGCGATGGCCGACGCACTGGGCCCGGGAGGCACCGCGGGAGCAGCTCACCTGGAGGGAATCGACTTCGCAGGAAAGACCGGCACTGCTCAGGTGGTGAGCCACAGCGCGGGTGCAACCAGCCTGGGAGCAGGCAAGGAGCGCGCAAATGCCTGGTTCGTGGGTATGTCGCCGCGGAGGAACCCGGATATTGTCGTTGCGGTGTTGTGGGAGCACGGTGGATGGGGAGCCGGATCGGCACCCGTCGCCGCACAGGTTGTGAACGCGTTTATTACCAAGCAGCGCAAGCGTGCCGGCAATCTCCGCCTGGCCGACGGCCCCCAGCCCGGCGACAGTCCGACGCAGGATTCCCAACCCGCTCCCCGCCCGGCGAGAACGGTCGCGACGGAGCGCAATGAGAGCCCCGTCATGGATGGCGTGCGAACAGCCTCAACTGGCCCCCATGCAAAACCCGGTGTTACTACCTCCTCGCCCATTCCCCAACCATGAAGCTCCCCCTGGCCTGCTGACCGACTCATGCGCCGATTCTCCTCCTTCCGCGACTTCGACTGGATGCTCCTCACCCTGGTCTTGCTGATGTCTCTGATCAGCGTGCTCGAGATCAAGTCAGCGACACTCCACACGAAGTTTCACGGCTTCGGACAGAAGCAGCTTGGGTTTCTCGTGGTGGGACTTGTCCTGATGTTTCTCGTCTCCATGATTGACTATCATCGCCTGGTCGATATCGCCCCCTGGGCTTATGGAATAGGCGTGCTTGGACTGGTTGCGGTACTCGCTGTTGGTCAGAAGGTCTTGGGAGCCCGGCGATGGATCAATCTTGGAGGAGGGATCCATTTTCAGCCGTCAGAGTGGGTAAAGTTGCTCTTGATTCTCATGGTGGCCCGGTACTTCTGGGGGCTGATTGGGCGTGAACTCAGCTGGGCGGACATCGGCAAAGCTTTCGCGCTGGTCTGCGTTCCAATGGCTCTGGTATTGAAGCAGCCGGATCTGGGTACAGCCTTGACGTACTTTCCGGTTCTGATTGCCGGATTATTCCTCGGGGGGATTCGCGTCAAGCAGGTTCTCATCCTGGTCCTTGGGCTATGCGTGCTGGGTCTAGGAGCCTACCTGAGCGGGAAGCGGTTGAAGCCGTACCAGCAGGCACGCATTAACAGCTTTATCGACCCAGGCAGTGATCCGAAAGGAGCCGGGTATCAGATTCTGCAGTCCAAGATCGCTGTTGGGTCGGGAGGGCTTTGGGGCAAGGGCACGAACAAGGGAACTCAGACCCAAGGCGATTTTCTGCCGATTCCCTACACCGACTTCATCTTTGCGGCATTCTGCGAGGAACATGGGTTTATCGGGGGATTGGGGGTGCTGCTCCTGTATTTTCTGATATTGACTCGTTTGATTCAGAACGCGCAGCAGGCCTCGGACGTACCTGGAACGTTCATCATCATGGGTGTCGTCGCCGTAATTCTCTTCCAAGTACTTGTAAATATTGGGATGGTGGTCGGCCTCATGCCGGTAACTGGGATTCCCCTTCCGCTTATGAGTTACGGCGGATCGTCCATCTTATTTACTTTTCTGGCACTGGGAATCGTGATGAATATCCGAATGCGTCGATTCGTCAACTGAGAAGCCGTCTCGAAGGTATTCGCATCCGTTCCGCTTCTGAGGCATACTGGATTCATCCGGCTGAAATACATGCCGGAGTGGCTCTGCTCTTCCCATGGCGAACGGCGCCCGGCACGAGCAGCAACAAGTTTTGCAGGTTCAAAGAAAAAGGCCGGCCAGGCCGAGATTCGAATCCGATGGCCGGACAGGTTCAAAGGGAATGATCGCATTCGGACGGCAAACGGCCCCGCCTCAATCAGAGGTTGTTCTGGTCACAGACTCCGCATGCCCTATGCCTCGTGAAGCACTCCCCGTGTTCCCGATTGCTTTTCAATTCAGTTGGATGTCCCTAGAAGGATGGGGCAGCCAGCCACAGGTTTCGGTGAGTTCCAGACTCCGCCTGTACCCATCGGTTTACACAGCTTCCAGACCCCGAACCCTGTTCGCCCCACCGGGGAGGGACGCCTAGCGAACTGCGAAGCCCCCGTTAATTTCGGCCTGCCAGTCGCTCGATTCCGCCCAGAAGTGCGGAACGAGCAGAAAGAGCAGGTTCATGTCGAAAGAAATCTATATATCCAGCACGCCGCATGAAACGCGTCTGGCGATTGTTGAAGAAGAAGCGCTCTCGGAGATCTATTACGAGCGCGAAAACGAATATACCCTCGCAGGTTCCATCTACAACGGACGCGTGACGCGTGTGCTCCCTGGCATGCAATCCGCATTTGTCGATATTGGCCTGGACCGCGACGCGTTCCTTTACATCACCGATTTTCTTGAGGAAGCAGCCGATCCCGAGGAGTTCGACACATCGGCTCCGCGTCCATCGGCGGAGGGCGAGCGCGGTGGGCGAGGCCGACGCGGTGGACGCGACCGCCAGCCGCGAAGCGGCGGCTCAGAAATTGCATCGCTTCCCGAGCGCGATACCCACCACAACAATGCTGCAAGATCGGAAGCTGACGAGGACGAAGGCGAGCTGGGGGGTGCACCTCCCTCCGACGAGATCGGTCAGGGAGCTCCCGGTGCCGACGGCAGTCGCCGCTGGCGTGGACGCCGTGGCCGCCGCCGCGGTCGTGGCGCCCAGGGCGTAGATGCTGCGCGGCCAAATACCAGAGAGTCGGAACCGGAGAACGAAGCTATAGCGGCCCCTGAAGGTTTTGAAAGCCAGAACGATCCGGCCGCAGCGGAAAAATATGGAGAGCGGCAGGGGCGAGGGGATCGAAACCGGGGTGATCAAGGGCGAGGCGATCACGAACGAGGACGCCAACCGGCACGCTTCCCACGCGGCTTCGCGCCTTCCCGCTCAGAATTATATGGAATCCGCAACGATGACTCCGAAGGAACAGGCCCGGTCGAGGACGCATATCCGGATCTCCATGCTTCGGCTGAACCTATTGTTTTGCCAGGCGAATCTCTCTCGAAATACCGAAAAGATGGTGGGCAGACGGAAACTCAGCCGGCGGCAGCTTTGGGATCGCCGGACACCGCTCAAGCTTCGTTCACGCCCTTGGCGCGTCCCGCAACCCTGTACACCGAAGTAGCGACGGGTTGGGATGGAGGTGCAGTACTGCCGGGGGAAACGCTCTCTCGCGGCAGCTCGAAACAGCGTCCGCAATCTACCTCTCGGGCAACTGCCCCAATCCAGGGGCCAGAGCAGCGTGAAGAGTCGCAGGCGCCCAGGAGCTTCGCCGCTGAAGCCGTTCCAGAGGCTGTCTCTCCGGCAGCCGAAACTGCGCCGTCGAGCTTTGAGCAGCACGCTCAACCAGCAGAGATCCCGGTGGACAGGGAGTACGAGCCGGAGAATGCGTCCGCATCTTTCCGCGTGGATCCGGTTCCACCTCGCGAGTTTCGCAACGTCCCAGTGATGGAGCCGATCGAGCCACAGATCGAAGCTGCCGATAACTCAGCCGCAGAAGGTCAGGTGTCCGCGCCCGCGGCGGAGGTGGTGACGCATGACGTCACCTCTATTTCTCCAGCGGGCGAGATGCTCTCGGAACCGGCGCCGATCGTAGACAATGCCGCCAACTCCAGTACCGCAGTGGGTTCGGACGAGACATCCCCGATCCTGCACGAGCACGCAATAGATTCGGCGGAGGATTTCGAGACCGAGTCTCCTTCAGAACTGGAGAGCCTGCCCGCAGAGCCGGAGACAACGACCCTGCAGGCCAGCTCCATCGAGGAGATCGACGACGAAGATGAGGTTCTCGAGGGCACTGCTGATCTCGGCGTGATGCTGCGCGAGATGTCCATTGACCAGATCACCCGGCACGAACCCGAGAGCGATGAACTGGAGGAAGAGGCACTCGAAGAGCTGGAGGAGTACGAGAGCCCGCGAGCGTACGACCATCCGCCACAAGAGGAACTGGACGAGACCGAGTCCGGGCAGGAGGCGGATGAGTACGAGTACTCGGGTTCAAATGACGAGGAAGAGCCGTCCAGTGAAGCTGCTTCTACCGAACCCGCGCCGCAACGCGAGGGAGAGCGCCGTGGACGACGCGAGCGCCGCGATGGCCGGAGGGGACGCGGAGATCGCCATGCTCATGGAAACGGCCGTGCCCGGCACTCCGTGCAATCCACGAACCTGCCTGCCATCAGTGATCTGCTAAAACCGGGACAGGAAATTCTGGTTCAGATCGCCAAGGAACCGATCGCCAAGAAGGGCGCGCGTATTACTTCGCATATCGCTCTTCCAGGCCGTTTCCTGGTCTTCATGCCGACAGTGAACCACACCGGCGTATCGCGCAAGATTGACTCAGACACAGAACGGCGGCGCCTGAAGGAAATCCTGTTGAGCGAAAAGGGAGAGGCCAGCGGCGGATTCATCGTGCGAACGGCTGCGGAGGGTGCGAGCGAAGACGAGCTGCGCAGCGATCTGCGCTTCCTGCTGAACCTGTGGAGCGATATTAAAGCTCGCTCCGATTCATCGAAATCGCCCGCGCTGATCTACCATGATCTGAATTTGATCGAGCGCATCCTGCGCGATCAAGTGACAGATAACTTTTCCGCCATCTGGGTAGACACAGAGACTGAATACGAGCGCGTTTTACGGTTTCTGCAGCGCTTCCAGCCTTCGCTCATTCGCCGCGTCAAGCTCTACACCAAAGAGACGCCGCTCTTCGAACAGTTCGGAATCAGTGATGAGATCAACAAGGCTCTCAAGAGCAAGGTCTGGCTGAAATCGGGGGGTTCGATTGTCATCAACCAAACTGAGGCACTGGTTGCGATCGATATCAATACCGGCAAATTCGTGGGGAAGACAGCGCGGCTCGAAGACACCATCGTGAAGACGAATCTCGATGCGATTCCCGAGATCGTACGGCAGATTCGGTTGCGCGATCTGGGCGGCATCATCATCATCGACTTCATCGACATGGATGAGCGCAAGAACCGGAACCGGGTGATGGCGGCGCTTGAAGACGAGCTGAAGAAGGATCGCGCTCCCTCGAAGGTGCTGCAGTTCAACGACTTCGGCCTGGTAGCGATTACCCGCAAACGCGTGAAGCAATCTCTGGAGCGAACGCTCTCGGTGCCCTGCGCGGTATGCTCCGGCACCGGCATGGTGAAGTCGCCGGTTACAGTGTGCAATGACATCTACATCGAGATGCGCAAGATGCAGAAGCACCTGGACCGCGGGGACGTCATGTTGCGCGTCCATCCTGAAGTGGTGAAGCAGTTGAAAGCATCCGGCGCGAAGTGGCTCCAGGAGATGGAAGACATGGTTGGGAAGACCATTCTGGTGAAGAGTGACCCGAGTCTGCATCCGGAGCAGTTCGACATTCACTAGATCGTGCCCAGCGGTCGCTTTTATGCAGTGCCCCGCAGATGAAGGCAAAGCTTTGTCTGCGGGGCTTTCCCTTTTTCAGGGCCCTTTCTTCACAATTACTTGCAGAAAACGATCCAAATGTGTCCCTGCTGCGTCTTATGAGTAAAAATGGAGATATTGCAGTAAATCTGTCAGCGCAACATCTTCACCTCCTTCGGGTTCGCAACCACAGGAAGGACTTTGCACCAAAAAGGGAGTCAATCGGAAATGCAAACCAGGCGTAGCCTTCTCTCAACTGCGACCCGCGCAACGACAATCGTTCTCGCTTTCGCCGGCGCCGGATCGTTGCTCCAGGCGCAGCAGCTTTCATCTGCCAAACCGGCCTTCACGACGCCACTCAAGACCCTTGCGTCTGCTTCTGCCAGCGACTATTTTGACTCGTCATCCAGCAGTTCCTCCTCGCTGGACTCCGACAGCGTGGACCACCTTGCGCTCGACGCCACCGCACTGAACAGCTTTCAACCTCCGCCGCGGAGGCGCTACGGCCGTCCGCGCTACTCCGACAGCCACACCAATGCGGATGGATCTAACAAGTTCGCCTTCGTCATAGGCGGCGGCGGAACTATTCCGTCAGGAAATACGCACAAGTACTACACTCCCAGCTACGGATTCCAGGTAGGAGCGGGCCGCAATTTCAGCCAGAGCGTCGGAGTCATGCTGCAGGTCGATTACGACCGCTTGGGACTTCAAGGCTCCACAATTGCCAATCAGGACTATCTTTACGGCACGCAAGGCGCCGGGCTGGACGGTAATGCCCACATATGGTCGCTGACATTAGACCCGACCTTCTCACTTGTGGGCCAAGGCTCCCTTGGGGCCTACGCGGTGGTCGGCGGTGGCTTCTATCACAAGGTGACGAACTTCACCCTCCCGGCAACGGGCGAATATTGCGATTATTTCGGATACTGCTATCAGTACCAGGCCAATCAGGTGATCGACCATTACACAAGCAACGCGCCAGGAGTGAATGGCGGACTGGGGCTCACCTACAAGTTCTCCAGATTCTCGAGCCAGCGCTTCTTTGTCGAAGCAAGGTACGTGGTCATCTTCAACAAGCAGCGAACTGGCCTGACCGCCGCTAATTCGAACACTCCCTTTGGGCAGTCCTACACGGGATACAACTACTTCCCGGCAAACAGCAACCGGACCACTTATTTCCCGATCAAGGTAGGTATCCGGTTCTAAAGCACCACGCGCTTAAGCAGAAAAGGTCCGGCGACTCTGCCGGACCTTCCTGTTTAAGAAATTCAAATTCCGACAGGGTATGGCTTCTCGTGCATGCTGGAACCGGCAGAGTCCTTGCGATCGAATCTTCCCTGAAGCAGGCTTAGCAGGCCTGTGTACCAGTAGCCGAAGACAAACAGCAACAAGAACGGAACCGTGAAGTAGTTTTCCGTTGTGACCGCGTACCAGACCATCCACGCAAAGAACGCTCCCAAGGCCAGTTCAATCCAGGGCACAATCCCGAGACGCTTACGATAGACCCTTGCCTGCGTCTTTTCGCCTTTTGCTCGCACCCGGTATTTGGGTGTGCGCGCAAAGGCGGATTTCACTCCAAACAGAGCTTCCATCACGGCAATTGCATTTGTGATGGTCAGACCCACGCCACCTAACGCCATCAGCACCGGAACATAGAGGAAGGTCTTGTACCACGTTTTGGGATGCAGTTCCTTCTGGCTAACTAGATAGAAGGTGGAAACGGACATCGTGCTCGCAATGAATAGTGGCAGGTCTATGAGCAGCATCTGAATATAGCCCTGCCAACTGCGAATGATCATCGCCGGCATCAGAAGTGCGCTCAGCACAATCATTAGCGGATAGCTGATGTTCGCTGTGAGGTGGTACCAGGCCTCCAGCTTGGTATGCCACGGAGCGTCGCTCTTCAACACCCGGGGCAGAATCTTCTTGCCTGTCTGAATCAGCCCTTTGGCCCAGCGCGCCTGCTGCGTCTTGAACGCCGTCATCTCAATCGGCAATTCCGCCGGACATTCCACATCCTGGAGATACTTGAATTTCCATCCCTTCAGTTGTGCTCGGTAACTGAGATCTGTGTCCTCCGTTAATGTGTCGTGCTGCCATCCACCCGCCTGGTCGATAGACTCGCGCCGCCACATACCAGCGGTCCCATTGAAGTTGAAGAAGACCCCCGCGCGCGACCTGCCGCCATGCTCCAGCACAAAGTGGCCGTCAAGCAGAATGGCTTCTACCTGCGTCATGAAGTTGTAATTCCGGTTAAGGTGGGTCCAACGCGTCTGCACCATGCCGATGCCTGGCTCAGCAAAATGAGGGACGACCTTCCGCAGCCAATCGGGAGGAGGCACAAAATCTGCATCGAATATCGCCACGAGCTCGCCGCGAGCCACCTTGAGGCCTTCATCCAACGCACCCGCCTTGTAACCATGGCGATTGGTTCGGTGCAGATGAAATATTGGCTGCCCGTCCATCCCGGCAAACCCCGTTGCATAGCGCTGGACAATCTTCGACGCAACTTGAACCGTATCGTCAGTCGAGTCGTCGAGCACCTGGATCTCGAAGCGGTCGCGCGGGTATTCAAGGCGGCACACCGCATCAATCAGACGGTCCACCACGAACTGCTCGTTATAAATGGGAAGCTGAATCGTGACAAAAGGGAGGTCTTCTTCGCGGAAATTACCGCCGGGCTCATTCCACTTTGCTGCGTTCTTGCGGTTCCGATAGTACAGCCACACCAGTTGGTAGCGGTGAATCCCGTAAAAGGCGAGGATCACCATCACGGCGAAGTAGGGCACGAGCATCGCCATATCGAAAGCATTCGGGCGATACAACCCACGGAATGTATGGTCACCGTAATGAGTATGGATGTAATGGCCCAAACCCCGGGATGCAGCGAGCATCGCCAGCGGCGAATGCAGCTTAAAAAGAAGGAATGGCAGGAGAGTGCTCCAGGGCATGCTTGCCGTTGCTGTCGATTCTACGCGATACGCTTTTTCAGCCGGGAATCTAGTTGAGGAAGAGAGTCGAATACGACCCGTCGCGCTCCACCGGGCGGAAGCCTGCGTCGCGAATCACACGGCGCAGGTCCTGCTCTGTTACGCCGATTTGCGCGAGCCGTAGCTCGGCATCATTGGCGCCAAATCGCAGTCCGGTCTGCAGCACCTTGAGGCCCGCACCGGCCTCACCGGACTGCGCATGGTCGATGTTATCCAGAAACATGCGCGTCACGGAGAGCATCTTGAGCCGCTCGACCGCTGTCGCTCCATCCAGTTCTCTTCCGCCCGGTGCATCCATTCCGAGCATCACAAACGCGGCGAATCCACCTGATTCTTCCTGCACCCGGCGTGCCGCCCCCAGATAGTTGAGGCGATCCTGAAGCGATTCCCCGCACCCGAACGGAACCCCCAGCGCCGTTCGCATGCCGGTCGCATGAGCCGCGCGGTGAATAGACAACGCGGCCTCTGTAACTGCCGCATAGTCCGCATTCTCCTCACGCGGGTCGACGAATACGGAATTCACTCCGCGATTGCGCCAGTCCGGGAGCCGCTTTGCCGTGTCCGGATCGACTGTCCCAGACTGCAGCCCGACCTCAATCCAATCTCCCGGGCGATGTCTGCGAAGTTCCACGCACAGATCACCCACCCTGTTCAGCGAGTCGGCCGTCGAACAATTCAAACGAAGTGCGGCAGAAGAGCCCGCAAAAGCACCAGATAAGGGCAGCAATGTCGAAGCAACGTCGACCTCCTGCAGACACCGATAGCTGACGACGCCTTCGGGATGCATCTGCCGCCGAATAGCGTCGGCCTCCATACCGATGCCAATCAGATCGTCGCTGCGGAAGCAGTCGAAGGCCTGCTGAGTGCTGATACCCATTTCTCAATTCTATCCGGTGCCGCAACCGCGACAGCTGAATCCGGTATCAGTGCCAAGCGCGAAATACCAGGACAGCCGTTCCGCACACCGACAGGGCCAGGAGGGCCCACAGGAGGCGGGTCATGAGGATTAGGCGGCCTTCCACGGCAGCAAGGCGGGTCTCCAACTGGTCGGTCACGCAACGCGTATCTGCCAATTCGGCCGCGAGGCCTTTCAGGGCAGCAATCTGCACCTCCAACTCGCGATCTCGGGCACCCTTGTCCTTTGCGGCATCCGCAAATCCGCTACGAACCTCGTCCCCGAGTGAGCTGAGTGCAGCCTGCAATGCCTCGTCGCTCTTCCGTCGCGTACTGAGATACGTGTCCGCGGCCGGAACAAGTCGAGAAAGGTGCGGAAGAATTTCCAGCAATAACTTGGGCCACATAGGTTCAGTCTATGGGACCATTGCGGGTTCTGGAATTGGTCGCTTTCGGCGCTGCCTCTCCAGAACCACGGCAACAATACTGAGCAGCAGGATCACAGTCACCGTCACCTGGGACCACACGCAGTAGATGCACCACTTCTGCAGGATGTATTTCTCGATGTAGCTGAGAAATAACGCGCAGAAGAACCCGATTTGACTGAGTTCCAGCACAATCCAGAAGCGACCCATGACTGCGGCGATGCCGATCGCCACGTATCCCACAATGCCGATCGTAGCGACTGGGATGTGGTGGCCCCCTGGCTTCGGCACTCCATTTTCGTCCAGATCATCCAGGGTGAGCGGCGGAAACACAGCATATTTGCTGTGATTCACGGCTCCGCAGTCCCAGTGTTCCGAGACAGCACAGGGGGGAGCCGCCCCCGGATCCATCAGATGGACACGAAGGGCCTCCCAACTAATGACCGCTCCCGCGATGGCCAGAAGTGCAATCAGATATTTCATTCCATCCATCTTACGAGAATCGCGGTCGACTCCCTATTGTGCGGGTCCGGAAGCCGCCACAGGCTTCGTAATCTCGTCGAGGATGTCGGGGGCGCCGTCAATTCTGGCCAGTGCTGGGTAACGCTCTCCGTCGTGGCAATCGATATCTGCGAGCGATACGAACTGGTTCGATTGCAGAATCAGGTGAATCGGTTCGCTGTTTCCCTTTGCGTGCCGAATGGCGTCGCGAAGAACGCCGCTGGAATACACCACGCCATTCACAGCAAAAATCTTCTGTCCGGGGGACAGCTTTGCTTTGTCTGCCGGGCCGTCCCAGCGGACGTCACTGATGGTCCCATCGGAACTGACGCGAATGCCCAGTGAGTACCAGGCATTCACCGTGGACCCGCGGCGGCTCCCGGACGCGAGAGCTGCTTCACTCTTATTCGGCTTATCGTTGTAAACCAGCTTGTAGCCGCTGCGCTCGATTCCGTCGAGGTCGGCATGAGGAGTGACACCCACAATGCGGTCATGGAAGAACTTCGCCCAGTCATAAGGGGCAATCTGATTTAGATCCGCAACGATCTCCGGCAGCTCATAGGGGACGATCATTGGGCCGGTATTGCCTCCCTTGCCCAGGAAGACGCGCGTGAAATCATTCAGCGACTTCGCCCCGTTCGTCAGTTTTCGAATCAGTGTATCCGCGTCAAGCCATACCAGCTCACCATCCTGGTAATAGTCCTGCCCGCGACGCCAGTTGCTCCAGGCAGGGTTCACGGTTCGTAGAACGCTGGAAGAGATCGCCGTGTCTTCGGTGCTGCGCCACTCCCTGCCACGCGTCGCATCCAGATTGGCCGCACTCAACGCCAGAAGGTCGCGATATTGCTCCTGCGAAAATAGTCCGGAACGCGCCGCAAGAACGTTTCCCAGGTACTGAGTCATACCCTCGTATACCCACAGCAAATCTCCTTGCTGTGGGGTGGCGAAATCCGGCTGATAGAGCCGGGCAGGCCTGCGGTACTTTCCGTTCCAGGAATGGGTAAATTCGTGGGGCAGCAGGTCAGCATCGCCCAACTGATGCGCGGCATCGGAGAACGCTTTCTCATCGACTCCGTTGTCCGAGGACTGGCCATGTTCCAGACCTTCGCCATCCGCACTGTCCGAGAGAGTCAGCAGGAAGTGGTACACGTTGTAATGATGCGAGCCGTAAATTGCGCTCGCCTCGCGCACAAGATTGGATAACTCAGCCAGCAGTTCAGGACGCAGGTTGGAATCATCCTCCTCATCCGAAACCGCGTCGATGAAGTGCTTGGGGCTGATCTCGGGCGCCAGCGGAAACTCATGGAAGTATTGTCCAGCGATCACAGGCGAGTCCTGGAGCTGTTCGACCGTCGTCGCAGCATATCGCGTGGTCTTGCTGCCTCGCATTGGCTCATGTGCCGATTCGTCGATACCGGTGGTAGCCGGTGGCACTTGCGCAGTCGATACCGGCGTCAATGCCGTCCCAATACCCCACCCAGGCAGCACCGTAACCGAAGGTTCCACCGGAATGTCCCGCACCGGCACGTTTGCCGGGTATAACAGCAGCTTCTCCCACTCCAGCACTGCCAGCTTGGTGCTGGCGCGCGAGGTCACGATGCAGTCCAGGTGAGCATGGACACTGGTAACACCTTTAGGGATGGTCAGATGGTATGAAAACAGATTCACCGCATCGCGCCGCCAAGGCAGAGTCTGCCCGTTGGCCGTGAATACTACTCCGGTGATGTTCTCAACCGGCCCACTCGGACGGTGTTCGCCTGGGATCCACTCCGGTGTAATCAACGTCAAAGGTCCGGGCTTCGCCGGAATATCGATCTCGGCGTGATACAGCTTTCGCGGCGCTTCGGTGAGGTCGGCGACGATCCGAATCCGCGGGCCCTGCGAATAACTGCTCAGCGAACATATCAGAAGAGATGCCGCTGGAAGCAGGCGCCGGAGATTCATCAGGTCCTTTCAGGTGAGAGCACGTTGCTGCGCCCGAGTCTCATATCATAGGAAAATCCTGCGTCAGGCGTCCACAGATATGGACGAACACCCGTTCATTGAATGGGGAAGCTCTTCAACCACTCACGGAACTCTGGACCAAGATCCTGCCGTTTCAGGGCCAAGGAGACGGTAGCCTTCAGGAAGCCAAGCTTGTCGCCCGCGTCGTGCCGCTTTCCTTCGTAGTGGAATCCATAGACCTTCTCGTGCTGCAGCAGCGCCTTGATGGCATCGGTCAGTTGGAGTTCCCCGCCAGCCCCCGGAGTCAACTGCTCGATCATCTCGAAGATCTTCGGCGTCAGAATATACCGCCCAATGATAGCGTTATTTGACGGGGCCTCCTCGAGCTTCGGCTTTTCCACCATGCCCTTGACGTCGAGCAGTCGGGGATCTCTGGGATCCGGCGCACAGTCGAGAACGCCATAAGCCGAAATGGCCGGTCCCTCAATTACCTCCGAGGCAAGGATGCTGCTTCCGGTCTGCTCGAAGGCTTCGACCATCTGCTTCATGCAGGGCACATCGGCATCCACGATGTCATCGGGCAGCAACACGCAAAACGGCTCGTCCCCAACAATTTCTTTTGCCATCAGCACGGCATGTCCCAACCCGAGCGGCTCGGCTTGGCGCGTATAAATAATCTTGGCAAGCTTCGATACAGCGTGTACCGAGTCAAGCAGCTTCTGCTTGCCCTTCGCTGCCAGCGCATACTCCAGCTCCGGGCTGGAGTCGAAGTGGTCTTCCATAGCCGCTTTGTCGCGGCCGGTCACAATGATGATCTCCGTGCAGCCCGCAGCGACCGCCTCTTCCACTCCATATTGGATCAGTGGCTTGTCTACCAGGCACAGCATCTCCTTGGGAATAGCTTTGGTTGCTGGTAGAAATCGCGTTCCCAGACCTGCTGCGGGAAATACCGCCTTACGAATCTTCTTTGGCGCCATCGAACCGGAGTCCTCACTTACTCGCTAGGTATATTCCTGCTGTTGGATGCAAATCGCAGGGCCCCGTGATCCCTCACTTCTTGCGTGCCGCCCGCTTCAACGCAATCTCGCGCATCTCACGTCCCAACGAGGTGCGATTCATGATCATCTGCTGCCCAACACCGATCAGCAGACCCACAATCCAGTAAAGAGCGAGACCGGAAGAATAATTCCATGTGAAATATCCAAAGATGGCCGGCATCATGTAAGCCATCATCTTCTGCTGTTGCGGATCGACGCCGGGTGACGGCGTGTAGTACTGCGACAGGAACTGGAAGATGATCGTAAGGATTGGAAGGATATGCCAGGGGTCCGGTGCCTGCAGATCCGGCAGCCAGAGCCACGGAGCATGGCGAAGCTCCACAACGGCCGGAAGCATACTGTAAAACGCATAAAGCAGCGGAAGAGTGACGAGCGTCGGGATGCAGCCGCCAAACATGTTTACCCCATGTTTTTTCTGCAGCTCCATGATCTCGGCGTTCATCTCGTTGCGCTTCGGATCGGTGACCTTGAACTTCTTGTACTTCTCCTTGATGGCATCCATCTGGGGCTGAATTCGCTGCATCTTCAGCGCGCTTTGCATACTCTTGATACGCGCCGGCAGAATAAGAACGTTGATGAGCACCGTTAGAAGCACGATTGCCCATCCCCATGAGCCGGGAACATTCGCCACAAACTTGTGGATGAATTGCAGCGCAATAAAGAGGTACTTCCCGATGAACCCCCAGAAGCCGAACTCCAGCATCGGCTCCAGAGTGACCTTTGGATCGGCAGCATGAATCTGCTTCAGGAGACTGATAGCTTTTGGACCAACGAAGACTTGCATTCGGCTGACACCGTTCACATCGCCCATCGCCGCACCCAGAATCGGCTGCAGCACGGTCTTTGTCGGAGCTGAACCCGACCCGAAGCCGACGCGCTTAATCTCCTTGGAGACGTCGATCTGGTTGTGCAACGTAGCTAGAGTGGCAGTAGCCGGTGAGTCGGGAAGGAAGACCGCCGCGAAAAAGGCGTCGCTCGTACCTGCCCAATCGAATGGGCCATTCAGCGTTTCCCCGCCGGAGACCTTCTTAGGCGCCCGGTGATCGTCGCTTCCGTTCCTGTAGGTGTTGATCTGGGAATTAGAATAGCCTCTGCCGCTGTAATCCTCGTTCTGATCGCCAAATCCTCCCGGCCAGCTCAGCAGCGCGCGAATTGGTTGACCATCCCGTGTCACCACGACCTCGGCATGGATCACATAACTATCCGGATCAAACGAAAATGTCTTCGTCGCCTGCAGGTCGCCCATGGAGTACTTGAAGCTCAGCGAAGCCGGAGCAGTGAGGTCCCCAGATTCCGACGGCACAAACAGCGCATGGTTGAGCGCTTCAGCGGTTTGGCCATTTACGGTTGCGAGCGTGCCGCCGCTACTGGCAGCGTTGTCACCGTAATCCTGCGAATAGGTAAGCGTGTTTGCGGCAGTCTGGCTGACCACGTACGTCCCATCGAAGCTGCTATCGCTCACACCATTGATCGAGACTGAGCGCCCGCTCACCCCAGTCGGTACATTGCCCGCCAGAGTTGCCGTCACTGTCTTGTTATCCCGCCGTATCGATGAGATAGGCAGGCTTACGCCGTCGTAGCTGTAGAGCGACATCGGATATCCCAGCAGCTTGGCGGCCTGCGTATTCACCAGTTCCAGTGGCTTTCCCTGGTTGTCGGTAAATTGCGGCCCCTTCAGCATCCAGCTGATAACCTGCGCGCCCCGATTGGAAAACTTGATTCGGTAATACTTGTTCTCGATCGTTGTCGTCGCTTCGGAGGATGCAACTACAGCCGGCTGAGCCGTCGTGGGAGGCCGAACTGCCGGTGCTGGGGCTGTCGCAGCCGCGGCGGCCGCCGGAGCAGGTGGCGGCTGGGTCGTCGAACTCTGGGAGGCAGCCGTCTTGGACGGCGGCGGAGGCGGACTTATTTTCGTGTGGTAGTACTGAACGCCGAAGAGAATGGCCATGAAGACCAGCATGATCGCCATCAACGACCTGCCGTCTTGTCCGCCCTGCTGGTTAGGGTTGCTAATCTCTGCCAAAGTATCGATCGTCCTGTTCTAGGCTGAATGGAATGCGGCGAACCACCTCGCCCCATTTCTATGGTAATTGCTAATGCGAGGAAAGCTTAGCCGCAGACTCCGGCGGCACTGAATCCGGCACTGGATCCAGTCCTCCCTTCGCCCACGGATGACACCGCGCTACGCGACGTGCTGCCAGCCAGCTTCCACGCAGAACGCCAAAACGGGTCCATGCCGTGCAAGCATATTCGGAGCATGTGGGGAGATACCGGCAACTACTCGGCGCGACAGCATGAAGCAGTGGAGAAAAGATGCTTTTGTAGGCCCAGAAGAGAGCGCTGGCTGCTCGGGAGCGAATTCGATCCGCGCTCTTCACGCAATCCCTCGGTCCCGCGCACTGCCAGCTGCGCGCAGCTGCCGGTCCGCCTCCTGCTGAATCGCCTGGAACACCTGCACGACATCCCGATCCAGTAGAGAGAAATCAATCTCGGTAGTGCGGCGTCCCGGATGCAACACAACGTCCACTGGGACCTTCAGTTCGCTGAGGTGCCGCCGAACCGCCTCCCGCACTCGCCGCTTGATCCGGTTACGCTGGACCGCCTTACCCATGGCACGGCTGACCGTCAGCCCCACACGCGGGCCCGTGATCGAGTAGCTGCCTGGATGATCAGGAGAAGGGTCTTGCGGCTGTCGTAGCAGGAAGAAGTAGCTCATCTGCTTTCCAAACCGCTTGCGGCTGGATTGATAGACCTGCTGGTAGTCCCCGTGCCTTCGCAGTCGATTGGAGGCGGCAATCATGGGACGAGAGGACCAGGCTCCGGCCGGAATGTCCGGCCGGAACGCTAGTCGCGATATCCTGCGCTGACCGCGATCTTATGGCGGCCCTTGGCTCGCCGGCGGCTCAGCACCGCGGCTCCGGCTTTGGTCTTCATCCGGGACAAAAATCCGTGCGTCTTTGCGCGGCGGCGCCGGTTCGGTTGAAAGGTACGCTTGGGCATTTCAGTGGACTCCTGCTCAATTTCTTGCTGGTCGCAACAGTTTCTCAGTATACCCGAATTAGCGTCGAAATCCCAAGCGCATTCCACAAGAGCGGGATACGGCGGGACCATTCATGCGAGTTCCGCATGGTATCTCCAACTGCTGAGATGGCAGCGGTTACTGCGCAGTCTGCTGCCCTTCACAAGGAATGGTGCAAAGGACATTTTTGTGGCTGAATGACTTGAAATCGCGTCGTGCATCCGTGCTACTATCAAACCCGCTTAGCAAGTGTGAATCGCCGTTACGGCGACTTTTGCATCTGGTTTCGTTGTCGTTTCTCTTCGCACAGGTTCGCTCCGATCCGGCGCGAAGATCTCTAGCAAACAGCGTTCCGGCCCAGCCGCCATGTATGGCGGTTCGGAGTCTTTGTTGCTTTTTTGCAGTCGATAGTGGGCTGATTGGTTTCGAAAATGTTCGCCTCTGACAGAGAGAAAACTTGGGCCCCAGCCCAAGAAGGAATTGAAAGCATGTCATTCGTTCCGACGGCCACCGCTGTGCTGAATTCATGGGTGCGGATTCTGGCAGCGCTCGAAAAGAAGATCAATCGTCAGTCATTCGAGACGTGGCTGAAGCCTACAAGGTTCTCCCATCTGCAAGGCAAGACGCTCTATGTCCGTATTCCCTCGGCCGAGTTCCAGGATGTATGTGAGAAGTACACGGACCTGATCCAGGAAGCCATCGACAATCTGGGGCTCGAGATCGAAGGAGTCGTATTCACAACTCCCCAGCATGACTCCGTATCGTCACGCGTTCGCGAAGACGGCGGTTTTGCGCCGATGCCTGCGCACGCCTCCAACGCATCTACCGTCCGGCGCACACCCACGCTGCCCACGCCACAGCCCGAGCAGTCACGCTTCGACTGGAATACCGCTTCCCAGCT
>Ga0068855_100002159_pt1 | contig 24312 bp, 17 predicted proteins | sample KBSCornC52_FD_66592 | JGI IMG/M metagenome (GOLD analysis project Ga0068855, IMG submission 66592) | Corn rhizosphere microbial communities from Kellogg Biological Station, Michigan, USA - KBS Corn C5-2 | ecosystem: Host-associated > Plants > Roots > Rhizosphere > Soil ...
GTGCGCAAGCGTCCCGGCATGTACATTGGCGACACCTCTGACGGCACCGGCCTGCACCACCTGGTGTTCGAAGTGCTGGACAACTCGATCGACGAAGCCCTGGCCGGCTATTGCAGCGAGATCCACGTCACCATCCACGCCGACAACTCCATCTCGATCACCGACAACGGCCGCGGCATCCCCACCGGCCTCAAGATGGACGACAAGCACGAACCCAAGCGTTCGGCCGCCGAAATCGTGATGACCGAGCTGCACGCCGGCGGCAAGTTCGACCAGAACTCCTACAAGGTCTCCGGCGGCCTGCACGGCGTGGGCGTGTCCTGCGTGAATGCACTGTCGAAGAAGTTGAAGCTGACCATCCGCCGCGACGGCAAGGTCCACGCGATGGAGTTCGCCAAGGGCATCGTGCAGAACCGCGAGCTGGAGATGGTGGATGGCGTGCAGGTCTCGCCGATCAAGGTCGTTGGCGAATCCGACAAGCGCGGCACCGAAGTCCACTTCTGGGCCGACGAAGAAATCTTCACCCACGTCGAATTCCACTACGAGATCCTGGCCAAGCGTATTCGCGAATTGTCCTTCCTGAACAATGGCGTTCATATCAAGCTGACCGACCAGCGTACCGGCAAGGAAGAGGACTTCGCCTTCGAAGGCGGCACACGCGGCTTCGTGGAATACATCAACAAGAACAAGAGCATCCTGAACCCGACCATCTTCCAGGCTACCGGCGAGAAGCACTCCGACCAGGGCACGCTGGTGTCGGTGGACGTGTCGATGCAATGGAACGATGCCTTCAACGAGCAGGTGCTCTGCTTCACCAACAACATCCCGCAGCGTGACGGCGGCACCCACCTGACCGGCCTGCGTGCGGCCATGACCCGCGTCATCAACAAGTACATCGAAGAAAACGATCTTGCCAAGAAGGCCAAGGTCGAGATCTCCGGCGACGACATGCGCGAAGGCCTGACCTGCGTGCTGTCGGTGAAGGTGCCGGAACCGAAGTTCAGTTCGCAGACCAAGGACAAGCTGGTCTCCAGCGAAGTGCGCGGCCCGGTGGAAGAAATCGTCGCCAAGACCCTGACCGACTTCCTGGCCGAGAAGCCGAACGATGCCAAGATCATCTGCGGCAAGATCGTCGAAGCCGCTCGCGCCCGCGAGGCTGCGCGCAAGGCACGCGAACTGACGCGCCGCAAGGGTGTGATGGATGGTTTGGGTTTGTCTTCCAAGCTGGCTGATTGCCAGGAACGCGACCCGGCCCTGTGCGAGCTGTACATCGTCGAGGGTGACTCCGCAGGCGGCTCCGCCAAGCAAGGGCGGGACCGCAAGTTCCAGGCCATCCTGCCGCTGCGCGGCAAGGTCTTGAACGTGGAGAAGGCGCGCTTCGAAAAGATGCTTTCTTCCGAGCAGATCACGACGCTCATCGCGACCCTGGGCACCAGCATCGGTGCTGACGAATTCAATCCGGACAAGCTGCGTTACCACCGCATCATCATCATGACCGATGCGGACGTTGACGGCGCCCACATCCGCACGCTGCTGCTGACGCTCTTCTATCGCCAGATGCCGGCGCTGGTCGAACGCGGCCACATCTACATCGCCCAGCCGCCGCTGTACAAGGTCAAGGCGGGCAAGGACGAGCGCTACCTGAAGGACGATTTCGAGGAAGCGCAGTACATGATGCAGATCGCCCTGAACGATGCCGAGATCAAGCCTTCCGAAGGTGCTGCGCCGATCAGCGGTGAGGCGCTGGTGGAACTGGCACGCCAGTACAACACGGCCAACGCGATCATCATGCGCCTGTCGCGCGCCATCGATGAATCGGCGCTGAACGCCATCATGACCGGCGGCGTGGCCCTGAAGATGGACAACATCGAGCAGGCCACCGCCACTGCGGAAGAACTGAAGAAGGCCATCAACGACATCAACATCGACGTGCAGGCGCGCGTGGATGAGCATAGCGAGAAGGTCGCGCTGCATATCCATCGCCGCCAGCATGGCAACATCAAGGCGACCGTGATCGATGCGGACTTCGTGAGCGGTCCGGATTACCAGCAGCTGTCGACGGCGGCCGAGACCTTCAAGGGACTCATCGGCAAGGGTGCCATCGTGGCGCGCGGCGTGGGCGAGAAGCGCAAGGAATCGGTCATCACCGAATTCCGCCAGGCCATGGCGTGGCTGCGTGATGAGGCCGAGCGCGGCGTGAACAAGCAGCGTTACAAAGGTCTGGGCGAGATGAATCCTGAGCAGCTGTGGGAAACCACCATGGATCCGACCGTGCGCCGTTTGCTGAAGGTGCAGATCGAGGATGCGATTGCTGCGGATCAGATCTTCATGACCTTGATGGGCGATGATGTGGAGCCGCGTCGGGCGTTTATTGAATCGAATGCGTTGCAGGCGGGGAATATTGACGTTTGATCGGCCAGCTCAGGGATTTCACAGCCGGCGAGTTGATGGATTGACGGTGGAGTCCTTCTTGGGCCCTGCTTAGGTTGACCCCATTCTTCGCAAAAACCTGGCCACTTCGGTGGCCAGGTTTTTTTTCGTCTGAAGACATCATCAGCACGCCCAAGATGCAGACATTCAGGGACGCCTAAAGTACGACAGTTTGTTCGCACCAAGAGAAGATAAAATGAATACTCTTTCCTATTGCGCGACTTTCTGCCGGACTCAACCATGTCATGTGTGTTCTGTTCTTTGCCCTCTGAGCGGCTCATTGCCCAGAATGATTTCGCTATTGCGATCCGCGATGGATTTCCGGTGTCCTTGGGTCATACGCTCATCATCCCCAGACGGCACGTTGCCTCGTTCTTTGAGCTAAGCGAAGAGGAGCGGTCCGCCCTGTTCGTACTTCTGGATGAAGCAAAACGGACATTGGACACGCAATGCCATCCCGATGGATACAACATCGGAATCAACGACGGGGCCGCCGCAGGGCAGACAGTGATGCATCTCCACATGCACCTCATTCCGCGCTATGCAGGCGATCTCCCTGATCCGCGAGGCGGGGTACGCTGGGTGATTGCGGAAAAGGCGGATTACTGGAGCCAACGCTGATCATGATGGAGATCCCCACTCCGGCTCAACAGCTTTCTTTTCTCGATCATGTCCAACGCCTGTTCGACGAGGGCGAATTTTCGGCTACCTACAAGTTCGCCCTGCTGCAGTCGATTACCGAGCTGGCTGTCGAGCATGGAGAAGATTCTGGCGAGAGTCTTGAGCTTTCCTTCGAACTAATCGCTGACAAGTTTTTGGAGATCTACTGGCCGCAAGTTGCGCCCTATACCCGCGACGGATTGGCCGCCGTCCTGATCCAGAACAGTGGCAGACAGGCGGCAACGATCACGCTATTGCAGGAGCTGCGCAGTCGGCACGGCACGCTTCCAAAGGCGCGTGCGTCTGCGGACTGGGCGAAGGCCTTACGCAAGACCGTCGCGCTGTTGAAGGAAATGCCGTTGTGGCGACTGCAGATACTCCGTCGAGAGCAAGTCCGCTTCCTCTATGAGCCTGCTTCAGAAGCCGCAATACGCCTGTTACCAGGCGTGATGTTCAATCTTCGTCGCTTCCATGGACTTCTTCATCAATTGAGTCGCCATGCCTGGATTCAGCATTTGCACGCCAATCCGCTCAATGCCGCCGTGCTGGGCACGGGATCGGATCTGGAGCAGCTCCTGTTTGGCGCCGATCGCGCCAACCTGAGCGCCGTGCGCCCGGTCCTGAACACCATACAAAAAGGCCAGTGCTTTTATTGCCAGCAATCTCTTCAGGAGAATGGCGAGGTCGATCACTTCATTCCCTGGTCACGTTATCCACGCAATCTGGGCGAAAACTTTGTTCTGGCGCATCGCCGCTGCAATGGTGATAAAAGAGATCTGTTGCCGGCTGCCATCCATCTCGCGAAGTGGCAGGAACGCAACCGTACGCATGGAGCGTATTTGTCCGAGCAGCTAGGCGCGGGCTTTGTTTGCGATGAGCCCGCCATGCGGCGTATTGCGTATTGGGCCTATCACCACGCCTATGCAACCTCCTCCCAGTGTTGGTCCGGCGTCGGGCAGACTGGCCCATTGAGCAGCGATTACCAGCACCTCCTGGCCGGGCAAGTGTACTGAGATGATGCCGCTCAAGAACTTGAATTCGCCCGAAGCCATTCGTGCGGCAATGAGTGAATACGACCGCCTTGGCAGAACCTACTTTCTTGAGAAGTACGGCTACGGCAAGTCACGCGATTACATGCTCCGTGATCGTCACTCAGGCAAGCTCTACGATGCAGCGGCCGTCGTGGGGGTGGCTTATGGCGTCGCATTTCCAAATACTGGTCCCCTCCGATCGGAGACCTTCTCTGACGGTGGCGTTTCCGCTGAAGCGATTCTTCGTGAACTGGACTTCGAGGTAGTCAGGATCGGTCAGGACTGGACTGCTGAAGAGGTGGAGGCCACCGTTCGTGACTACTTTAATATGCTCCGCGCGGAGGCATTCGGGCTTCCGTATAACAAAGCCGAACACAATGAACACCTGCGCCGCCAGCTGACGACTCGCAGCAAATCTTCCATTGAGCTCAAGCACCAAAATATTTCGGCAGTGCTGGATCAGCTGGGACCACCCTATATTCGCGGCTACAAACCGCGGACCAATTTGCAGGAATTGCTCCGTCGCACCGTGATTACCTTCATCGACGCACAGCGTGGCGAGCTCGCCAAAATGATGGATAGTTTTGACGCACAAACCGAGCCCGCGCAACAGCAGTTTCGTGGCGTGCTCGTTGCTCGACCAACAGTGGAGCCAACGATACGTATTCCCAAGCGTCTAAGGCTTCCGCGCAAGTTGGACTACGCCGCGCGTGAAGAGCGTAACCGCCAATTGGGTCACGCTGGCGAAGCGTGGACGGTGTCGTTTGAAAAATTCAGACTCCATGACGAAGGACGTGATGATCTCGCAGGCCGGGTCGACTGGATCGCTGACCGTATTGGGGATGGCGCCGGGTATGACATCCTGTCGTATGAGTCCGTGGATCAGGCGCGATTCATCGAGGTGAAAACGACCAACGGCGGTCCGCTGACGTCCTTCATCGTGACCCGGAACGAATTGGAGTTTTCGGAAGAGGTCGGCGACGCTTTCTGTTTATATCGTCTCTTCGAGTTCACTACTTCCCCCAAGCTCTTCATCCTACGCGGCACGATTTCATCCAATCTTGAACTGGAAGCCGTCGACTATCGCGCTCGGCTCAAGGCGACCGCCTGAGCCATTCCCATCAGCAAAAAATCTCAATTCCTCACGACCGCAATCCCGCTCCCTGTCGGCTTCGCAGCCGATTCCCCCATCGCTGCCCCCACACCACAAAATCCTCACCACCCCACACAAGTCCTTGCGATTCCCTCCCCGCTTGCATAACATCATCTGAACAATTCGAGCTCCCCACCGCCATGAGTAGAGACAAGTCGAGCGCCCGAAGCGTAGTCGCGGTCTTGCTCGTCCTGGCGATGAGTCTGCTCTGCGCCGCCTCCGCCCGCGCCCAATCGCCCGCCGCCAATGCGCAAGTCATCGAGATCAAGCTCGCCGATCTCAATGACGACAATCCCCTGATCAACTACCGCAAGGCCGTCCTCGAACTGGCCATGCGTGCCAGCGGCCGGCCCTTCTCCATCAAAGGTTGCCGCGTTGCCAATGTCGCCACCTCCGACCAGCGCTACATCCAGCTGATCCAGGCCGGCCAGTATTGCAACCTCATCACCACCTCCGCCGGCAGCGGCATGACCCGCACCCTCGAACCCATCCCCTTCCCCATCTATCTCGGCGGCGGAGGCTATCGCGTGCTGCTGGCCAGGCGCGAGAGTCTGGAACCTGCCCGCAGTATCCGTACGCTGGCGGATCTGCGCGCCTTCACCATCGGCTCCGGCATCGGCTGGGTCGACACCAGCATCATGCAGGCCAACCAGCTCAAGGTGGCGCAGGGCAACTACCTGAACCTGTTCGAGATGCTCAAGGCCGGCCGCTTCGACTTCTATAACCGCTCCATCTTCGAAGCCACCAGCGAACTGGAAACCTACGACGCCGCCCACCAGTTGGCCATCGTCCCCGACCTGGTGCTGTACTACCCGACCGACCTTTTCTTCTACACCTCCCCGGGGCGCGACGATATCCGCGATGCCCTGCTCGACGGCCTGAAAAAAATCCATCGCAACGGCGCCCTGCTGGACCTGATCCAGAAACACAGTTCTACCCGGCAAGTCCACCAGGCCATGCGCGGCACGCGTCCCCGCGTGATCGAGTTGCAGAACGACCGGCTCACCCCCATCGAACGCCAGGCCATCGAGACTTACAAGATGGACTGGTTCAAATAGGTCCACGCCGCCCTCCCATCCACCTCCTGACCCGCACGGCCCGCCATGATCAAGAAGACCACCAGCCTCGGCCTCTACATCGCCTGTGCCATGCTGTTGGCCATGAGTCTGCCGGTGGTGCTGGCGCTGACCATCCTCAACGGCACGCGCGAGCAGCAGATCAGCCAGGAAATGACCGCCCTGGTCGATGAAAAAAGCCAGACCCTCGCCCACAGCCTGGTGCTGCCCGTCTGGAGTCTCGACCAAACCGACATGATGGCCCTGCTGCAGGGAAGCATGCTCGATACCCAGGTGGTCTCGGTGGAAGTGCGCGACCCCGAGGAACGCGTCCTCGTGCGCAAGGAAGAACCACTGCGCCGCGCCGGCAGCCTGCTCACGCGTACCCTTCCGCTGACCATGCAGCAGCCGGACCGCATGGTCACGCTCGGCAGCGTGCAGGTGGTGGTGTCCGATGCCCAGTTGCAGCGCAAGCTCGCAGCAGACAAGCGCTTCCAGACGCGCGTACTGCTGGCGCAGGCAGTGGTGGCACTGCTCATCATCGGCCTGTTGGTCTATCGCCGTATCCTCGCGCCCCTCCGCAAGCTGACCGTCGCCGCCGGCCGCATCGAACGCGGACACTTCGATAACCGCATCGCGCTGACGCAAAAGGACGAGATCGGCCTGCTTGCCCATCGCATGGAGGCCATGCAGTCCAGCCTCAAAACCCTCTTCGACGAACAGGCGGCGATCCTGGGTAATATCCCGGCCGGCGTGTTGTTCGTGCGTGATGGCCGGATCGCTTTTGCCAATGATGCGGCCCAGTCCATGCTGGGCATGAGCGAAACCGGACTCCTGGCGCTATCGAGTGCGCAGATCTTCGAAGAATCACAGCAACAAGCCGCCTATCTGCATGACCGGATACAGCACCATCTTGGCAGGGTGGGCGAGATCGTCCTGCTCAAGCGCGCCGATGGCAGTACCCTGCCCGCCGAACTGCGCACTTCGCCGATCGACGGCTCCAGCCAGCGGGATCAGATCTGGGTGCTCATCGATATCTCAGAACGGCTGGAAGCAGAAAGCAGCATCGCCCGCCTCAGCTTCTACGATCCGGTCACCGAACTGCCCAACAGGCGGCTGTCCCTTGACCGCCTGCGGCGTGCGCTGATACGCCAGCAGTCGCATGGACTGCCGTTGGCCGTGTTCTACATGGAGATCCATCGTGCCGATCTTTCGCAAGGGCTGGTCAAGCCGGATGAGGTGGATCGTCTGCTGGCCGAGTGCGCACGCCGGCTGGCCGCCTGCGTGAGCGACGGCTATATGCTGGCGCGTATCGATGGAGAACGTTTCGCATTGGGCGGCGAGATCAAGAGCCGGGATCTGGCCGAGGGCATCAAGTTCTGCGAGGCCCTCGCCAACCGGCTCATTGCAGCGCTCGCGCCGGCGCCCGGCAAGGAGGTCAGCTTCCCCTGCTCCCTCAACATCGGCATCAACATCCTGCGCGGTGACGTGCATTCGGCCGAGGAAGCGGTGATGCAGGCCAAGCTGGCCATGGTGCAGTCACTGGCCGCGGGCCGCAATGTCTTCCGCTTCTTCGATCCGGCCATGCAGGCCCTGGCCAGCCAGCGCAGCGCACTGGAAGTGGAATTGCGCACGGCGGTGGCGCAGCACCAGTTCGTGGTGCATTACCAGCCGCAGGTCACCTTTGAAGGCAAGGTGGTAGGGGCCGAAGCGCTGGTGCGCTGGAAACATCCGATGAAGGGCATGGTACCGCCGGCGCTGTTCATTCCGGTGGCCGAAGAATTGGGATTGATGGAAGAGATCGGCCACCAGGTGCTGGAAGCCATCTGCCGCGATCTCGAATCCTGGCAGCGCGAGGGTCTGGCCAGGGAGCTGGTGGTGGCGGTCAATGTGTCGGCGCAGGAATTCAAGGTGGACCACTTCGTGGCGCGCTTCCACGAAACCATTCGCCAGCACCGCATCAGCTCCAAGGCGGTGAAGGTGGAACTGACCGAAAGCATGATGATCGATAAAATCGATGAGGTCATCGAAAAAATGAATGACCTCAAGTCGCATGAGGTCTCGATTTCGCTCGATGATTTCGGGACCGGCTATTCGTCCCTGTCCTACCTGGGACGCTTCCCCATCGACCAGCTCAAGATCGACCAGAGCTTCGTGCGCAGGATGCAGGACGATGCCGCCACGGCCAGCATCATTCGCAGCATCATCATGCTGGGCCAGAGCCTGGGATTGTCCATCATCGCCGAAGGGGTGGAGACGATGGAACAGCGGGACCTGCTGCATGCGCAGGGCTGCACGCTGTATCAAGGCTATTGGTACGGCCGGCCCATGCCGGGAGAACAGTTCACGGCGCTGCTGGAGGGCCGGCAGCGCGCGTCCTGAGCAGAGACCCAGGCAGGTGCGATCACGCGCCGCTGTAGAGCGAGGTGTCGAGCGCCTGGCCCTGGGTGCTGCTGTCGGAGACCGAAGGCTTGGTGCCGGTGTTTTGCATCGGCTCGCCCAGGCGCGCGGCTTGCAGCTCGGCGACGACATCGGCGCGCGTCTTGCTGCCCTGGAATTGCACCACCGGATAGTTGCTGCGGGCGTTCAGGTTGGCCTGATCGCGTGCGGCTTCCGTGGTCACGGTCGATTGAGCGAAGGCCGACAGGGAGAAGGCGGTGGCCAGTGCGCCGAGGACGAGGTGCGAGGTTTTCATGATCAGATTCCTTTGAGTGCGTTTTCACAAGATCCCTGGTGCTGCACAGGATGTGCGCTGCCAGGGATGGCGCGATCGCCGTGCTTGGTTGGCGAGTCGTTGGAATGGATTCTAGGGAGGGGGGCCGTACAGAAACATTGCCCAGTCATTACACATTTGTAATGAATGCCGCATCCGGCTGGGTCACAATACGCGCTTGTCCGTCAGGAATTCCGATCATGCACATCTTGTTGGTAGAGGACGAGCCCAAATCGGGCGAGTACCTGCGTCGCGGCCTGACCGAGTCCGGCTTCGTGGTGGACTGGGTGCAGACCGGCGTGGACGGCCTGCACAATGCGCGCACGCTGGACTACAAGCTGATCATCCTGGACGTGATGCTGCCCGGCATGAACGGCTGGGACATCCTGCGTGAACTGCGCCGCACGCATGACACGCCGGTGCTCTTCCTCACCGCCCGCGACGAAGTCGAAGACCGCGTCAAGGGCCTGGAGCTGGGCGCCGACGATTACCTGGTCAAGCCCTTCGCCTTCACCGAACTGCTGGCGCGCGTGCGCACCCTGCTGCGGCGGGGGCCGAGCCGCGAGGCCGATCTGATCGAGTACGAGGATGTGGTGGTGGATGTAATCCGTCGCAAGGTCACGCGCGCCGGACAGCGCATTGATCTCACCGCCAAGGAGTTCGCGCTGCTGCACATGCTGATCCGCCGTCCGGGCGAGGTGCTGTCGCGTCCGCAGATTGCCTCGCAAGTATGGGATATGAATTTCGACAGCGATACCAACGTGGTAGACGTGGCCGTGCGCCGTCTGCGGGCCAAACTGGATGAAGGATTTGACCAGAAGTTGCTGCACACCGTGTGGGGCATGGGTTACGTGTTCGAGGTGCGGCGGTGAGACGTGCTACCGCGTCGATGAGCCTGCGGCTGGTGGTGCTGTTCGGATTGCTGGCGCTGGTGCTGTTCACGGCCGTTGGCAGCTATCTGTCGCACTCGCTGCACATGCAGCTGGAGGCGCGCGACGATGAAGAGCTGGCCGGCAAGTGCCGCTCGATCAATCACCTGGTCGAGCATGCGGCATCGCTGGAGGACATCCTCGCCCGTCGCCATCTGGTGCTCGACACCCTCTCAGGCCATGACCAGCTGCTGGTGCGCATCGCCCGCGCCGATGGCAGCACCCTGCTGGAAAGCCATGACCCCACGCGCACCTCGCCGGATGTGGACCTATCCACCGTCAAGATCCGCAGCTGGGACCACATCGAAGCCTTGCGCATGGGTGACCTGCGCGCGCGCTACATCGCCAGCATGCCGGTCACTCGCTCGGGCGAAAAGGCCATCGTGCTGGTGGTGCGTACGGCCTCGGATCGCATGCTGCTGCTGGCGGACTATCGCGCCGATGTGTGGTGGGCGGCGGCCATCGGCACCGTGCTGGCAACGCTCTTGAGTTACTTCCTCGTGCGCAGCGGCTTGCGTCCGCTGCGCATGATGGCGGCACAGACGCGCGCCATCTCGGCCAACAAGCTCGATACCCGGCTCGACCTGCAGGCCGCGCCACGCGAACTGCACGAGATCGTGCAATCCTTCAACGACATGCTGGACCGTCTGCATCGCAGCTTCCAGCAACTGAGCCAGTTCTCCGCCGATCTTGCGCATGATGTGCGCACCCCGCTCAACAACCTGATGGTGCAGACCCAGGTGGCGCTGGGCAAGCCGCGCAGCCTGGATGAATACCAGGCCCTGCTCAGTTCCAACATCGAGGAATACGAACGCCTCTCGCGCATGATGGAGAGCATGCTGTTCCTGGCCCGCGCCGACAACGCCCACGTAGTGCTGCAGATCCAGCCGCTGGACGTGGCCGAGGAACTCAACCGCATCGCCGACTATTTCGAGGGCATCGCCGAAGAGGCGCAGGTGCGCATTGCGGTGGCCGGCAGCGGCACCCTGTACGCCGATGCGACCCTGCTGCGCCGTGCGGTGGGTAACCTGGTCGCCAATGCCATCCGCTATACGCCGCCGCAGGGCATCATCAGTCTGGAGGCCACCGTGGTGGCGGGCGCGACCCTGATCGGGGTGGCCAACCCGGGGCCGGGGATCCCGCCGGATCAGATCGAACGCATCTTCGACCGTTTCTACCGCGCCGATCCATCGCGCAGCAGCGCCAGCGGTTCCAGTGGCCTGGGCCTGGCCATCGTGCGGACCATCATGGCGCTGCACGGCGGACAAGCCAGCGCAAGCAGCGAACCGGGACGACGTACCGTGTTCACTTTGCGCTTCCCCGAAGCTGCCGGCAACGTGCCGGACAAAGCGTGATACAGGTGGCGAACATCGCGCGAGCACTGTACCGGGAAACGTGCAGAGCGATGTACAGATGAACGTGCAGAAAAACGAACAACAAACCTTGCAAGAAGACGGTCAACAAGAGTCGAAAAGCGCAGCAGAAAGCAAACATGGCGCGCACGCGCCATGCAGATTCAAGCCGGGATGCCGGGGTTCAGCGCGAATCCTCACTGGGCAGCGAAAGCAGGCTGGTCCGCATGAGATCGGGCAATTCCATCTCCAGCGCGAGGGCCAGGGCCTCCATGTTGTCGACGGAAATATTCCTTTCCCCGCGCTCGACTTCGCTCAGGTAGGTGCGACTGATGTCAGCGCGGAAGGCCAGCTCTTCTTGTGACATCTCTTTAAGCCGGCGCACCCTGCGGACGTTCTGTCCGAAGATGACGCGGGCGCTCTGTGGAGTCTCTGATTTTTTCATGAGCGCAAGGATCAATGCGGCTAGGGGTGACGGTCGATTAGCTACAATTACAAACGCACAAACTATCGGTGACAATCACTTATACCCTTGAATGTCTTGGTGAATAATCGAAATTTATCGAGATTCCGACCCTAGTTTCAGCGCGTATTTTTCGAAATTGTTCTAGTGGCTATTCGAAATTTTTCAGAACTTCCCGCCTTGTTTTGACTCCTCGTCTCATGCTGCGAGCATGCCGCCGGAAATTTCTCACTCTCTGCCATGGATAAACAACAAGCCTTGCGCCGTACCAAGCGTCTAGCCCTGGGTTGTCTGCTGGGTTCGGCTGCGCTGTTCGTGGCTGCCTCGCTGGCAGCGCCCTCCACCTGGAGCGCGTTGCTGCGTGCCATGGCCGAGGCCGCCATGGTGGGCGCACTGGCCGACTGGTTCGCCGTCACGGCGCTGTTTCGCCGGATTCCGCTGCCGCTGCTGGCACGCCATACCGCCATCATCCCGCGCAACAAGGATCGCATCGCCGACAACCTCGCCGTCTTCGTGGAAGAGAAATTCCTGAGTCCGCAGTCGCTGGCCGGACTGGTGCGTCGCCATGATCCGGCACAGCGCCTCTCGGCCTGGATGGCTGCGCCCGAGAATGCCGCGCGCCTGGGCGGCTACATGGCGCAGGCGGTCGGTGGTGTGCTCACGCTCACCGATGACCGCCGCATCCAGGCCTTTGTACGGGAAGCTCTGCAGACCGCGCTGGGCAAGCTGGACCTGTCGCGCTCGCTGGCCAGCATTCTGGATACGCTGACGCTGGATGGCCGTCACCAGCAGCTGCTGGACCGCGCCATCGTGGCCCTGGCCGAACTGCTCAACCGCGAACAGACGCGTGCGTTCATCGCCGAGCGCATGGTGGAATGGCTGCAGCGCGAATATCCCAAAATTGAAAAATTGCTGCCCTCGAACTGGATCGGCGAGAAGTCCGCCGATACCCTCGCCGACATTCTGGACAAGCTGCTCACCGGCATCGCCGAGGATCCGCAGCACTCGCTGCGCCAAGCCTTTGATCGCCAGCTGGCCGGCTTCGTGATGCGCCTGAAGGAAGACCCGGCCCTGCGCGAGCGGGCAGAGGAGATCAAGCGCGAGATCTTGCAGGGCGAGGCGGTCAACGCTTATGTGGGTAGCCTGTGGGACAGCCTGCGCCAATGGCTGCGGCAAGACCTGGCGCGCGCCGATTCGGCCCTGCACGCCCAGGCCAGCGCAGCCACGCAGTGGATCGGGCGCGCCCTGCAGGAAGATGCCGAACTGCGCGCCTCGCTCAACGCCCATCTGGAACAGGCCATCGCCAGCCTCAGTCCGGATGTGGCCCAGCTGCTCACGCGCCACATCAGCGACACCATCAAGCAGTGGGACACGGCCGAGCTGTCACGCCAGATCGAACTCAACATCGGCCGCGACCTGCAGTACATCCGTATCAACGGCACGCTGGTCGGGGGACTGATCGGCGCGCTGCTGTTCGGCTTGTCGTGGCTGATGCAGTGGCTGGTGCACGGGGTTTGAACGGCCTCAGGAGGATTGCTCGGCACGCTCCTTCAAGGCCTTGCGCATGATCTTCCCGGTGGCCGTGGTCGGCAGCGCATCGACAAAGGCAATTTCGCGCGGATATTCATGCGCCGCCAGCTGTGAACGGACGTGCTGCTGCAGGGCCGCCACCAGCGCGGCGTCCGGGGCATGTCCTTCCTGCAGCACGACAAAAGCCTTCACTACCTCCGTACGCAGGGCATCTTTCACGCCGACCACGGCCGCGATCCGCACTGCCGGATGGCGCATCAGGCATTCCTCGATCGGAGCGGGGCCGATGCGATAGCCGGCACTGGTGATGACGTCATCATTGCGGCCCAGGTAGCGGATGTAGCCGGCTTCGTCCATGTTGCCCAGGTCTCCCGTGAGCAGGAAATCGCCGGCGAATTTTTCGCGCGTCGCTTCATCATTGCGCCAGTAGCGCAGGAACATCACCGGATCCGGTGCACGGATGGCGATATTGCCGACTTCACCGCGCGGCAGGACGGCACCCTCTTCATCGACGATCTGCACATCGTGCCCCGGCACCGCGCGTCCCATGCTGCCCGAGGCACTGGGGTAGAGCAGCGAGGAGGACGATACGACGAGGTTGCATTCGGTCTGGCCGTAGAACTCGTTGATGGTCACGCCCAGCGCGCTGCGGCCCCAGGCGATCAGGTCATTGCCCAGCGTCTCGCCACCGCTGGCCACGCTGCGCAGCGCAAAATCCCATTGCGCACGTGGATCCGGCGTGCCGCGCAGCATCTTCAACGCCGTCGGCGGGAAGAACACGTTGCGGATGCCATGCCGCGCCAGCAATCCGAAGACGGTGGACGCATCGAATTTTTCCAGACGGCGCGCTACCACCGCCACGCCGTGATACAGCGACGGCAGCAGCACATCCAGCAGGCCGCCGATCCAGGCCCAGTCGGCGGGCGTCCAGAAGCGGTCACCGGGCTGCGGGAAACTGTCGTGCGAGACTTCCACGCCCGGCAGATGGCCCAGCAGGACGCGCTGTGCATGCAGTGCACCCTTGGCCTTGCCGGTGGTGCCGGAGGTATAGATGATCATGGCCGGATCATCGGCCAGCGTCGTGACCGGTTCGAACGTGGGCGAGGCCGCATGCAGGCGGTCCCAGAAATCGGTAGTCTGCGGCAGCACGATGTCGGACTGCTCCACGCAGAACACCACTTTCAGTGCCGGCAGTTCTCCGGCGAGATGGACCTTGTCCATGCCCGCTGCGTCGGTGACCAGGGCGGCGGCTTCGCTGTTGTCGAGACGATAGGCGATCGCTTCCGGGCCGAACAGGTAGAACAGCGGCACCGTCACTGCGCCCAGCTTGTAGGCGGCGATGTGAGTGATGACGGTCTCGATGCGCTGCGAGAGGTAGATCCCGATGCGGTCGCCGCGCCGGATGCCGGCCTCGCTCAGCACGTTGGCGAACTGGTCGCTCAGGATCTTGAGCTGGTCGAAACTCCAGGTGGTGACCTTGCCATCGCCGTCCTCGGCAATGATGGCGGGACGCCCGCTGCCATCCGCCCAGCGGTCGCAGGCGGCGTGGGCGATGTTGAAGACCTCGGGGATCTGCCAGTCGTAGGCGGCGGTGGTATCGGCACGGTAGTGGGCCGGGGTGATCACGGGGCGTGGCGCGATGTCTGGGGGCACGTCTTGTCTCCTGTCGGGTGGCTATGGGCCAGGCCTGCATCGGGCCGGGCTCCGGATGGCCGGTCATGCCGGCACGCCGCCTATCATAGCGCCCCCGGGGCGGATCAGCATGGCACAACAAAATGACAGTCGAGCAATGCGACTGGTCGAACTCTGACGAGTTTGCCTGGCAACCTCGGCCACTTCCTGCAAGCGTGCGCAGCCCTCCTCTAGGATGGCTCTCCTCTCGCCTTCTGCCGTTTGATGCCGGCATCGCCCTGGTTCCGGGATGCCGCGCGGATGGCATTTCCAGCAAGGATGTCCGCATGCACGACCGCACGTTTTCCGCGCTTTTCGCACCCTGGACCCAAGAGGCCCGCGCCCTTCGGCTGCGCTTGCCGCAATCGCACGCGGCCTTGCAGGACGCGCTGCTGATACAACTGGTGACGGGCCGCGAGACCATTTGTGGTGCCACCGAAGTGGAGGTGCTGTGTCTGTCGCCACGCGAGGATTTGCCGCTCAAGGAATTCATGGCGGTGCCGGCGGAAATCCAGCTGGTGACCGACCAGGGTCTGTTGCGCACCATCTGCGGCTTCATCGCCGAGGTCCATGCGGGGCAGATCGATGGCGAACTGAGCAGCTATCGCCTGCTGTTGCGGGACGCCTTGAGCCTGATGGGCCAGCGCATCAATACCCGCGTCTTCCTGCACGCCAGCGAGGCCGATGTAACCCAGATCCTCATCAGCGAATGGCGGCAACGCAGCCCCTTGCTGGCCAGCAGCATGGAGGTGGATTGGTCGCTACTCGGAGAACGCTACCCGGCACGCGAATTCATCATGCAGCACAACGAATCCGATGCCGATTTCCTGCGTCGCCTGTGGAAGCGGCGCGGCATCGGCTGGTGCATCCGTCCGGGCGAGCCGCCACTGCCGGGCCAGGCTGCTTGTCCGCGCCATGTGCTGGTGCTGTTTGACGATTCCATGCAGCTGCCGCGCAACGCGGCGGGCAGCGTTCCCTGGCAGCGCGATCATGCGCCCGGCAGGCAGGACGGCCTCCTGCGCTGGCAGGCCACGCGCCGCCTGCGGGCCGGCAGTGTCAGCCGCCATACCTGGGATCACGCGCAGGATGGGCCGCTACAACGGCATGTGAACAATCCGGCAGCGCAGGGCGAACTGGGCGACCGCTTTGCCCTGCTGCTGGATGACTATCTGGTCGAGGCCCCGCACATTGCCGACGATGGTGAAGATCTTGACCAGATTGCCCGGGCGCGCATGCAGCGGCTGGCGCTGGAGAGCAAGGAATTCGGTGCCGATTCCACCGTGCGTGCGCTGCGTGTGGGAGAGTGGATCGTCGTCACGGGGCATCCCGAGCTGGAACATCATCCTCCGCATGAGCGCGAATTCATCGTGACCCGGCTGGAGTTCCATGCCGAGAACAATCTGCCGGCCTCGCTGGATGAGCGCCTGCGGCGCGCCACTCCGCATCGTGAAAGCGAGCTCGGCGGATTGGCCGACCTGCAGAGCCGTTGCCGCGAACAAGGCCTGCGCTATCTGAACCATTTCGCATGCGTGCGGCGTGGCATCCCGCTGGTACCGGCCTTTGATCCCCGCGTGGATCTGCCCCGGCCGCGTCTGCAGAATGCCCATGTGGTCGGCCCGGCGGGTGAAGAACTGTACTGTGACGCGCTGGGCCGCATCAAGCTGCGCTTTCACGGGACCCGCATGCAGGATCACCAGCTCGCCGGCGGGGCCAGCGACAGCGAACGCGATTCCGCCTGGGTGCGCGTGGCCAGTCATTGGGCCGGACGGCAATGGGGCGCGATCAATCTGCCGCGCGTGGGCGACGAGGTGCTCGTCGATTTCCTCGGGGGCGATCCTGACAAGCCTGTCGTGATCGGCCGGCTGTACAACGGGCTGTCGCTGCCGCCTGCCTTCAGCGGCGTCGGCAGCCTGCCCGGCAACCGCTTCCTGGCGGGCGTGCGCAGCAAGGAGATTCAGGGCCAGCGCTACAACCAGCTGCGGCTCGACGACACCCCGCGCCAGATCAGCGCCCAGCTTGCCTCGCAACACGGACAGAGCGAACTGAACCTGGGCTGGCTCACGCATCCCCGCACCGAGGGGCGCAGCGATGCGCGCGGCGAAGGCGCCGAGTTGCGGACGGACCAGGCGCTGGCGCTGCGCGGAGGACAGGGTGTGCTGATCAGCGCGAGCCGGCGCAGCCAGGCCAGCGGCGCGCAACTGGATCGGACCGAGATGCTGGGGCTGCTGCGTGTGCTGCAGAACGTCCAGCAGGAACTGGCGGCGCTGGCCGAGACCCATCATGCCGGGCCGACGGCAGTGCAGTCCTTGAGCGAGTTGCGCACGCGGCTCGATGCCTGGGAGACCGGCAGCAACACGCAGGCCGAAGGCAGCGGTGGCGGCGAGCCGGTGGTGGCCGTGACTGCACCGGCCGGTGTGGCCATCACCAGTGACGAGGGCGTGGTCCTTGGTGCGCAGAAGGAAATCGATCTGGTCAGCGTGGGCAATACGCAGCTCTCTGCGGGCAAGAAGCTGTTGGTGCGGGTGGCGGAGAGTATCAGCGTGTTTGCGCAGCGCTTGGGGATGCGGCTGGTCGCGGCCAGCGGCAAGCTGCAATTGCAGACGCACGGCGATGACATCGAAGCCACCTCAGCGCGCCGCATCGTCCTGACCGCTGTTGATGAGATCGTCCTGCAGGCTCCCCGGCTCAAGCTGCTGGCGCAGGGTGCGCAGATTGATCTGGGGGGCGGCGCGATCACGCAGCAGAGCAGCGCGGATCACATCATCCGCTCGGCGAATTTCCATCATGTGAATGGTGCGGACAGTGCGCCTCCGGGCGTGGAACTGCCGGCCAGCGCCATGCGTACCGACGAACGTTTCATCCTGGCCCGGCGCGGCAGTGGCCGGCCGCATGTGCGGCAGCGCTATCGCATCGAGCTCGATGACGGCAGCGTCATTGAAGGCGTCACTGATGAACAGGGACGTACGGCCTTGAGCCAGGACCAGGCCCTGCGTATCGCGCGGCTGCGGATCGTGAAGGAGTAGAGGATGAAGCAATCTTCCCTGCCGGAGCAGGCGGCAGAACCGACCCGGCTGGTCGGCACCGCCTGGGATGAAGACGGCAATGATGTGGCGCAATCGGTGCTGACCGGAGAGAACCAGAAGGTCAGGGCCTTGTGTCTGACCACGCCGGAGGTGGTGGTGCCCATTCTTTTCGTGCCGGGCATCATGGGGACGCGGCTCAGGGTCAGCAAACGCGACCAGGGGCCGGCCTGGCTGCCGCCCGAGAACACTTGGGAGACGATCACGCTGGGGCTCACGCATCTGGTCCGCACGGCGGCAGACCGGCAACGTTTGCTCAATCCGGAGACTACTGAGGTGGATGATGGCGGTCCGGCTTTTCCTGATGACACCAGCAAGACCCTGCTGTCGCTTGCCCCCGGCCAGACCGATGCTGAGCGCATCAAATGGCGCGGCTGGGGACAGCTCCATGCAGACAGCTATCTCGGCATTCTTTCGCTGCTGGAGACCAGCATGGCGATGATTTTCGATCCTGCCAGCCAGGGGGCCCGGCTCACTTCGCACTGGAAGGAGCTGGTGATGGATCGGCAGGATGCGGCCAGGCTGGGCGCGCAGAAGCCCTTTGTTGCAATTTCGGACGAAGACTTGAGAGATGCCGCAGAGGTGCTTTATCCGGTGCATGCGGTGGGCTACAACTGGTTGCAGAGCAATCTGGTCTCGGCGCAACGATTGGCTGAGGAGATCGAGCGTATTACGGCGTATTACCGCAGCAAGGGAAAGCGCTGTGAGGGCGTGATCCTGATCACGCACAGCATGGGCGGCCTGGTGGCACGTGCCTGTGCGCGGCTGCCGGGAATGACTGAACGCATTCTGGGCGTCATCCATGGCGTGATGCCGGCCATTGGCGCGCCGGCTACCTACAAGCGCATCCGGGCCGGGTTTGAAGGCATGGCGCAGGTGGTACTGGGACGCGATGCGGCTGACTGTACGGCGGTGATGGCCAATGCGCCGGGGCCGTTGGAACTGCTGCCGACTGCGCAATACAAGACCTGGACCAATCAAGGAGAGCGGCACTGGTTGCGCGCCAGCTATCGCGCCATCGGCCAGCGCGGGATGCCAGAGGAGATGGACAGCTTTTTGGGCGAGGGGGATCCCTACGCGCAGATCTATCTGAACAATACGTCGGATTGGTGGAAGCTGGTGCGCGAGGAGTTGATTGATCCGGCGGGGAGGGAGGATAGGGAGCGGGCTGAGAGTGAGGGAAAGTTGCTGGTTCGTACGGCTGAAGAAACGTCTGACTTTGATCGGTATAGAAAAAAGATGGAAGTCGCACAGCTCTTTCATCAACACATTAAAGACAGTTACCACCCCAATACCTACGCGTATTACGCCGCCGACCCACAGCAGCCTGCGTGGAACGAGATCAATTGGAAATGCAACCGCATGGTGTCCGGTGATCCGCTGAAGGCCCGGCTTGATGCCGATGATTTGAACGGCACGGTGACGCTGAGCTTCGACCAGTACCACAGCCATAACCAGTTTTTTATTTTGCAGAGTGGCACAGGCCCAGGCGATGGCACGGTTCCGGCTGAGTCAGGTCGATCCCCGCAGCCGTACGTCGTCCAGTTGTTCAAGCATGAAGGAAAGCTGAAGTCGCACGAGAGTTATGACCATCAGTTTTCTTTCAACGCCAAGGTTGCGCAGGCGACCACCTTCTATTCCATCATCAGAATCGTGAACACATCGGAGATTCTGAAAACGCTTTCAGGAGAAAAATGCTGATGAGTAAATCGTTTCGACTTATTCCCTATCTGGTTATCGCTGCCAGTTTTCTTTTATCAGGATGCCTCTCACCTCAACCCAAGATTGCCATCATGAACAAAGTACAGGACAAGGAAGCTGATCCAACCATCTCAACTTTTTGTACCGGTCGTTTCCTGGTCGATATGCCAGCAGGATCGGTACTCAGTGGCGGCAATTATCGTTACGACTTTGCGCGGTTGGAGCAACCTAAATCCATGAGTCTGGAAGAGTTCGAGACCGAAATGGCGGCCAAGGAAAAGACGCTCAGGTCAACGAAGCATAACGTCGAGCCTAGTCTGTTGCGGTTGTTGCTCAAACCGGATCCGCACTCGTGGATCTTCGTCTATTGGGAGCAAAGCGGTATTACATCAATAGCGCAGGTTGATGGATACCGTTGGATTGACGGCACTCGTTACGTGTTCAAAAAGGAGGCCGGCATGAGCAAACCCAGAACCGGAACAATGAGCCGCCAGGACTACACCATCGAGCGCATGCGCAAGATTCTCGCCAATCTGCAAAAACGGTCGACCCACAACATTCCGACTGAGCCCGGCTATTGCTTCGAAGACGGCTTCATCGCCAACCCCGAATGGGAAATGGAAGAAGCCGGCATTGACATCACCATCGCCGGCCATCCCGATGCCTTCGTTTCGGTCTGGTTCTACCCGCTCGCAAGGAGTGCCCACAGCAAGCCCTTGCTGGATCGCATGGGCGGGGTATTGCAGACGCTGGGCCAGATGGCGACCTCAGTGCACGTGCTGCGCAAGGGCGAGCGACAGGTCGGCCCCTATAGGGGCCAGGAATTCCTCGCCAGCGCCCCCAGCAGTCGCGGCATGCGCGGCCACAAGTTCATCTGGGAGACCGAAGGCGACGGCACGCTCGACACGCCTGCGCTCAAGATCGAACTCACCACAGGCTATCGCGACAAGAAAGGCAATCCGCAACAAACCAGGCTGACCGATGAACAGGCCATGAAGCTGTGGGACGATGTGCTCAACAGCTTCCGGCTGCGCCCCGTGCTGGATCCCCAAGGGAGTCGGCCATGATTGCTCCGGTCAAGGGACCCGCGCCAACGCGCCTGGTCCCGACCGCATGGGACGAGCAAGGCAACGAGATCGCCCAGTCGGTGCTGACCGGCCAGCGCATGAAGGTACGAGCCCTGTGCCTGACCAGTCCGGACATTGTCATGCCCATCGTATTCGTACCCGGCATCATGGGCACACGACTCAAGCTCAAAGGTCGCGACAAGGGCCCGGCGTGGTTTCCTCCGGAGGGCGGATGGGAAACCCTGGCGCTGGCGCTCAAGCATGTCGTCCGCACGGCGGCGGACCGACAGCGATTGCTCAATCCCGATAGTACCGAGGTAGACGAAGACGGCCCTGCCTTTCCCGACGACATCAGCAAGACGCTGCTGGCCTTCGCCCCCGGCAAGAGCGACGCCGAGCGCATCAAATGGCGCGGCTGGGGGCAACTCCACGCGGACAGCTATCTGCCCATTCTTTCACTGCTGGAGACCAGCATGTCCCTGATCTTCGACCCTGCAAGCCAGGGGAAGAAGCTCACTTCACATTGGCAGGAACTCGTGATGGCACGACAGGATGCAGGCAAGCTGGGTGCGCAGAAGCCCTTCACGCCGCTGCAGGAAAAGCAGCTGCGGGAGGCTGCTGAACTGCTCTATCCGGTGCACGCAGTGGGTTACAACTGGCTGCAGAGCAACAAGGTATCGGCACAGCGACTGGCCAAGGAAATCGAACGCATCACCGCCTATTACTGCAGCAAGGGAAGAAGTTGCGAGCAGGTGATCCTGGTCACGCACAGCATGGGCGGTCTGGTCGCCCGCGCATGTGCGGAGTTGCCGGAAATGGCTGAGCGCATCCTGGGCGTGGTGCACGGCGTGATGCCGGCCCTCGGTGCGCCGGCGACCTACAAGCGCATCCGGGCGGGCTTTGAGGGAGCCGGGCAGGTCGTCCTGGGGCGCAATGCCGCCGAGTGCACGGCAGTGATGGCCAATGCCCCCGGACCATTGGAATTGCTGCCGACGGCGCAATACAAGACCTGGAGCAATCGCGGGGAGCGGCATTGGCTGCGGGTGAGTTACGTGGGTATCGGGCAGCGTGGAATGGCTGAGGAAATGGAAAACTTTCTGGGCGAGGGCGATCCCTACCGCAACATCTATCTCAACAATTCGTCGGATTGGTGGAAGCTGATTCGGGAGGATTTGATTGATCCTGCGGGTAAGGAGGATAGTGCACCCTTGCGCGAGGGAAAGCAGGTCACGGGTAACGCCTACTCATCGGACTTCAAGCAATTTCGCGACAATCTGGAAATCGCCGCCAAGCTTCATTCGCTGATCAAAGATCGCTATCACGCAAATACTTACGCGTATTACGCCAGCGATCCCGAACAGCCGGCGTGGAATGAAGTGCACTGGAAGATTCGGTCCTCCGTGCCAAAGGATCCCGCGAACGGAAAGCTGGTAGCCGATGATTTGAACGGTTCCGTCACATTGCTCTTCGACGGAGGGAAACGACGTACTTTTCGAATACAGGAGGGGACGGGGAAAGGTGATGGAACCGTGCCCGCCGAGTCGGCTGAAAGCGCGACAAAACATGTGATTCAGATGTTCAAGCATGGAGGCAAAGCAAATGGGCATGACAGCTACGAACATCAATACTCGTACAACGCTCCGATCGCTCAATCAGTCTGTCTTTACTCCATCGTCAAGATGGTGGCGGAATCAGACCTGATTAAACACGCTTTCACAGAGCCATGAGGTTTCGCAATTTCGTCATTCTTGTATTGGCCTCTTTGTGCCTTAGTACTACAAGACCACTCTATCTTCACTCTGCGCTATCAGGACCAATCACGATGCACGACAGCTCGAACAGCAAGACCACAAACCCTGTTACCACATTCTGTACAGGCAGGTTCCTGATTGACCTTCCCGCAGGATCACTATCGAGTGGTGGCAACTATCGTTATGACTTCGCGCATATTGATCGGCCCAAGACGATGAGCAAGGATGATTTCGAAAGAGATATTCTCGCGCGTCAAACACTGCTGCAAACAACGAGGCATGATTCAGGGGCTTCGATGTTGGTCGAAGCTATTCGGCCGGATGAGCAAAGCGCGATTCTGGTGTCGTGGAATCATGACGCCAGCACTTCCATGATGTCGATGACAGGGCACCGGTGGATTGATGGTCTCGCTTTTTCGTTCGCGATGAAGGTTGATGACGATCACAAGGTCGAAGGTTTGAAAGCAATGCATGAGCTTCTCGGCCGATTGCACTCTCGCTCCGATAACAACATCCCCACCGCCCCCGGCTACTGCTTCGAAGGCGGCTTCATCGCCAACCCCGAATGGGAAAACGAAGAAGCCGGCATCGATATCGACATTGCCGGCCACCCGGATGCCTTCGTGTCCGTCTGGTTCTATCCCCTGGCGATGAGCAAGCACGACCGTCCGTTGCTGGAGCGCATGCATAGCGGACTGCAGACCCTGGGCCGTTTGGCCACTGCCGTGCGCGTGCTGCGCAAGGGAAACCGCCAGATCGGTCCCTACCAGGGCCAGGAATTCCTGGTCACCGTCCCCAACAGTGGCGGCGGGCGCAGCCACAGCTTCATCTGGGAAACCGAAGGCCAGGGTACGCTCGATACCCCCGCCATCAAGATCGAACTGACCACCGGCCATCACGACCAGAACAGCAATGCGCAACAAGCCACACTCAACGATACGCAAGCGCTGCAGCTGTGGGATGCCGTGCTGACGAGCTTCCGGCTGCGGCCAACGCAGGTAGCGCCAGCATCAACCACGTCAGGTACGCCGCCATAGCCGCCTGCAGCAAGGTCTCGGGTCCATCGCCCGAGGTTCGCCCTGGTCTCGCCTCCACTCCTATCCTGCTTGAAAGGAATCCACCATGTCCAACATCATCCGCCTCGGCGACGCCACTTCCCACGGCGGCAAGGTCACGCAAGTGAGCGCGACCCATTTCAAGGTAGGCGGCCTGCCGGTCGCGCGGGTCGGCGATGCCTGCAGTTGCCCCCGGCAGGGGCACGACAACTGCACCATCGCCGAGGGACACCCGCATCACAAGATCGATGGCATCGCCGTCGCCTACGACGGCCACAAGACCAGTTGTGGTGCCACGCTCATCGCCAGTGCCGGCAATTTCAGCGCGCAATAGCAGCATCCCTTTCGTGCGATCTTGCGTGAACGCTCTCACGCATAGGCCAGCCGCGCCGCCGAGGGTGCCGCAACGCGCTTGAACTCCGGTGCCCCGCCCTCCAGCTTGAATACCGACACCAGCCTTGCCAGCTGCGCCGCCTGATCCTGCAAGGATTGTGCCGCGGCTGCGGCCTGCTCGACCAGCGCGGCGTTCTGCTGGGTCACCTGATCCATCTGCACGATGGCCAGGTTGACCTGTTCGATGCCTGCACTCTGCTCCTGCCCGGCGGCGCTGATCTCGGTGACTACTTCACCGACCCGCTGCACGCTTTGCACCACGTCCTGCATGGTGCGTC
>Ga0068855_100002160_pt1 | contig 24307 bp, 23 predicted proteins | sample KBSCornC52_FD_66592 | JGI IMG/M metagenome (GOLD analysis project Ga0068855, IMG submission 66592) | Corn rhizosphere microbial communities from Kellogg Biological Station, Michigan, USA - KBS Corn C5-2 | ecosystem: Host-associated > Plants > Roots > Rhizosphere > Soil ...
CAGGCGCTGGAGCGGTCGGGGGAGAAGAAGGAAGACAACCGCGGCTACGACGCCGCCATGGTCGTCGTCGAGATGGCCGATCTGTACGCGCAGTTGAGGTAACGATGGTCGGTCCCCGCCGCAGATCGCGTGAAATCGCGCTTCAGATCCTTCACCAGATCGACCTGGGAGGCGCGCCGGTCCTGGACGCCAAGCAGATGATCGCGCGCTACTTCGCGCACCTGGCCCCGGAGAGCGCGCCCGTCACGGACGATGACGACCTGGCCGTGGGCGCCCCGCGCGTCGATCACGAGCTGGTCGAAGAGCTGGTGGGCGGCGTGACCGAGCACCGGGCGGACATCGACGCCTTGCTGACCGGCCTGTCGCGCAACTGGCGGCTCGAGCGCATGGGCGTCGTCGAGCGCAACATCATCCGCATCGCGCTCTACGAGCTGCGCTACGCACCCAACGTCCCGGTGGCGGTGGTGCTGAACGAGGCCATCGAGCTGGCCAAGCGCTATGGCACCGCCGAGGGCGTCGCCTTCGTGAACGGCCTGCTCGACCGCGCCGCCGGCGAGCTCCAGCGCGCGTAGCGGCCGCTCGCGCGCGGCGCAACTCCGGCCGGGCGGTGTCGAAACCCGGATATGAACCCCGCTGTCGCTCTGGCGCGGCGTCGCGAGCCTCGCCCCGAGGCCACCGACGCCGGAACCCTCCTCTGGGCACTTCTGCGCGGGCGCCGCCTGGGCGGCTTCCAGTTCCGTCGCCAGGTCCCCTGTGGCCCGTTCATCCTGGACTTCTTCTGTCCGGCGCGGCGCCTGGCCATCGAGATCGACGGGGGCCAGCATGTTCACGCCGACACGCGGCGCCGGGATCGCCGGCGTTCGGAATTTCTCGCGGCCCGCGGCATCTCCCTGTTTCGATTCGGCGCGAACCAGATCCGCGCGCACACCGATGCCGTCCTGACCACCATCGCCTTCGCGCTGGGGACCGAGGGGTGACCGTGGCGCCGGCGAAAATTTGCGCCGCGCCGCTTCCCGTCCGAGCATGGGGAGGTGGCGCCGAGTCTGGACGTGGGGATCCAGCAGTTCCTCGATCACCTGCGGGTCGAGCGCGAGCTGACCCCCGCCACGGTCGAAGCCTACGGGCGCGACCTGGCCGGCTTCGCCCAGTTCGCGGTCGGTCGGAAAACGTCGCGCGTGGACGGCGTTCGCGCCATCGACGTCCTGGATTTTCTGGTCCACCTCAACGAGCGCAAGCTGGCCGCTCGCTCGCAGGCCCGCCGGCTGGTGGCGCTCCGCCAGCTGTTCCGCTTCCTCAAGAACGAGCGGCTGATCGCCGTCGATCCGACCGAGGACATCGACCTGCCGCGCTTCGGGCGCAAGCTCCCCGATTACCTGACCGTCGACGAGGTCGACCGCTTGCTGGTCGCGCCGGACCGCCGGACGCCCCGCGGCTTGCGCGACGCCGCCATGATCGAGGTGCTGTACGCCTCTGGCCTGCGCGTGTCCGAGTTGGTGAAGCTTCGCCTGCGCGACCTGAACTTCGACGCCGGCTACCTGATGGCCACCGGCAAGGGGCGCAAGGAACGGCTGGTGCCCGTCGGCGAGGCGGCGCTGCAGGCGGTCCGCGCCTACGTGGAAGGGGCCCGCCCCACCTTCGCGGGAAGCCGGTCAGTCGACACCCTGTTCTTGACCCATCATGGGCGGGCCATGACCCGGCAGGGGTTCTGGAAGCTGCTGGGGCGGTACGCGCGCGCGGCCGGCATCCGCAAGCGGATCTCGCCGCACAAGCTGCGGCACTCGTTCGCCACCCACCTGGTCGAGCGGGGCGCCGACCTGCGCGCCGTTCAGGCCATGCTGGGCCACGCCGACATCGGGACCACGGAGATCTACACGCACGTCTCACGCGGTCACCTGCGCGCGGTCTATGACCGCTTTCACCCGCGCGCGTGACCGCTCAGGGATAGGCGGGCGTGGCGTTGCTGGCCGCCGGACAGCTGGTCGCGAAGACGTCCTCGCTGGCCCCGTAGACGAAGTCGGCCGTGCCGCCCTGCGCGGCCTGCGCCGCCCACACCGCCGAGGCCGGCGCCGAGGAGTAATAGTGGTTGTCGTCGGGCGTCGGCAGATCGGTGATGTACGTGTAGGCGCTGTTCCAGGCCTTGCGGGCCGCATCCAGCAGCGTCGGCGTGTCGCTGGCATCGGAGGAGGCGTGGTGGACGATGCTGATGAAGTGCCCCGGGTTGTACTGGTAGCGCGCCCAGGACGGCAGCTCGCCGTTGGTCGTCAGGAAGTCCGGCGCGGCGTCCTCCTGGACCACGACGTAGTTCCATCCCTCGGCGTTGCCGGGCCCCAGCCGCAGCACGCAATCCAGATAGCCCCGCATGTACGCGTCGGCGGTGGTTCCCCAGTTGAAGATGGCGCGGCCGCCCGTGGCGGTCCCGATCTCGCCGACCGCCGGCCCGGACCAGGTGGCGTACTCACCGGCCTTCTGGGCGATGTACTCCGCCTGTGGCACGCCGCCGGCGGACTTGCGGTAGGCGGCGTCGAAGAAGAAGCCGTTCACGAGCGTCAGCGGGTTGCCGTCGTCGGCGTAGTTCTGCGCCCAGGCGCGCATGTCCGCGACGATGTCGTCGGTCGAGCGGTAGGCCGTCGTGCCCCCCGCGGTCACGCTGCCGACCCAGACATACCCGAACACCTTGATCCCCTGGGCGCGCAGGTACGCGATCTTGTCGTGCACGTAGCTGCTGCGCGTGGGGCCGGGGCCGCCCCCGATGGCGCAGCCGCCGGTCTGCTGGCTCTTGCGGCCCGTGGAATCGCAGCCGGCGTTCACGATCGCGATCTCGGGCAGGTTCGACCGATGGCCGCCGGTGATCTCGGCGAACGAGGCGTCGCCCTGCGCGTCCGCCGAGAAGTACGCCGGGACGATCAGCCCGCCGGTCGCCGCGCTCATGAACGCCGATTGACTCGACACGAGCTCGGTCTCCATGTCGGCTCCCGCGCAACCGACACAGGCCATCGAGGCCGCCATCACCATCACCACCGACGCCACACCGCGCATCGCCGTTTCTGTTTAATCACTGTCACCGTCCAGAACCAGAACCGGAACAAATCTGTGATTCGGCGTCACCGAAATAGAAGTCAGGTTTCCTCGATCGACCAACCTGAAGAAATTACGGCCACGACCGGATTCAGTGTCCACAGCTCCGTGCCGCATAACGCTCCCCGACTGGTGGCGGGGAAGGGCGCCGGGGGAGGTTCGGCGGGGGGATGGGGGGCGCCGGGTCGTTCGGCGGGAGGTTCGCCGTCGGCCCGGCGCGGGATGGGCGGCAGCCCGGTGTTCGGCATGGGCGGCACCCCGGGTTTCGGGATGGGCGGCAGCCCGGGTTTCGGGATGGGCGGCAGCCCGGTTTGACAGGCCCGCGCCCCCTGCCCAGACTCCGCGCGATGTCTGCGCCGGTGCTCTCCGCGGAGGCCGTCAAGGCGGCGGCCCGCGCCTGCCGGTTCACGCTGGTGGGCCTGGCCCCGGCGGAGGCGCTGGATCCGGGGCCGCTGCGCGCCTGGCTGGACGCCGGGTACGCGGCCGACATGGCCTGGATGTGGCGCCGGCTGCCCGAGCGGCTGGACCCGCTGGCGGTCCTGCGCGACGCGCGGACGGTCATCGCGCTGGCCATCGCCTATCACCGGCCGGCGAACGAGCCGGGGGCGGTCGCCCGCTACGCCCGCGGGCGCGACTACCACTACGCGCATCGCGACCAGCTGAAGGCGCTGCGCAAACGCCTGCTGGCGCTGGACCCGACCGTCGAGACCTACGCGGCGGTCGACACCGGCGTGGCCATGGAGAAGCCCTGGGCCGAGCGCGCCGGCCTGGGGTGGATCGGCAAGAACGGCTGCCTCATCAACCCCAAGCTGGGGTCCTGGCTGACCCTGTCGGTGATGTTCATGGATCGCGCGGTCGACGCCTACGACCGGCCCCACGATCGGCGGTGCGGCGCCTGCTCGCTCTGCCTGACGGCCTGCCCGACGGACGCGTTTCCGTCACCGGGCGTGGTCGACGCGCGGCGCTGCCTCTCGTACCAGTCGATCGAAAACCGGGGGACGGTCCCCGAGCCCCTGCGCGCCGAGTTCCGCGGCCGGATGTTCGGGTGCGACGTCTGCCAGGAGGTCTGCCCCTGGAACCACCGCCCCCACCCCGAGGGCGACCCCCGATTTTCGCCGCGCCCCCTGTCGGCGCTGACCCCCGCCGAGGTGGCGGCGCTGAGCGCCGAGGACTTCGACCGGCTGGCGGCCGGGATGGCCCTGGCCCGCGCGCACCACGACGGCCTGCGGCGCAACGCGCTCTACGCGATCGGCGGCGCCCGCGACCGCTCGGCGCGGCCCGTGGTCGACCGGCTGGCGGAGGACCCCTCCGACATCGTGCGGGACGCCGCCCGCTGGGCGCGCGCTCAGCTGGGGCCGCCCGACGGGGAGTGACGCGTTGACGGAGCTGGGCTTGGCCCAGCGGAGTCGTCGCGGGAGGTCCCAGGAACCCTCCCAGGGTTCCTGTCTGATCGACGTCTTGACGGAGCTGGGCTTGGCCCAGCGGAGTCGTCGCGGGAGGTCCCAGGAACCCTCCCAGGGTTCCGGGCGATCCCCTCAGCCGCGCGCGGCGAGCGCCCGCTCGATGCGCTGGTCGGGGACCAGCCAGATGGCCGCCACCAGCGCGTAGGCCAGCTCGGCCAGCCAGGGGCGCACGAACGACAGGCCGACGCCGCTCAGGTAGAGGAGTGGCGACAGCCGCCCCTTGAGGTCGGCGCCGATCATCTGGGCCAGCGCGCCGCCGCCGTGGCGGATGATGGTGCGCTGCAAGACCAGGTACGAGAGGGCGGCCACCAGCAGGATGACGCCGTAGACGGCCGACGGCCACGCGGCGCGCGGGTTCTCGCCGGCCCAGCCGGTCACGACGGGCAGCAGCGACAGCCAGAACAGCAGGTGCAGGTTGGCCCACATGATGGCGCCGTTGACCTGCTTGACCGTCTGAAACAGGTGATGGTGGTTGTTCCAGTAGATCCCGACGTACGCGAAGCTGAGCACGTAGGCAAAAAAGGCCGACTTCAGCGGGCGCAGGGCGTCCAGGCCGTCTCCGGCGGGGACCTTCAGCTCCAGCACCATGATGGTGATGATGATGGCCAGCACCCCGTCGCTGAACGCTTCCAGCCGCCCCTTGTTCATCGGCCGAGCAGCATACCCGCGGACCGGCCCGCTTGTGGGCCATGGCAACTCCGCTACGATCCGCTACGATCGGGGGTCGGAACGATGCCGAAACGGCGGGACGACAAGGAAGGCGACCTCGGGACCCTGACGAAGCCGCCAGAGCTCGAGCGCGACACCGAGACCAAGAAGAAGGTCGAGCGGCCGCCGCTCTACGAAGTCCTGTTGCACAACGACGACTACACCACGCAAGAGTTCGTGGTCTACGTCCTCATGAAATACTTCCAGCACGACGCGGTCACGGCCCGCAAGATCATGCTGCACGTCCACACGCGGGGCATCGGGGTGGCCGGCATCTACCCGTTCGAGGTCGCGGAAACGAAGGTGCACCAGGTCGTGCAGTTCGCTCGTGAAAACGAAATGCCACTTCAGGCATCTGTAAGAAAGAGCCCAGACGCATGAGCATGTTGAGCCCAGAGTTGGAGACCGCGATCCGCCGCGCCCTCGACGACGCGACCGAGCGCGGGCACGAGTTTTCGGGGCTGGAGCACCTGCTGCTCGCCCTGCTGGCCGACGACAAGACGGCCGAGGTCATCAAACACTGCGGAGGGTCGCTCGGCCGGCTCGACAAGAAGCTGGAAGAGTTCCTGGACACGCAGATCAAGCCGCTGCCCGAGGACGAGCGCGAGCGGGCCCAGCCGACGCTGGCCTTCGCGCGGGTCGTCCAGCGCGCCGTCAACCACGTGCTGGGGGCCGGAAAGCAGCAGGCCAGCGGACCCAACGTCCTGGTGGCCCTGTTCTCCGAGCCCGAGTCGCACGCGGTCGCCTTCCTGAAGGAAGAGGGGATCTCGCGACTGGACGTGGTCAGCTACATCTCGCATGGGATCAGCAAGCTGCTGCCGGCCAAGACCGGCGTGCCGGGGGAGGGGGGACCGACGCCCGACGACGACGTCGAGGAGGCGCCGGCCGACCCGCTGGCCCAGTTCGCGGTCAACCTGAACGAGCGGGCCCGGGCGGGCGAGATCGACCCGCTCATCGGCCGTCAGACCCAGGTCGAGCGGGCGCTGCACGTGCTGGCGCGCCGCCGCAAGAACAACCCGCTGTTCGTGGGAGACGCCGGGGTCGGCAAGACGGCCATCGTCGAGGGCCTGGCCCGGCGGATCGAGCTCGGCGAGGCGCCGCCGGCGCTGGCGGGCGCCACCATCTATGCGCTCGACATGGGCGCCATGGTGGCCGGCACCCGCTACCGCGGCGACTTCGAAGAGCGGTTCAAGGCGGTCCTGAAGGCGCTGGCCGAGAAGGACAACGCCATCGTCTTCATCGACGAGCTGCACACCATCGTGGGCGCGGGCGCCGCCTCGGGCGGGGCCATGGACGCCTCCAACCTCATCAAGCCGGCGCTGGCCAACGGCAAGCTGCGCTGCATCGGCACCACCACCCACAAGGAGTACCGCAGCTACATCGAGAAGGACCGCGCGCTGGCCCGGCGCTTCCAGGCCATCGAGGTCGAGGAGCCGTCCATCGAGGACACCATCAAGGTCCTGACCGGCCTGCGCGAGCGGTACGAGGAGTTCCACGGCGTCTCGTACACCGGCAAGTCACTGCGCGCGGCGGCCGAGCTGTCGGCGCGCTACCTGAACGATCGGCGGCTGCCCGACAAGGCCATCGACCTCATCGACGAGGCCGGCGCGGCCGCCAAGCTGAAGAAGGGGCGCATCAAGGGGAGCAAACGGCGCGTCCGCAGCCGCGACATCGAGACGGTGGTCGCGACGATGGCGCGCATCCCCCCTCGCCGGGTCGAGGCGGACGACCGCGACCGGCTGGCCAACCTGGAAGGCGACCTGAAGGCCAAGATCTTCGGCCAGAACGGGGCGGTCGAGCGGGTCGCCCAGGCCATCAAGATGAACCGTGCCGGCCTCGGCTTGCCCAACCGCCCGATCGGCAGCTTCGTGTTCGCCGGGCCGACCGGCGTCGGGAAGACCGAGCTGGCCAAGCAGCTGGCCGAGACGCTGGGCGTGCAGTTCCTGCGCTTCGACATGTCGGAGTACATGGAGCGGCACACGGTGTCGCGCCTCATCGGCGCGCCTCCCGGCTACGTCGGCTTCGATCAAGGCGGCCTCTTGACCGACGCCATCCATCAGAACCCGCACGCGGTGCTGCTGCTGGACGAGATCGAGAAGGCGCACCCGGACCTCTTCAACCTGCTGCTGCAGGTGATGGACCACGGCTCGCTGACCGACAACAACGGCCGCAAGTCCGACTTCCGGCACGTCATCCTGATCATGACCAGCAACGTCGGCGCGCGCGAGCTGTCGCGGCGGATGCCGGGCTTCGGCCTGGGCACCGACGAGCGCTTCGGCGACACGGACGAGGCGTTCAAGCGGATGTTCTCGCCCGAGTTCCGCAACCGCCTCGACGCGAAGGTCGACTTCGCGCCGCTGGACCCGGCGGTCATGGGACGCATCGTCGACAAGTTCATCGGCGAGCTGTCCACGCAGCTGGCCGAGAAGAAGGTCCACATCGAGCTGACCGAGGCCGCCCGGGCCTACCTGGCCAAGAAGGGCTACGACCCGCTCAACGGCGCGCGCCCGCTGGGACGCGTGATCCAGGACGAGGTCAAACGCCCGCTGACCGACGAGCTGTTGTTCGGCAAGCTGGCCAACGGCGGCACCGTCAAGGTCGACGCGGCCGACGACAAGATCACCTTCACCACCGACGCGGCCTGATCGCCCGATGGGCGCCCCGTCCGGCTCGCCGGCAGGGCGCCCGCTGGGCGGCTGGTCCCTGCTGGCGCTGGGGTTGAACGGCGTCATCGGCGTCGGCATCTTCTTCACGCCCGGCCTCATCGCGGCGGTGGCGCCGGGGCTGCGCGGCGCCTGGGTGTACGGCGTGACGGCCGCCGTGCTGGCGCCGGTCGGCGCCGTGTACGCGACGCTGGGCGCGCGCTTCGACGCCGACGGCGGACCGTATCTGTGGGCGCGGGCCGCCTTCGGGCCGGCGGCGGCCTTTGCGATCGGCTGGATCGCCTACGTCTCGGCGGTGCTCAGCACGGCCGCCGTGGTGGCGGGCCTGGGACACGCGCTGGCCGGGGCCTGGGGCCTGAGCGCGCCCGGACAGGAACGCCTGCTGGCGCTGGCGACCGGCGGTTCGTTGATGGCGCTGACCGCCGCCGGGCTGAGCCCCAGCGCGCGGATCTGGAGCGCGCTGACCGTCGCCAAGCTGCTTCCGCTGGTCCTGCTGGTGGGCGCGTTCGTCTGGCGGGCGCCGGACCTCTCGGCGGCCGCCGCGCCCGCCGCCGCGCCGGGTGGGTGGGGGCGCGCCGTGCTGCTGGCGGTCTTCGCGCTGCAGGGGTTCGAGATCGTGCCGGTGCCGCGCGGGCACGCCCGCGCGGGGCGCTGGGTCGTTCCGGCGGCGACCCTCGGCTCGCTGGCCCTGGCCGCCGCGCTCTACGCCGCCATCCAGGCGGCCTGCGCCCGCGCGCTGCCCGACCTGCCGGGCCAGGCCGCGCCGCTGGTCTCGACCGCGGCGGTGCTGGGCGGTGGCGGGCTGGCGCGGATCGTGGCGGTCGGCGCCGACGTGTCGGCCATCGGCATCGCCTTCGGCATGGCCGCCATGACGCCGCGGTATCTGGCGGCGCTGGCCAGCGACGATCTGGGGCCTCGCCTCGGCCCCTGGCTGCGCGCCGAGAGCCGCGGCCAGGTGCCCCAGCGCGCGCTGGCGGTCACCGCGGCCGCCGTCGCCGTGCTGGTGTCGGGTCGGGCGCTGGGCGCGCTGTTCGTGCTGTCGGGGCTGGCCGTGCTGGCGCAGTACGCCGCCAGCGCGCTGGCGCTGGCCAAGCTGGCCTGGACCCGCGCCCACGGCCTGCGGCGGCGCGACGCCGTGTGGGCGCCCGCCTCGGCCGCCGCGGTCGTGTTCATGGTCCGCGGCGCTCAGCCCGGCGAGCTGGCGATCCTGGGCGGTGTGCTGGCCGCCGGCGCCGCCGTCTGGTGCGTGGCCCGGCTGTCCGCGCGCGCCGCGAAATCAGCCGCTGGCTGACGCGCCGGCCTGGTGAGCGCCGCCGACGGCGAGGAATACGGGACCGCTCTGCGTTGTCCGACCGACCGCCTGTCTTAAGGTGGCCACAGGGGGCAACGACGGCGGCCATGCAGGTGTTCTTGACGGGGGCAACGGGGTTCATCGGCGCGCACGTGGCGCGCGCGCTGGTCGAACGGGGGCATCGGGTCCGGTGCCTGCACCGCTCGACGGTTCGGCCTGCCGACGATCACCAGCTGCCGGTCGAGTGGCGCCTGGGCGATCTGACCGATCGCGCGTCGATTCGACGGGCGGCGGCGGGCGCCGAGGTCATCTTTCACTGCGCCGCCGACTACCGCCTGTACGCGCCCGATCCGCTGGAGCTGTATCGAAACAACGTCGGTGGCACGCGGAACGTGCTGGCCGTCGCCGCCGAGCTGGGCGTCCAGCGCGTCGTCTACACCAGCTCGGTCGGGACGCTGTCGGTGCGCGGCCGCCAGCCCGCCAACGAGAACGCCCGGGCCGAGCCGCACCAGGTGGTGGGCGCCTACAAGCGCAGCAAGGTGCTGGCCGAACGCGAGGCCGAGCGCTGGGTCGCGCGCGGCCTGCCGGTGGTGGTGGTCAGCCCGTCGACGCCCATCGGCGAACGCGACGTCAAGCCGACGCCGACCGGCCGGATGGTGGTCGACTTTCTCAACGGACGGATGCCCGCCTACGTCGACACCGGGCTGAACGTGGTCGACGTGCACGACGTGGCGATCGGACACGTGCTGGCTGCCGAGCGCGGCCAGCCCGGCCAGACCTACATCCTCGGCCACCAGAACCTGACATTGCGCGAGATCCTCGAGCTGCTGGCGCGGCTGACGGGACGGCCGGCGCCGCGCATCCGGCTGCCGCACTGGATGCCGCTGGCGATCGCGCACCTGGAACAGCCGCTGGCGCGCTGGATGCAGCGGCCGCCGCGCATCCCGGTCGACGCCGCGCGCATGTCGCGGTCGTTCATGTTCTTCGACGTGGGCAAGGCGGTCCGCGAGCTGGGGATGCCGCAGAGCCCGCCCGAGGCGGCGTTCGAGCGCGCCATCCGCTGGTTCGTCGACCACCGGTACGCCCGTCCCGTCGCCGCGCGATGATGGGGGGAACGGCGATCGCGCTGGCCGCGGCTGCCCTGGCTCTGGCGGGGCCCGCGGGCCCGCGCCCGGATGCCGCGCTTCCCTCGACCGAGGTGGTCGCGCCGCTGCCCGCGCCGGGGCCGCGCTTCAAGCTGTTCCCGATCCCGATGTACACGACCGTTCCCACCGAGGGGAGCACCTACGGCGTGATGCCGGTCTTGATGGCCGTCAACGGGGCGGGCGAGGTGCGCGCCATCACCGCCCCCAGCATCAGCTGGAACAGCGCCGCCGGTGTCACGGCCACGGTGCGCCTGTACCTGTTCCCCAACCCGCAACGCGTGGCCAGCCTGATCGCCTCGGCCAGCAGCCACGTGAACCGCACGATCTGGATCACGTACAACGATCTGCCCGTCTCGGTGGGCCGCATGACCTGGGAGCTCGACGGGATGCTCCGGCGCAACATCTTCTACCGGTTCTTCGGCCTCGGGCCCGACAGCTCGAAGTCGGACCAGAGCAGCTACACCCGGACCACCGCCCGGCTGTCAGCGCGCTGGGGCCTGAACCTGCCCGGGCACTTCAACGTCGGCGTGCGCGGCGGCGTCCGCGGCGACCGGCCCATCCAGAACCCGATCTTCGGCTTGCCGGCCACGCAGGAGCTGTTCCCGTCGGTGGCCGGTCTGGACGGCGCGGGCATGGCCACCGCCGAGGCCAGCGTCCGGTTCGACACCCGCGCGCACGCCGAGTTCTCTGATCAGGGTGTGGCGTCCGAGCTGCGCGCCGCCTACGTCCGCGCGCTGACCGGCTTCGACGACTTCGGGCAGGTCATCTGGCACACGCGGGCGCTCTGGCCGGAGACGCGGTTCCTGCAGGGCGCGGCGCGCCTCTACTGGACCGACGACGTGGGGGCCGGACGCGACACGCCGTTCTTCTACCAGGCCATGCTGGGCGGCGAGGGCCTCCTGCGCGGCTTCCCCGAGGACCGCTTCATCGATCGCGCCGCCTGGGAGGCGGAGGTCGAGCAGCGCATCCGCCTCTACCAGTCGCACATCTTCGACGTGACCACCGACTGGCGCATCGACCCGTTCGCGGCCGTCGGTCAGGTGTACGGGACGGTGGACCAGATCGTGGCGCGGCCGCAGGTGGCGGTGGGCATGGGCCTGCGGGCCTGGGTCAAACCCAACATTCTCGGCCGCGTCGATCTGGCCTACGCCAGCGACGGCCTCAACGCCTACATCGTGCTGGGGTACCCGTACTGATGCGCGTCGCGGTCGCCATCCTGTGCGTCTCGGCCTGGCACGTGGTGTCGCTGGCGCTTTACACAGCCAGCTGGCGGTTGTTGATCCCGGCCGAGGGCCGGCCGCGGTTCACCGTGCTGGTGCGCCTGCGCTGGATCGGCGAGGCGGTGAACACGCTGGTGCCGGTGGCACAGGTGGGCGGCGACCTGGCGCGGGCCCAGCTGCTGGCGGCCCGCTCGACGCCGCGGGCGGCGGCGGGCGCGGCCCTGGTGGCCGACCTGGCGCTGGCCACCGTCACGGAGGTGGTGTTCGCGGGGGCGGGCGCAGCCGCCTGGGCAGCGCTGGCCGCCGGGGGACGCTTCGGCACGCCCATCGCGGTGGGGCTGGCGATCACGACCATGGGGGGGCTGGTGCTGTTGCTGCTCCTGCGGCGCGGGATGGCGGTGGTGCTGGCGCGCCTGCCGCGCGCGCTGCGCGCCCGGCTCAACTTCGTGGCGGGCGGCGTGGGCGCGGTGGACCAGGCGATGCACGTGCTGGCCGCCCGGCGCGGCCTGCTGGCGCGCGCCGCCGTCTGGCGCCTGGTCGCCTGGTTCTCGCACGTCGTCGAGACCTGGGTGGCGCTGGCCCTGGTTGGGGCGCGGGTCTCCTGGGCGGCCGCGCTGGCCATCGAGAGCCTCTCCGCCATCGCGCGCACAGGCGCCTTCGTCGTGCCGAGCGGCTTGGGCGTCCAGGAGGTCACGCTGGTCGCGCTGGCCCACCACCTGGGCGTCCCCATGCCGGCGGCCGTGGCGCTGGCGGCCGTCAAGCGCGCGCGCGAGCTGCTGGTGGGCCTGCCGGGCCTGGCCGCCTGGGCCGCGGCCGAGCGGACGCCGCTGCGCCGGCTGCTGCGGCACGCGCGGGGGCCGCGCCGGTCCGTACCGCCGCCGCCCGCCGACGGCCCGCTGCGGGTGGCGGTGCTGGTCGATCTGGCGCTGCGCCCCGAGGCCGGCGGTCACGTCAAGGCCTGGGAGCGGCTGGCCGCGGCGGCGGCGGGCGTGAGCGGGCTCGACCTCACCATCCACTTCACCGGCGCCGCGCCGGCCGTGCAGGTGCTGGCCGAGAACGTGCGGTACCGGCTGCACCCGTCGGCGTTCAGCACGGCGCGGCTGTCCTTCCTTCCCGACGTGCCGGCTCACACCGACCTGGCGCCGCACCACCGCGGCCTGGCCCGCGCGCTGGCCGGCGCCGACCTGGTCCACACCACGGACGCCTACTTCGCGTTCGCGCGGACGGCCGAACGGGTCACGCGCCGCCGCGGGCTGCCGCTGACCAGCTCGGTCCACACGGACACGCCGCGCTACACCCGGCTGTTCACGGCGGCCACCATTCGCCGTCTGACCGGCGACGGCCGCTGGGGCCGGCTGCTGAACGAGCGGCTGGCCCTGCCGGCCCGGGCCGAGGCGCGCATGCAACGCCGGCTGCTGGGACACCTGGGCCGCTGTCGCGGGGTGCTGGTCTCGCGCCAGGAAGAGCTGCAGCGGCTGGCGCGCGCGCTGCGCCGGCAAGGGCTGGGGCTGCTGCGGCGCGGGATCGATCGCACGCTGTTCTCGCCCGTGCGGCAGGACCGCCCGCGGCTGGAGGCGGCGCTGGGGCTCGCGCCGGGGCGGGTGCTGGTCCTGTTCGTCGGCCGGCTGGATCCCACCAAGAACGTGCTGGCGCTGGCGGACGCGGTGGCGGCGCTGGTGTCGACCGGCTGGCCGCTGCACCTGGTCTGCGCGGGCGAGGGGCCCCAGCGGCCGGCCATCGAGGAGCAGCTGGGACGGTCGGTGAGCTTCCTCGGGCATCTGCCGCCCGACGCGCTGGCCGGCGTCTACGCCTCGGTCGATCTGGTCGCGCAACCGTCGCATCTGGAAGAGCGGTCGAACGTGGTCGGCGAGGCGATGTCCAGCGGGCGGACCGTGCTGGCCAGCGCGCCCACCGCGCGCGGGCTGTTCACCGACGGCGAGAGCGGCCTGGTCGTCCCCGGAAACGACGCCGCCAGCTGGGCGCGCGCGCTGGCCCGGGCGGCCGGCGATCCCGCGCTGCGCGCCCGTCTGGGCTCGGCGGCCCGGTGGCGCGCCGAGACGGCGCTGCCCACCTGGCGCGAGGTGCTGGAGCAGGATCTGCTGCCGATGTGGCGGCGGGCGGCGCGCGGGGAGCTGCAAGCATGACCGACTTCGACGAGCCCTTCGGCAAGCGCATCCTGATCTTGATCCCGCACCCGGACGACGAGGTGGTGGGCTGCGCGGTGGCGATCCGGCGCGCCACCGGCGCGGGCGCGCGCGTCTTCGCGGCCTACCTGACCACCGGCCTGCCGCCGACGGAGACAGCCTGGCCCTGGCGGCGGGCCGAGCAGCAGGCGCGGCTGGGGCGGCGGCGGGCCGAGGCGCTGGCGGTCGCGACCCGCCTCGAGCTGGACCCGGTGGCGTTCATGGACTGGCCGGCGCGCCAGCTGAAGGACCACCTGGGCGAGGCGCGCCAGCTGGTCGCCGGGCAGGTGGCGGCGCTGTCCATCGATCAGGTCTGGGTGCCCGCCTACGAAGGCGGACACCAGGACCGCGACGTCACCAATTTCCTGGGCGCGCAGCTGGGCCGCCGGATCGAGGTGCTGGAGTTCCCGGCGTACAACTTCGCGCGCGGCGTGCGCACCAACGAGTTCCCCTTCGCGACCGGGCACGAGACGGTGCTGTCGCTGTCACCCGAGGAAACCATGTGGAAGCGGGGCCTGGTCGCGCGGTATCGGTCCGAGCGCGCCAACCTGGCCCACGTCGGGTACGCGCGCGAGGTCGTCCGCCCGCTGGCCCGCTACGACTACGCGTCGCCGCCGCACGCCGGGATGCTGTTCTACGAGCGGTTCCACTGGACGCCGTTCCGGCACCCGCGCCTGGACTTCAGCTCGCCGGCCGACATCTGCCGGGCCCTCACCGACCCGCGGCCCTAGCAATGCCGTTCGGTTAAGCGGAAAACGGCCGACAAGCCGGCCCGATGGCGAAGCCGGGCCGAGAACCGGACCGGAGTGTACTTGGGTAGTCGAGGACCGGAAGCGCAGGCCCGGCGCAGCCAGCGGGTCGGATCGTCGGCCGGCGGTCAAGCGGACGGCAAAGTGAACTGCATTGCGCCTCAGCGGCGCGAGAGGAGATGGGGGATGTCGGCGCGGCGGGCCCGCAGCACCACGGCCAGCGGCAGCAGCTCGCCCGCCGCGGCCATCAGGAACAGCGCGCGGGGGCCGATGGCGTCGTAGAGCGCGCCGGTCGCCAGGTTGCCGCAGGCGCTGCCCAGGTTGATGGCCATCACCAGGACGGCGTTGCCGGTGGCGCGCAAAGCGGGCGGAACGGTGGCCGCCACCAGCTCGATGGCGGCGCTCCAGAAGATGCCGAAGGTCATGCCGTGAAACAGCTGCAGCAGGATCAGCGCCGCCGGCGCGCGCGCCAGGGAGGTCCCCAGCCAGCGGATGGCGCTGGCGGCGAACGCCGCGGCCAGCAACCGGTCCAGGCTGAATCGGCCGTGCAGCCGGTGGAACTGCCGCAAGGCCACCATCTCGGCGATCACGCCGGCCGAGTACGCCAGGCCCCACGACAGCGGCCGCAGCCCCTGATCGCGCAGGAAGACGCCCAGAAACACGTTGTAGGGGGCCATGCACATCCAGTGCAGCGCGCCGGCCACCAGCAGCACGCGCAGCCCCCGTTGCCCCAGCAGCGCGCGCACGTCCGCCAGGCGCGGACGCACCGAGCGCTCGCCGCTGCCCCCCAGCTGCATGGCCGCCACGAATGCGCCGCCCAGGCCGGCCCACATGGCGATCGGGACCAGGCGGCTGGCCGGGCCGAGGTGCGCCACCTGGATGACCAGGCCCACCGTGATGGCGGCGCACACGAAGCCCACCGACCCCCACTGGCGCAGGTGGCCGTAGATGGCGCCGGCGCGCACGCGGGCCACCGCCAGCGCGTCGGCCAGCCCGCCCATGCCCACGTAGAAGAACGCGTAGCAGAGATAGCCGGCCATCACGATCGAGAAGGCCGGCGCGCCGCGGCCGCCCCCGAACGCCAGCGGCGCGAATCCCAGCCAGGTGCCGCAGGCCACGACCTGCAGCACGCGATCGTGGCGTTGCGTCCGATCGGCCAGCCAGGCCCAGCCGAGCGGGATGGCCAGCGACATCAGCGGCGCGGCGGCCAGCGCCGCCGAGATCTGCGGCCCCGAGAACCCCAGCGCGCGCAGGTGCGCCGGCATGAACGCCATGTTCACGCCCACGGCCTGGAACATGAAGAAGTAGAAGACTTCGATCATGCGGCGGCGGTCAGTCGCTCGCCTCGCCCTCGCCGTCCTTGCGGAAGGGCGAGTGCTCGGCGTAGGCGACCACCTCGGCGGCCACGCCTTCGGCTTCCCGCTCGAGAAAGCCGGCCACCGCCTCGGCCAGGCCCGGGTGGCGGATCCAGTGCGCGCTGTGCGTGAAGGCCGGCACCAGCCCGCGCTTCAGCTTGTGCTCGCCCTGGGCGCCCGCCTCGAACAGCGTGTGGCCCTTCTCGATGGCGCGATCGATGAGGCGGTAATAGCAGAGCTCGAAGTGCAGCATCTGGAAGTCGTCCAGGCAGCCCCAGTACCGGCCATAGAGGTGCGCGCCCTTTTCGAAGTTGATGGTGCCCGCTACCGGCTGGCTCCCGCGGTACGCCAGCGTGGCCACCAGCCGGTGCGCCAGGGTCCGGCGCGCCAGGTCGAAGAAGCCCTCGGTCAGGTAGGCGCGCCCCCCGTGGCGGCCGACGTTCTCGACGTAGAAGGCGCGCAGGGCCGTCCAGTCGCCGTCGTCCAGCTCGGCGCCGGTGGCGGTCCGGAACGTGAGGCCGTGCTCGGCGGCCACCCGCCGTTCCTTGCGCACCTGCTTGCGGTTCTGCGACCGGAACGCGGACAGGTAGTCGTCGAAGCTCTGGAAGGGGCGGCCCGGCCGGTTGTGCCAGTGGAACTGCATGCTCAGGCGCGGCAGGTACCCGGCGCCGCCCAGCAGCTCTTTCTCGTCGGGCGTGCAGAACAGGAAGTGGACCGACGAGGCACGCTCGTCGTCGGCCACCTCGCGCACGCCCTGCAGCAGGGCGGCGCGCACGCCGGCGGCGTCGACGTCGTCGCCCGCCAGCACCGGCAGGCGGCGGCCGGTGGCGGGCGTGAAGGGGATGGCGGCCACCAGCTTGGGGTAGTACTGCACGCCGGCCCGATGCGCGGCGTTCGCCCAGGCCCAGTCGAAGATGAACTCGCCGAAGCTGTTGGTCTTGAGGTAGAGCGGCACCGCGCCGCACAGGCGCCCGGCGGCGTCGCGCGCCAGCACCAGCCGCGGCACGCAGCCGGCCCGCGCGCCCACGCTGCGCGACTCTTCCAGCGTGGCCAGGAACGCGTGCTCCAGGAACGGATCGTCGTCGCCGGCCAGCCGATCCCACTCGGCGGCCGCGACGGCGGTGATGCTCTCGACGACCTCGACGCGGATGATGGGCGAGCCTAGCAGAGGATCCCGGCGCTTCCCCTCTGGCGAGACGACCGCCGGCGTGGAAAAGTCAGCCTCGACTGTATGAGCGACTTCCTGCACCGGGTGGCGACGGCCGTGATCGGCTCCCTGCAGCGCGGCGGCCTGTGGTGGGGCGTGGCGCTGTCACTGGCCGCCGCCGTGGTCAGCTTCGCCGCGGTGGTCGCCATCGTGGTGAGCTGGCCGGCCGATCGCTTCAAGGGCGAGCACGACACCCGGCCGATCGTGCGGCGCCCGCTGGTGCTGCACGTGCTGGCGCTGGTGGCCAAGAACGTCGCGGGCGTGCTGCTGGTGGCGCTGGGCCTGGCCATGGCGCTGCCGGGCGTCCCCGGGCAGGGGCTGCTGACCGCCCTCATCGGCCTGTCGCTGGTGAGCTTTCCCGGCAAGCGCCGTCTCGAGCGGCGCCTCATCCGCCGCCCGCTGGTGCTGCGCAACGTGAACCGCTTGCGGCACCGCTTTCACCGCCCGCCGCTCGAGCTGGAGTGAGCCGCCCGGCAGGCGTCGCAGGGGCAGTTCGCGCGCAGGTCGCGGAAGTTGTAGATGCCGCTCGTGTGGCCGTCACTCCACTCGATGGCGACCGCGTACTGGCCCATCAGCTGGATCGACCGGGCGCGGACCGTCTCGGCGACGCTGGTCGGGTCCAGCAGCGGGCGTCCCGAGGTCTCCTCGACGCAGTGGGCACAGCGGCAGGCCAGGCGCAGGTCGCGCGCCCGGTAGCGGGTCTCGTGCCCGTCGGGCCACTTGAAGGTGATCGTCGACCGCAGCAGGCCGACGATTTCGTCCGGCATCGGCATGTCAGCGCCTCGCCAGCTGGCGCCGCAGCAGCACCATCAGCAGCGGCGCGACGTGCAGCGCCTGCACGAAGCCGCCGGTCTCGATGAGCCGCCCGACCTCGCCCAGCGGCGTGAGCCGGACCGTCATCTCCTCGTTGGCCTCGGGCGCGGCCTCGCGCTGCTTGGTCACCCCCTCGGCCAAGAAGGTGGTGGTGAGGTTGTTCTGCAGCGCCGGGTTCGCCGACAGCGTCGTCAGGCGCGACCAGCGGCCGCCGCCGTAGCCGGTCTCCTCCAGCAGCTCGCGCCGCGCCGCCTCTTCCAGCGAGGTGTCCGTGGCGTCGGTGGTGCCGGCCGGGATCTCCCAGGCCACCTTCTCGATCCCGTGGCGGTACTGCCGGATCAGGACCACCTGGTCCGCCTCGGTCAGCGCCACCACGTTGACCCAGGGCGGGTACTCGCTGATCCAGTACTTCGGGATCACATGGCCGTTCGGAAGCTGCACGCGGTCGACGCGCACGGTGTACCAGGGCTCGCGGGCCAGGTATTCGCGGCTCAGGACCTTCCAGGTGCCGGGGTCGTCGGGGAACTGCGGATCGTCAGCCATGTTCGGTCTCCAAGAGCTGGCGCGCGCGCTGGAACACGGCGCGCATCATGGGCGGGGTCAGCTTGCCGGTGTTGGTGTTCTGCCGGCTGGGATGGTAGCAGCCGAGCAGCACCGGCAGCCCCGGGGCCAGGCGCGCCTCGCTGCCGTGGCCGAAGGGCGGGCGGGGCCGCACGCGCACGCCCCGGGCCGCGGCGGCGTAGGCCAGGTAGGCGTCGTGGCCGATCTTTCCCAGCGCGATCACCACCCGCAGGCGGGGCAGGGCGCCGATCTCGGCCACCATGTGGCGGCGGCAGCGGGCGATCTCGTCCGGGGTCGGCTTGTTGTCGGGGGGCGCGCAGCGGACGGCGGACAAGATGTAGGCGTCGCGCAGCTCGAGCCCGTCGTCGGCCCGCCGGGCCGTCGGAATGTTGGCGAACCCGGTGGCGTGCAGGGCGGACATCAGGAAATCGCCCGAGCCGTCGCCGGTGAAGACCCGGCCGGTGCGGTTGGCGCCGTGGGCCGCCGGCGCCAGCCCGACCAGCAGCAGGCGGGCGTCCGGGTCACCGAACCCCGGGACCGGCCGCCCCCAGTAGACGTCGTCGCGGTGGGCCGGCTTCTTGGCGCGCGCGATCCCGATGCAGTAGGTGCGCAGCCGGCGGCAGTCCTCGCAAGCGACGATGGTCTGGCGGACGACCTCCAGCGACGTCGGGCGCGGCGCGGCGGCGGCGCTACTTCTCAACGGGGTAGCCTGCCTCGCGCCAGGCGCGCATGCCGCCGTCCATCGAGATGACGTTGGTGTAGCCCATCCTCTGCAGGTTGTCGGCGGCCAGGGCCGACCGGAATCCGCCGCCGCAGTAAAGGACGATGGGCGCCCCCTTGTCGGGCAGCAGGGTCTCGACGTCGCGCTCCAGGACGCCGCGGCCGATGTGGCGGGCGCCCCGGGCGTGATCGGCGGCGAACTCGTGATCCTCGCGGACGTCGACGAAGTGGAAGTCCTCGCCCCGGTCCTGCCGCGCCTTGACGTCGGCGATCGTGCACTCTTTGACGCGCGTCTTCGCCTCGGCCACCAGGGCCAGGAAACCCGGGCTATGATTCATGACGCGGGAACGATAGCACCGCGGATTGACACCGTCGGTGGGCGTCTCCTAGAAAGAAAGCCGTGTCGGAGAAGCGGGACTACTACGAGGTGCTGGGGGTGGCGCGAACCGCCGAGACCAGCGAGCTGAAGCGCGCCTACCGGAAGCTCGCCATGGAGCTGCACCCGGACCGCAACCCCGGGAACGCGGAGGCCGAGGCCCAGTTCAAGGAGGCCTCCGAGGCCTACCAGGTCCTCTCGGACCCCAACAAGCGCGCCCACTACGACCGGTTCGGCCACGCCGGCCCGGGGGCCGGGTTCGGCGGCGGCTTCCGCGACGTGGGGGACATCTTCTCGGCCTTCTCGGACATCTTCGGGGACATCTTCGGCGGGGGCGGCGGCCGGCGCGGCCCGGGGCGCGGCGACGACGTCCAGACCCGCGTGTCGGTCACGCTGAAAGAGGCGGCCACCGGCGTCACCAAGGAGATCAAGGTCGTCCGCAACGTCGCCTGCGCCACCTGCAACGGCACGGGCGCCGCGCCCGGCAGCCTCCCCGAGCCCTGCCAGCGCTGCGGCGGCCGCGGGCAGGTGATGCACGCGCAGGGCTTCCTGATGATCTCGTCCACCTGTCCCGTGTGCCGGGGCGAGGGGCGCGTGGTCCGCGACCCCTGCACCACCTGCCACGGCGCCGGCGTCGAGGAACAGCAAGAGGCGCTGCAGGTCGCGATCCCGGCCGGCGTCGAGGACGGCTCGACGTTGCGGATGATGGGGCGGGGCGAGGCCGCGCCGCGCGGCGGCCAGCCGGGGAACCTCTACGTCGTGCTGCAGGTCGAGCCGGACGAGCGGTTCGAGCGCGACGGGGCCGACCTTCACACCGAGGTGAGCGTCAGCTTTCCGCAGCTGGCGCTGGGCGACCGCATCAACATCCCGACCCTGGACGGCGACGTCGAGGCCGAGGTCGCCGCGGGCACCCAGCCCGGCGACACGGTGGTGCTGTCGGGCAAGGGGCTGCCGCGCCTGGGCGCGCGCGGCAAGGGGGACGTGATCGCGCACCTGAAGCTGGTCGTGCCGGGGTCGCTGAGCCCGGACGAAGAGCAGCACCTGCGGGCCTTCGCGGCCGCCGGCGGGCAGCGGGTGAATCCAGAGCGGGGCGGGCTGTTCCGGCGCAAGAAGAAGAAGTGACGCCCGCTCACCCCGGCCCGCTCCCCGCCGCGCGGGGCGACGGGGTGGCGGTGGCGCCGACGGTCCGATCCTTCTTCTCGGCGCGCTCCTTCTTGTTGCCGCGGTCCTTGGCGCGCAGGGGCACCGCCGGGACCGGCTTGTCGCCGTAGAGCCAGGAGTAGGCGAAGAACGAGGCCAGCACGCGCTTGGTGTAGTTGCGCGTCTCGTCGTACGGGATGGTCTCCATGAACTCGTCCATGTCCAGGTTGCCGCGCTCGGCCAGCCAGCGGTCGACGGCGGCCTCGCCCGCGTTGTAGCCGGCGATGGCCAGCGGCGCGGCCCCGTCGAAACGCTTCCACAGAAAGCCCAGGAAGCGTGCCCCCAGCTGGAGGTTCTTGGCCGGGTCCAGCAGCGTGTCTCGCGTGACCGGCGCGCCGTCCGAGAACCGCCGCGCGGTCTTGACCAGCATCTGCGTGAGGCCGATGGCGTTCGCGAACGATTCGATGCGCGGCGAAAACGCGCTCTCCTCGCGCATGATCGCCAGCTGCAGCGCCTCCGGCTGGCCGTTGGCCTTGGCGTTCTTGGCGACCAGCGCGCCGAAGGCCCGCGGATAGGCCAGCTTCCACTTGGCCGCGTTCAACCCCTTCGGCCACTCCAGGCGGTAATCCGTGAGCCCATAGCGCGGCAGCGTGTGCGAGGCGCTCCAGACGCCGCCGCGATCGAGCAGCGTGGCGGTGATCCAGATGACGTCCTCGCCCTGGGCGGCGGCGGCGGCGCTGGTGGCGGCGGAGGCGTGCTTTTCCGCGGCGGTGGCCAGCCCCAGCTTGGCCAGCTCGCGCCGGGCGTCGCCCCCCTGGCCCATGCGCGCCAGCTCGACGGCCCGCAGGAATCCCGGCTCGCCGTAGAGCGCGCGCGGCGGGAACGACCAGGCCGGGATGTCCTTCAACCCCTTGCGCAGCGAGGCGACCAGCGCGTCGGCCGCGTGGCGATCGGCGGCGCGCAGCCGCGCGAACGAGAGCAGCGCGTAGACCGACAGCGGGTATTCCTTGATGGCCCGCTCGTACCACTCGCGCGCTTGCGGCGCGTGCCCCTGCTTCTCGAAGACGCGGCCTTTCCAGTACTGGACGCGCCCCTCGGCGTACCAGATCTCCTCGTGCGGGATGAGACGGGAGTTCTCGTCCAGCCAGTGCAGCGCCTCGTCCAGGTGCCCGGCGCGCCAGGCGCCGAACGCCAGCCGCCAGAGCGCCTCGTTCAAGAGGTCGCCCTTCGGGTAGCGGGCCGGCACTTCGGCCAGCACCTTGGCGGCGCCGGCGTCGTCGCCCGCGTCGGTCAAGAGCTCGGCCGTCCGGATGCGCGCGTCGTCGGCGTAGCTGTGGTCGGCGTGCTCGGCCTCGACGCGTTGATAGCGCGCGATGGCGTTGTCGCGGTTGCCGGCCGCGGCCCAGGCGCGCGCGCCCTGGTACAGCGCCTTGGCGTGCAGATCGCGGTTGCCTGCCTTGGCGCAGGCCCAGTCGGCCTCGTCGAAGAGCGGGGCCGCGCGCGGGCGCTGGCGCGCCTTCCAGACCGACTGCGCCCGGTAAAAGCGCGCCTTGCACTCGAGCTCGGGGTTCAGGCCTGGCGCGCCCAGGGCGCCCGCCAGCGTGTTCTCCGACTCCTGATTGCGGTTGTGGTCGAAGAAGACCATGCCGCGCGTGACCAGCTCGGCGGCGGTCCGCGCGCGCACGGTGGCGGCCTCGGGCGCGGGCAGGGCGGCCGCGATCTGTTCCAGCCGTTCGCCGGCCCGGTCGCTCCACGCCTCCAGCGGCGCTTCGGACCAGACCCGCCGGTAGATGGGCACCACCTCCGACGGCGGCGCGGCGGGCGTGGCCTTCTCCATCGCCTCGGCCTTCTTGAACAGGGCCTCGGCGCGGCGCGGGCCGTTGGGGAACCGGGTCAGGTACTCTTTCACCGCCGCCAGCGCGTCGTCCCAGCGCGACAGCGACCGGAGCGCGTCGATCCGGATCAGCGCCGCCTCGGCTTCCGGAACGCTGCCGGCTGGCACCTTGCCGGCCCACTCGAGCGCGCCGGCCCAGTCGCCCCGGCGAAGGCGGCAGCGGGCGGCGTTGTAGGCGTGATAGGGGGCGAGCCGCGGGTAGCTGGTGAAGAGCTCCTCGAACAACCGGCCGGCGCCGGCCCAGTCGCCGTCGTTCACGCGCGACAGCGCCAGCATGTCCAGGGCCGCCAGCCGCTCGTTGCCATGCAGCGACTTGACGGCCTTGGCGAAGCCCGCCTCGGCGCCCGACCAGTCTTCGGCGCGGAAGCGCTCGACCGCCTGCTTGGCCGGCCCTTTCTGGAAGAACGGCTGCAGCCAGTCGTGGTCGAAGCGAACCGGCTTGCCGGCGGTGGTCGCCTCCGGCTTCGACGGGGGCAGCGTCGTGTCGCCCTCGTCGACGTCGCCGGGCGACGCCTGGGCGCTCGCGGCCGCCAGCGTCAAGGCGGCGAGGACCAGGCCTGTTCTCAGCACCTGGTCAGACTACGAACCGGAACGGCGCGCGGCAAAAAAACCTCCGCAGCTCAGCCGGCCCGATACATCGTCACGCGGTTCCGCCCGCCGTGCTTGCTCTGGTAGAGCGCCTTGTCGGCGTGGGCGACCAGGTCGGTGGCGTCCTTCACGGTGGCGTCCGGCAATCCGGCCACGCCGATGCTGATGGTGACCGGGATGTGCGTCCCTTCGTGGACGAACCGGTTCTTCTCGACCGCCTTGCGCATCCGTTCGGCCACCACCTGCGCCTGGGCGATGTCGATCCCGCGGCAGATGACCGCGAACTCCTCGCCGCCGTAGCGCGCGAACACGTCCTCGGCCCGCAGAGTGGTCGTGAGCAGCGTCGAGATCTCGCTCAGGACCTGGTCGCCGGCCTGGTGTCCGTAGGTGTCGTTCACCTTCTTGAAGTGATCGATGTCGAACATCACCAGCGCCAGCGCCGACGAGTGCCGGATGGCGAAGGTCAGCTCGCTCTCCAGCCGGTCGGTGAAGTACTTCTTGTTGAAGGCCTTGGTCAGCCCGTCGCGCAGGGCCGACTCGTACATCTGCTTCTGGAAGATCTCGTCCAGGTTGTCGTGGTACGTGAACTTCAGGATCGTCGTCGAGCCGACCAGGATCTTGTCGCCGTCGGCCAGCTCTTTGCGATCGACCTTGATGCCGTTGCAGAAGGTGCCGTTCGTCGACCCGAGGTCTTCCAGGTAGACGCGGCTCCCCTCGATCACGACCTGCGCGTGCTCGCGCGAGATGCCGTCGTCGAGCAGCCGGATGTTCGCCTTCTGGCCGCGGCCGATGACCGTTTTCTCGGTCTCGACCTTGTACATCTCGCCGACGCTGGCGCCGGCCAGGACCACCAGGTAAGCCCGATCGCGCTTGACCCCCGAAGGCGCCGACTGCGCCTCGAAGATCGCGGTTCTCTCGTCGACCCCCATACGGCAGCCTTATGCTAACACAGGCGACCGCTAGCGAAGCAAGGCGCGGGCGAAATTGGCGAGCCGCGCGCCCGCCTCGCCGAACGGCGCGACCGTGGCGCAGGCTTCGCCGATCAGCGATTCCAGACGGGCGCGCGCGGCGGCGGCGTGCTGGGCGTGCTCGGCGTCGTCTCGATCGTCGGCGTGCTGGAACGCCACGCCATAGGCCTGACCAAAGCGCGCCAGCG
>Ga0068855_100002161_pt1 | contig 24303 bp, 22 predicted proteins | sample KBSCornC52_FD_66592 | JGI IMG/M metagenome (GOLD analysis project Ga0068855, IMG submission 66592) | Corn rhizosphere microbial communities from Kellogg Biological Station, Michigan, USA - KBS Corn C5-2 | ecosystem: Host-associated > Plants > Roots > Rhizosphere > Soil ...
AAAAAGGCCTATCGCAACGACGAGCCTTCGATGCGCCAGGTTCTCAAGACGGAGCTGCCTGGGATCGAGCCCCTCATCTTCGCGATGGCGGGCAAGTACCCCTCGATGCCGGGATATCCCAATCCGGCGCTGGCATTCCTCGGCGCGCGCCACTATCCGGACGCCGTGGCCCCCCTCCTTGCCGCGCTTGCGCAAAGCTATCGCGACCTGCAGCCGGGACGGCACAATCCGATCCTCGGCCTCCTCCTCGATTACCCATCGCCCGAGGTGTGGCGGCGCGCGCGCGATGAGGTGGAGCGGCTGCATCGCGCGGGGAGCATCGACAGTGCGGCGTACGCACTGTCGTTGTCGCGCATCGAGCCGCTTCTCGCCGCCCCCGACACCAGCCTGGAGCGCATGCGGCAGCGGCAGGCCGACGAGGCATACCGGCGGCGGAAGCTCGGCATCTATCCAGGAGAATCGCAGCTGTATGAGTTGCGCGACCAGCCTCGGGAATATGTGCCCGCAACGCTGGCCTTCCTCGCCCAGCTCGAGCCGATCGCCGCCGAGTCGGGTCTCCCGGCGTCGAGGCACGACCTCGTCTATCGATATGTTTCGGTCGGACTCGTCGAGCGATTCGAGCTCGGCCAGCCGGCAGCAGCGATCGCACCTCTGGAAAAGGCGGCAGAACATGGGGACGCTCTGGCGCGCATGGCGATCGCCGATACCTACCAGCTCGCCCTGCACGATCGGGCGCGCGCCATCGCCGAATATCGCAAGGCGCTCGCCGAGGCAAGCAAGCCCGCGGCGCTGCGGGTCGAGGGCGACTATGGCGCGGCCGGCTCCGCGATCAACGCGTGGTGGCGCGATTGGCTTGCCGTGGAGATCCGATTCCTGGAGACGGGAGAGCGTTTTCACGGCCGCATCACCGAGCCTGCGCTTGCCGGCTGCTTCGACGCTTTCAAGCGCTATAGCGGGCAATCGAATGCGCTCTTCCTGAAAGGCCTGCCCTACATCCCGCGGCAGCCAGCGTTGATGGGCGGGACAGTGCCGGGAGAGAACTGGAAGAAATTCTCTTCGGCCCTGGCGCGCCTCGACCGCGGACCGATCCGCGCCAAGCTCGATGCCCTGCCTTCGTCGCGCATGGCATTGTTCGCCACCATGGGCCACGTGAGCCTGCTGCCCGATGCGGAATCGATCGCGCGCTACCTCGGGCGCAACGACCCGAGCGGCTATTGGTCGAGCTGCCTTCTCGACGCGGCGCAGCGCTTCCCGTCCGGAAGCGAAGTGGAGAAGCGCGAAGCGGTCTCCCGCGGGGTCCTTTACGTGCTGCCGGGGCTCGCGCTGCCTGCCGAATCGAACGCGCTCGCGACGGCCGCCGCGAGCTTCGTGAAATCCCGGTGATTTCGCGCGATAGGCGAGGAATGGGCGCGCGTCCACGCATCGTCCGGTGGATGATGACGGGACTTGCAGCGTTGGCCTTGATCGGGCCGATCCATGCCGCGGAAGCGCCCAACGCGCCGGCGATGGCGAACCGCAACCAGGAAGCGCTCGACCTCGCACTCCGGCTGGGACATGAATGGAGCGTCGAGGGCCTTGAGGCGATGGTGCAAAGCGGTAACGCCGACCTCATCAGGGCCTACGCGCGCGGTTTTCGGGCGACGGCGATGAGCAGGAGCCAGGCCCAGGCAACGCCCGGTGTCGCGCTCCCTGAACCGATCGAGTCGCTCATCGTCGCGCACTACGCCGACCCGACGGTTGGGCCCGCGCTTCTCGAGCTCTTCAGGGCGAGTTCCGCCCGCTACCGCACACGCGCTCTATTCGACCTGCTTCTCGCGGATTGGCGAAGCGGCCGGCACCGGCCCGGCAGCCTCTTCATGCGGGACCTCATCCTGTACACCGACGTCGAGGGAATCGAACCGCAGCTGCTCGAGGCGCTCGAGGCGATGAACGGCGAGGATGGAGGGGATGGCACGGGCATTCTGTACTTTCTCGGTGCTCGTCATTACGCACCCGCCGTTCCCGTCTTCGCCGACATGCTCCGTCGTGCGAAGCCCGATGGAGCGCGTTCGCTTACGGACGTCATGCTGACGCGGCTGGGAACACCGCAGGCGATCGATGCGGTGCTCGGACGGCTCGCATGGCTTCGCGATCAATCGCCGTCGACGGCCGTCCTGGGCGAGATTTCGTTCATCGAGGGGAAGCTGGCCGCCCTCCCGCCCGACAAGCCGCTCGATTACGCGGCCTTCCGCAAGAGCCTGCCTGCGACGCTCAACGCCGGCCAGCGTTCCATGCTCCTGGCCCTCGTCGCGAGCCGCAAGGAGAAGGCGGGCTACGGCGAGGTCGTTCCGATGCTGGGCGAACCGAAGCTCTACGTCTCGGCGCTCAATGCGCTCGTCGACTCCGATTCGCCGGACATCTGGCGCAAGGCGCGTTCGGAAATCGAGCGGCTGAAGCGTGAAGGGCAGCTGGACGATGGGCGCTACGCATACGCCTCCCGTTTGCTCGACGAGAAGATCGCCCACCCGGAAAGGCATTTCGCCGAAAAGCGGGAGCGGGAGCGCACCGTGGAGTTCGAGGCCCGCAGCAAGCCGCTGGTTGCGGAACTCCGGCGTGGGGTGGCGTTGCAGACGAAGGACCCGGAGCGTTACGTCGAGGAGGCCCCGGCCGCGCTCCAACGCCTCGATGCGCTCGCAACTCAATACGCGGGCCTGCCGCCGGCTGATGTCGGCCTGCGCGGCGAATTGGCGAACGAGTACCTGAACCTGGGGAACATCGTCCGGTTCAGGCTGAGGCAGCCCCGGCGGGCGCTCGATTTCTACATGGCCGCCCAGGCGCATGGGAGCACGGTTGCGGCGCTCGCCCTCGGCGACCTGTATCAGTTCGACCTGCGGGACAGCGCGAAGGCGCTGGCCGCCTATCGCGCCCAGCTGGATGGCGTCAAGAAGACGTCGGGCACGACGAACGACATCGAGGCGGGCATCGCGATGTGGCTCGGCCGCTGGCTCGGGGCGCAGATCGAATACCTCGAAGACGGCAAGCGCTTCCGGGGCGATATCACGGATGAGGATCTTGTGGTTCCCGCATTGTTGCTGACGTATGGCGCAGGATCGCCCGCGTGGAGCCCGCCGGAGATCGACGCCCTGAAGCGGACGGTCGCCAGTGCGTTTGCCCGAACGCCTCCGGGCGCCGGCATCGACAGACAGGACCTGGCGGCGAAGCTCGAGCTCCTTCCGGCATCCGCTTTCGTGCTGGCGCAGACGGCGACGCTCGCCACCCTGCTGCCGGATGCGCCGGCGCTGCTCGCTTACCTCGAGAAGCACGATCCCGCCGGCTATGCTTCCGCAAGCTTTTTCGGTCTTGCGGTGCGCAGCAGCGAGCCGCGTGGACCGAGCGCTGCATTCCCCGGGCTGGCGCTCGATGACAGCCCCGACAATCCGGTACGCGTCGCCGCCGCTCGCTTCCTGCGCGAGCGGCACGTGCGTCTTGCCCTCGGGTCCGATCCCCGCATGGCGACGCCCGCACAGACGTGGCAATTGCTGATGGAGGCGTTGAAGCGTGGCGACATCCCGACCGCGTCTTCGTGCCTCACACCTGGCCAGCAGGCGAAATTCCGGCCGGGATGGGAGCGGATGAGTCCCGCGCAGCTGCGAACCATGGCCGAGTCCTTCACCGGCTTCCAGGTGACCGGATCGATCGGGGACGACATGGTCGAGGCGATCGCGGTGCGGGGCACGAGAGCGGGCATGGTCCAGTTCATCCGGATCGATGGAGCGTGGAAGATCGGGGAGATGTGAACGGCCGTGGCGCAGCGTCCCGCGTACCCAGGCTCGGGGATGAAATCGGGGACGAAATAGCCGTGCGGCGTTGGGCGTCCGGGGGGCTGGTTCGAGTCCAATCGCGCCTACCAATCCACACCGGCGGCATTCCCGCCAGCCGCCGCGTCAATTCGCCAGCCCGAAGTAGAGCAACACGATCGCGACCGTATCGACCAGCCCGTGCGCCAGCACGGCGACCCACAGGTTGCGCCGGGTGAGCAGGTAGGCCGCGCCGATCACGAATCCGTCGCACGCGGTGGTGAAGACGCCCGCAGGTCCCTGGTAGAAGTGCCCGAGGCCGAAAAGCGCCGAGACGGCGACCAAAGCCAGGCAGTTGGCCACGGTAGTCCGGTTGCCGAGATCGGTCGCGCGCCCCAGCAAATACCGGCGGTAGCCGATTTCCTCTCCGAATGCGGCGAAGGCCCATACGATGGCCAGGTTCCTTGCGACCGCCCACGCATCGCCCTTCGCCGCGCCCAGGGCATGGGCCGCTGCGCCCGCGTGCTCTCTCATGCCGATCATCTTCGCCAACGGCTCGGTGACGAACTCGCCCGCCGCCAGCACCACGAATGCCGTGATGGCTGCCAGCAGGACCGTGCGCGGCCAGGACTTCGGCCGCCCGAGCCCGACGGGCGCGAAGCCGCCCTCGCGGATCCGGATCGAAGCGAGTGCGAGGACGACGAGGATAGGCACTTCATTCGGAATGACGTGGAAGACGTTGTGGCCGACGACGATGGCGGCACCGACCAGGAGCTCCGCCGCGGAAAGCGCGCGTCCGCGGCGGCCTCCGAGCGAAGGGGCGCCACCCGCATTCGACGCCGTCGCGATGGGAGTCATTTCGTCCCTCCTCGCATAGAAGAATACAACATTCGTCATTCTGTATACAATTAGGCAAATGAAGGGAGTGAAGGCATCCTTATCCCGGGGCCGCTCCGTGAAGGGCGGCCGGGTCCGGGAGCGTCTGGTCGTGGCGCTCCGCGAGCGCATCGTGAGCGGCCGCCTGGGCGCAGGGGAAAAGCTCAACGAGCGCGTTCTCTCGCTCGCGCTCAAGGCGAGCCGCACGCCGCTGCGCGAAGCCCTGCTTCGCCTGGAGCGTGAAGGGCTGGTGCGTTCCGACCTGCGGCGCGGCTTCACCGTCGAGCCGCTATCGGCGAAGGAAGTGCGCGAGACCTATCCCATCCTCGCACGGCTCGAATGCCTGGCCGTCGAGGGCAGTGCGGAGCTGCTGCCCGTGCTGGTGCCGAAGCTCACGAAGATCAACCGGGAATTCGCGCGCAGCCGCTCCGCCGTGCAGGCGCTCGACCTCGACACGCTTTGGCATGACACGCTGATGGGCCGGTCGACGAACCGCCGCCTCATGGAGATGGTGGCGACCCTGCGCCGCGCGATCCGGCGTTACGAGCTCATCTACATGGGAGATGCCGACCTCACGGGCATCTCGGTCGCACAGCACGAGGACATCATCGCGGCGATCCGGAGCAAGGACTTGCGGGCCACGCTCGCCGCGATCGAGCTGAACTACGTCTTCGGCATGAAATCGCTGCTTTGCAAGATGGAGCAGGATGCTTCGTAACGATCGGCGATCGGGCTTTGCCTTCCTCACCGAGGTAAGTCGCGGCACCGGAACTGCCGCCAATCGGCGGATCGCACCCGTTTGTATTCGACCGACGCGCGGCGCAGAATGAACATCGCAGTCCCGATGGAGGGGGTGCACCATGAAAGTCGCTAGCAAGCCGCGTGCCGCGACCCCGCGGCGAAACGTTCCGGCCTCGAACCGGCGGCCCGTCCAGGACCACGACCTCCCGCTTCTCGCCGTGGAAGAAATGCCCGCGCAGACGGACTGGAAGCCGCTCCTCGAAGCCGGCATCCAGCCGGCGCATTTCATCGGCGGCGAGCGCCGCTGGCACGGACGTCGCTAGGGCGCTCGCGCGCGAGCTGCTTGCGCTGGGCGCCGCCTGAGCGAAGCCTACCGATCGGTGTCCAGGAACGTCTTCAGCGGCACCGCGCCCATGAGCGTCGTGAACCAGAGCCCGTAGCCCTCGTCCGAGGGGTGCAGGCCGTCGGCGCAGTAGTACCGCTTGGGCTCCTTCACGAACGGATCCTCGGACGGGTCGCGGAAGAGGTCGACGAAGGTGACACCCATCTCCGCCGTCACGCGCTCGACGACCGCGTGGAGCTTCACGGCGTGCCGCGTGACGATGCGCGAGAGGCCGCGGAGGAAGAAGGGTGCCACGCTGAAGTTGTGGCCCGGCATGATCACCACGTTGTCGCTCAGCTGGCGCGCCATGGCGATGGCGGCCCGGAGGTCGGACTCGAACGCGTCGACCGGGCGGAACTCGATCACGTCGTTCGCGCACGCGTGGATCAGCACGAAGTCGACCTTGCGGCAGCCGCAGCGCGCGAGCCGCTCCACCGCCCGCGCGAGCTGCGCGAATACGTGTCCCACGCACGCGCCGGACTTGGCGACGTTGATCACGCGCGCGTGGGGAAATGCGGCGGCGAGGCGCCCGGCCGTGGAGTGCTCCGGAAGCGCGCCCACGCCGAAGGCGGTGCTGTCGCCCGCGATCACGATGGTCCGCCGCGAGCGCGCGGGCGAGGACTGCGCGGGCACGGTGCGCGCGACGATCCCCCGCGAGAAGCGGATGCGCGACGCGTAAAGCGCCACCACCGCGGCCGTGGGCAGCAGGAGGACGGTCAGGAGCGCATAGAGCATCCACATGCTTCCCACGATGCGCCCGACGCACCGCAACAAGCCATCGGAGAGGTTTTCATCGCCGCGTCGACCACGGACGAGATGCCTGTCGGCGCAGCGCCCGGGGTGTTGCAGGACGACGGCTCGTCGTGGAGCCGGACTAGGCTAGAATCGCCGCCCCGGCTCGTGAATCGCGAGCCCCCTCCGGAGTCACCCCATGCGCTCCCTCGCCGCGATCACCCTCGGATGCGCCCTCGCCCTCGGCGCGGCCGCCCACACCCCCGCCGATCCTCCGCACCAGAAGTACGAGATGGGGGACCTCAAGCTGGAAAGCGGCGAGGTGATCCGCGACTTCGCGATCTCGTACGTGACCCACGGGACGTTGAACGCGGACAAGTCGAACGCCATCCTGATGGTCACCGCGATCGGCGGGAACCACCACCGGATCGACTACCTGATCGGGCCGGGCAAGGCTCTCGACCCCGCGAAGTACTTCATCATCGCGACCGACGCGATCGCCAACGGCCTCACGACCTCGCCCTCGAACAGCCGGGCGCAGCCGGGCATGCGCTTCCCGCGCTTCAACATGCGCGACGTCGTGAACTCGGAGGAGCGGCTGGTGCGCGAGAAGTTCGGCATCAAGCGGCTCGTCACCGTCGTCGGCGCCTCGATGGGCGGGATGCAGGCGCTGCAGTGGGCCGTGAGCTACCCGGACATGATGGAGAGCATCGTACCGATCATCCCGCTCGCGCGGACCCCGGCGTGGACGACGGGCATGCTGGAGATGCTGCGCCAAAGCATCATGACCGATCCGAAATGGCAGGGCGGGAACTACCCCGCGAGCGATCCGCCGGAGCAGGGCATGCGCCTCTGGGCGGGATGGCTGTCCGGGGTGATCGTCCGCACGCCCGTCTTCCAGGAGGAAGCGTTTCCCAAGGGCCGCGAGGACGAGATCAAGTTCCTGAAAGGCGTCGAGGACGGCGGCTGGAAGCGGATGGACGCACGCGACTGGATCTACCAGAGCTGGGCGTACGACCAGCACAACGTGGGCGAGACGCGCGGGTTCGACGGCGACGTCGCCAAGGCGCTGGGCTCGATCAAGGCGAAGACGTTGATCCTCGCGGGCTCCACCGATCTCCTGAACCCCGAGTACGAGTCTTCCGAGGCGGCGAAGCACATCCCGGGCGCGCGCTTCGTGTCGATCAACGCGCGCCGGCCCATGGGCCACCTTTCGGGGGCGGGCGCCACGGCGCCGGAGAACGAGATGCAGAACCGGGAGATCCGCGCGTTCCTCGACGAGGTGACGGCGGCGCGGCGCTAGGCCCTATTCGGACTCGACCCGCTCGAGGCAGCGCTTGCGCTCGCGCTCGCCGATGATCTGGTTGCACTGCGCGCGATCCCATTCCTTCGCGGAGCTGTCCCGCCGGGCGCCGGCGCAGCCGGGCATCGACCATGCGGCGGCCAACGCAACGAGGAGCGGTGCGAGGGCGGCGATGCGGCGCGTCTTGTCCATGAACCGCGATTATAGGAGCCGCGGCGGCGGCTGTGCACCGGAAGCCTGACACGACGGCCACATGGGCAAATCCCGTCCCCTCGACATCGAGACCCTCTGGCAACTGGAGCGCGTGGCCGCCGTGTCCCTCGCCCCGGACGGCGCGGCCGCGGTCTGCACCGTCACGCGCTATTCGATGGAGGAGAACAAGGGGAGCACCAGCCTCTGGCTCCTTCCCACCGGCTCGCGCTCGCCGCGCCGGCTCACCCGCTACGGCGACAAGGATTCGCATCCCGCGTGGTCCCCGCAGGGCGACCGCGTCGCTTTCCTCGCCAAGCGCGATCACGAGGGCCGGAAGGACGGCGAGCCGCAGCTCTACGTGATCCCGGCCGGCGGCGGCGAGGCCGAGCGCAAGAGCGATTTCCGCCCCGGCATCGACGGCTTCAAGTGGATGCCGGACGGGCGGCGCATCGCGTTCGTCTCGTGGGTGTGGCCGGATGCGAGGGGGAGCCGCGCGCAGGACCAGCGCCACAAGGCGTTCTCGGATCGGAAGGAGAGCGCCTACGTCACGTCGGAAGCGCAATACCGGCATTTCGACCGCGGCCTTCCCATGGGGCGCGTGCCGCACCTCCTGTTGCTGGACCTCGAGAGCGGGCGCGCGACGGATCTCTTCGAGGGGACCGGCTACGAGCTCCCGCGCGTGGAGCCCGGTCCCTCGCACTTCGACGTCTCGCCGGACGGGCGGCGCATCGTCTTCGTCCACGATCCCGCGCCCCGGAAGCGCGCCGGCAACCCGTTGGCGCTCTCCGAGATCGACGTCCGCACCCGGCGGATCAGCGCGCTCGCGGACGACCCCGCGTGGAGCTACGAGGCGCCGCGGTATGCCCCGGGTGGATCGCGGATCGCGTGCATCGCGACCAACATCGGGCGCCGCCATACGATGCCGGGCCGCCTCGCCTTCGTGCGCCGCGGCGCCGCTCCGCGCGTGACCGGCGAGCGATGGAGCATCGATGTCAACGCCCCGCTGCGATGGGCGCTCGATGGATCCGCGGTCCTCTTCACGGCGGAAGAGCGTGGACGATGCCACCTCTGGCGCTTCGGCCTCGCCGACAACTCCCTCGCGGTGGCGCTGCGCGGGGGCTGGGTCCAGGGATTCGACATCGGAGGCGCGCCGGGCGACGAGACGATCGTGGCCGCGGTCGACGGTGCCGCGCATCCCGTGCAGGTGCATTCCATCCGGGCGGGCACGGCGCTGCGGCTCGATCGCTTCAACGACGAGCGGATGGCGCGCCTCGCGCTGGGCGAAACGCGCGAAGCCACGTTCCGCGGCGCACGCGGCGACCCCGTGCAGATGTTCCTCACGCTTCCGCCGCGCTTCGATCCGCGCCGGAAATATCCGGTCCTCCAGATGATCCACGGCGGTCCCTACGCGGCCGCCGGCGACACTTTCGGCTACCGGTGGAACGCGCACCTCTTCGCTTCGCGCGGCTACGTCGTCGCCGCCGTGAACTACCACGGCTCCAGCGGTTACGGGTTCGCCTTCCGCGACAGCATCATCGGGAGGCAGGGCCGCCTGGAGATGGAGGACATCGAGCGGGCGACGGACTGGCTGCTCGCGAAGCCGTGGGCCGATCGCAGGCGTGTCTTCGCGGCGGGCGGGAGCTACGGCGGATTCCTCGTCGCGTGGATGAACGGGCACATTCCCGCGGACCGGTATCGCGCCTACGTCTGCCACGCCGGCGTCTTCGACCGCGTCGCGACCTTCAGCGCGGACTCGTACGTGGAGCGGCCGAAGGACCTGGGCGCGCTCTACTGGGAGAACGGGGCGAAGGTGAGGGCCCAGAGCCCCTGCACGTTCGCCCACCGCATGGAGACGCCCACGCTCGTGATCCACGGCAACAACGACTATCGCGTCCCGGACACCAACGGCCTCGCCTACTACAACACGCTCCAATCCCGGGGCGTGGATGCGCGGCTCGTCTGGTTCCCGGACGAGAACCACTGGGTGCTGAAGCCCCGCAATTCCCGGCTCTGGTACCGCGAGGTCTTCGAGTGGCTCCGGGCGCACGATCCGGCGCGTCCACCGGGATCGCGGGAATCGGGTTAAATATGTCGCCTGCCAGGACGTCGGAGGCTTCCCCGGACGGGGGAGCGAGGGGCTGGATTCGACCCGGCGGAGACATCGAGACTTGGGAATCCACGAACCAACCAGGAGAAGAGCGATGAAGAAAGCGGACAGCCCGGAAAGCGCAGCTCGCGAGACCCCTCCGATCGACCTCCAGCGCCGCACCATCCTGCGCGGCATGATGGCGCTGGGCGGCGCGGCGGCGTTGGGCGGATGCGCGATGGGATCGCAGATGGGCGCCGGCGCCGAAGGCTCGCGCATGACCGGTGGCCGCATCACCGTGCGCTGGCTGGGCGGCGGCGTGGTCGAGCTCGCCACACCGGACTACAAGCAGATCGCGTATTCCGACGCGTGGATCTGGAACAACGCGGGCTGGAGCCGGTTCGGCATCCCGAAGCCTCCGGAGTACGCCACCAAGGAAGGCTTCGTCCAGTACGTCGCGGGCAAGAACCCTGAAGCGGTCTTCGTGCTCCTCACCCACGACCACGGCGACCACATCGGCGACTACTTCGAGATGCTGAAGGGCCTGGTCGACGCGAACGTGCCCGTCATGACGACCGGCCAGAGCGACCTCATGCGCAAGGGCCTGGTGCCCGAGTTCAAGAAGGCCGGGCTCGATCCGGCGAAGATCGTGGTGAACGGCGGCGCCGGCATGAACTTCGGCGGCGCCTCGAAGCACGGCGCCATGACGGCGCACCTGGTCCCGGCCATCCACTCGAACCTCCTGGGCTACCCCGCGGCGGGCTTCATGCTGGACATCGGCGGCATGCGGGTCTACCTGAGCGGCGACACCGACCTTTATGGCGACATGAAGATGCTGGGCGAGCGCTACCGTCCCAACCTCGCGTGCGTGTGCGTGGGCGACGGCCCGTACACGATGGGACCGGAGGATGCGGCGCTCGCATGCAAATGGATGGGCGTCTCGCAGGCGATCCCCGTGCACTACGCGCACAACCCGCAGGTGGCGGGCATCCAGGCGGGCGACGACTTCGCCCGCGCGCTCGCGAAGATCGCCCCGAACGTGCGCGCAACCGTGATGAAACCGGGCGAGACGCAGACGATCTCGGCCTGAGGTCCCCTGCAGGAACCGCCGCGGAGGGGCCCGCAACGGGCCCGCTTCGCGGCGGCATGGTTCCTTCGTCGCAATCGCTTCCCCGACATCGAATTCCGCTTCGCCCGACGCGCGCTCGCGATGCGCGCCTAGCGCGAAGTCGTTCCCGTGCCGCCACAGTTGCGGAATGGATTCGACGTCGCGCAGGCTCGCGGCACTGTTGCTGTCGGCAACCTTTCCGGCGGCGCTCCTCGTGGGTTGCGCGGACGCGGACGCCCGGATGCGGCACGATCCCTTCGACGAGGGCGCGGGCAAGGTCGCCTGGTCCTGCGACTTCGAGGGCGACTACTGCGGCATGACCGAGCAGTCGAAGGTCGAGCCGGAGCATCGGAGCACCTTCGTCCCCATCGCGCGGCACGGGAAGCAGGGCATCAAGCTCACCACGCTCCCGGGCGACGACCAGGTGCACAGCAGCGGCAAGTGGGAGCGGAACGACCTGGAGCTCCCGCCCTCGCCCGCGTACTGCAACGAGGGCCAGGAGGAGTGGTGGGCCGTCTCGTTCCTCTTTCCGGACGACTATGTCGTCCCGAAAGGCATGGGCCTCGTCATCGACTTCCACGACAACGCGAGCGGCGGCCAGGCGAACCTCAATCTCCTCACCCATTCGGACCAGCTGCGTCTCCACGGCTTCTACGGCGACGTGAAGGACCCGAAGGAATACAAGGTGGAGCTGGGAACGCTGCGCCGGAACAGGTGGTACGACGTCGTCTTCCACATGAAGTGGTCGTCGGGGCGGGACGGCTTCATGCAGGCGTGGATGAACGGGCGCAAGGTGCTGGTCCATCGCGGGCCCACGCTCTACCGCGGGATTTCCTGCTATTTCAAGCTCGCCAACTACCACGATCCCTCGGGACCCAGCTCGATCGTCTTCGATCGCGTGGTCCGCGGCACCACGGCGCGGGCGGTTGCCCTGGCGAGGCTCGAGCGCTGATCCTTCAGCCCCCGCCCTCGATGCGGATCCGCGCGTAGAGCTCGCCCAGGCGCGCGGCGAGGAGCTGGTCGATCTGGCGCGCACGCGGCTGGTGGATGAACGGGCGCCGCGGAAAGATCCGGTCGTTCACCCAGGAGGCGGACCACCCCGCCGTGGTCGCGACGCACTCGGCCGCGAAACCCGGGATGCCGTGGCGCTCCTCCTGCTCGAGGCAGCCCGACAGGAACACGTCCACGTAGGACTGCACGATCGGGAAGCGCGCGTCCGGCGGGGCGACGCTTTCCGGCGTGCCCACGTAGATCCAGGTTTGCGCATCCGCGGGGAATGCGTACCCGCGTTCCCGTGGCGCGAGATCGGCCGGCGGCACGCGCGCGCGGCAGTACGAGGCTTCCCGCGCGTCGGTCGCCTCGAGCTCGGCCGCGTCGACCGGGTAGGCGACGGCATTGAGCCGCGACTCGCGATCCTCGACCACGCCCAGGTAGGTGGTGCTGAAACCGACGGAGCTCCCGCGCGCGAACCATCCGCGCCGGAAGCCTGCCACCTCGACGGGGTGCGCGGGTCCGGCGCGGGGCGAGGTGCGCCGGCGCGACGCATCCTCCATGAGGCTTCCGTAGCCCACGATCACCTGCGGCCGGCTCCCGTTCGGGGCGGGGTGGCAGTCGACGGCCGCGGGCATGGCGCGTGGCTCGTTCCGCTGGGGCGCCGCGCATGCCGCGAGCGCGACGACCAGGAAGCAGGCGAGGAAGGCGCGAAGGGACATGGCGTCGGAAGGGCGATCGGGCCCCTATCCTAGCCGGGCGCGACGCCGCGCGTCAGGCGGCGAGCCCCGGGAGCGGCAGGAGGAGCGCGGCGCTCACGGTGACGCGTGCCGCGCGAGGAGCGCCGTCACCCGCGCGCGCCATTCGGCGTCGCCCAGCGCTTCGCGCTCGCGGTCGAGCGCCTCGGCTTCGCGAAGCGCCGCGTAAGCATCGGTGCGGCGCGCGATGAGCGCCGGGAGCTGGTCGTCGCAGCGCGCGATCGGTCCGGGATAGGCGCGCACTTCCCCGGCGAGCGAGCGCGCATCGTCCTCGAGGCGCCTTCGGAGCGATCGCCAGGCTTCCAGGACCGGGTCCATCGTGATTCCGCAAGGGGAGAGGTCCGGGAGTTTCGCCCGCGCGGCGTTCGAAGTAAAATGAATTTATGGTCTCGATTGATGCAGCCCACGCATGAAGCTCGACATCCTCGGCCTGCAGGCGTTCGCCGCCATCGCCGCCCACGGCGGGTTCCGGGGCGCGGCGGAGGAGTTGCACCTGACCCAGACCGCGCTCACCCGCCGCCTGCAGAACCTCGAGTCGCAGCTGGGAGTCCGGCTCCTGGAGCGCACGACGCGGTCCACCGCGTTGACCGGCATCGGCCGGGACTTCCTCCCGCGGGCGCGCCGGCTCCTGGACGAGCTCGAGTCCGCGCTGGTCGAGATCCGCGAGACGGGGAAGGCGCTGCGCGGCGACGTGACCATCGCGTGCGTCCCCACCGTGGGGGTCCACTACCTTCCCGGCGTGATCCAGCGCTACGCCGCGAAGCATCCGCAGAACCGCATCAGGATCCTGGACCACGCCTCGTCGCTGGTGGCGGAGGCGGTGCTGCGCCGCGAGGCCGAGTTCGGCATCAACATCCAGGGACCGCATCATCCGGAGCTCGTGAGCGCGCCGCTGATGCAGGACCGGTTCGTGCTGGTGTGCCGCGAGGACCATGCGCTCGCCAGGCGCGCGGCGCTCGCATGGCGCGAGCTCGAGCCCCATCCCCTGATCTTCGTGGGCGAGATGAGCGGCAACCGCCAGCTCCTGGACGCGGCCCTGGGCGAGGACCGGCTGCGGCTTCAGTTCCGCTACGAGGTGCAGAGGAGCTCGACCGCCGTGGGTCTCGTCGCGGAGGGCGTGGGTGCGGCGATCGTGCCGCGGCTGGCCGTCCAGAAGGGCGCGTATCCGGGCCTGCGCGTGGTGGCGCTCCGCGAGCCGGCGGTCTCGCGCACCCTCGTGCTCCTCCTGCGCCGCAACGCCTGGCTCTCGCCCGCCGCGCGCGCCCTCTACGAGATGATCGACGCCCGCGCGGGGCGGGCGCGGTAGAACGCCCGGCGCCCGCGCACGGTCGAACCCCCATGGCCCAGCCCTTCTTCACCATCGGGCATTCCACGCGGAGCCTCGACGAGCTGGTGTCGCTCCTCGCCCCCAACGACGTGCGGCTCCTGGTCGACGTGCGCACGGTCCCGCGCTCGCGCGCGAACCCGCAGTACAACGCCGATACGCTCCCCGCGGCGCTCTCGGCGCGCGGGATCGGCTACGAGCACATCGCCGCGTTGGGAGGACTTCGCGGCCGGAGGAAAGACGTCGCGCCGGACGTGAACGGCTACTGGGAGAACGCGAGCTTCCACAACTACGCGGACTACGCGATGGGCGAGGAATTCCGCGCGGGGCTCGCCCGCCTGCGGGCGCTGGGCGGCCCGACGCGCTGCGCGATCATGTGCGCCGAGTCGGTGTGGTGGCGCTGCCACCGGCGGATCATCGCGGACTACCTCCTCGCCTCGGGCGAGGAAGTGTTCCACATCGTCTCGAGCGACGTCCCGGAGCCCGCGCGCATCACGCCCGAGGCGCGGCCGGGCCCGGAGGGATCGCTCGTCTATCCGGGCGAGCAGCGGGCCTTGTTCTAGACGCGCTCGATCGCGACCGCGATGCCCTGGCCCACGCCGATGCACATGGTGCAGAGCGCATAGCGGCCGCGGGTGCGGGCGAGCTGGTACATCGCCGTCGTCACGAGCCGCGCGCCGGAGGCGCCCAGCGGATGGCCCAACGCGATGGCGCCCCCGTTCGGATTCACGTGGGGCGCGTCGTCGGCCACGCCCAGGTCGCGGAGCGCCGCGAGGACCTGCGCCGCGAACGCCTCGTTCAGCTCGAGCACGTCCATCTTCGCGACGGGGAGGGCCAGGCGCGCGAGGAGCTTCTTCGACGCGGGCGCCGGGCCGAAGCCCATGATGCGGGGTGCCACGCCGGCGCAGGCCATGCCGAGGATGCGTGCGCGCGGCGTGAGGCCGTGCCTCCTGGCGGCCGCCTCGCTCGCGACGATCACGGCGCAGCTCCCGTCGTTCACGCCGGAGGCGTTGCCCGCGGTGACCGTGCCGTCCTCCTTCACGATGGGCTTCAGCCTCGCAAGCGCATCGAGCGAGGTCTCGCGCGGATGCTCGTCCCTGGAAACGACGATCGGATCGCCTTTCTTCGCGGGTATGGTGACCGGCGCGATCTCCTGCGCGAGCGCGCCGCTCGCCTGCGCCGCGAGCGCGCGCTGCTGCGAGCGAAGCGCGAACGCATCCTGGTCCGTGCGCGAGACCTTGAAATCCTCCGCCACGTTCTCGGCCGTCTCCGGCATCGCGTCGATGCCGTGCCTCGCCTTCATCTTCGGGTTCACGAAGCGCCAGCCGAGGGTGGTGTCGTAGACCGCGTTGGCGCGCGAGAACGCGGTTTCCGCCTTGGGCATCACGAAGGGCGAGCGCGACATGCTCTCCACGCCGCCCGCGATGCCGATTTCCGCGTCGCCCGCGCGGATCGCGCGCGCGAGCTGGCCGATCGCCTCCATCCCGGAGCCGCACAGGCGGTTCACGGTGGCGCCCGGCACCTCGACCGGGAGCCCGGCGAGGAGGAGCGCCATGCGCGCGACGTTCCGGTTGTCCTCGCCCGCCTGGTTCGCGCAGCCGTAGATCACGTCGTCGACCGCCGCCCAGTCGATCTTCGGGTTCCGGCGGGCGAGCTCCGCGATGGGAAGGGCGGCGAGGTCGTCCGTGCGCACGGAGGAAAGCGCGCCGCCGTAGCGGCCGAAAGGCGTGCGGATGGCGTCGCAGAGGAAGGCTTCGGGCATCGGGAGAGGCTCCTGCGGGGTGGCGAGACGGCGTGGAGCCCGCAATTTTACTATGCGGACGCGGCGCGACGAACCTCCGCGGGATAGAATCCGCCATCCATCGAGGGCCTATCGTGCGCACGCAGGTGGCGATCGTCGGCGCGGGACCCGCGGGACTGCTCCTCGCGCATCTCCTTGCGCGCGGCGGGATCGAATCCGCGGTGGTCGAGATCCGCAGCCGCGAGTACGTCGAGCATCGGATCCGCGCGGGCGTGCTGGAGCAGGGCACCGTGGACCTCCTGGTCGAGTCGGGCGTGGGCGAGCGCCTGCGGCGCGAGGGGCTCGTCCACCACGGGATCGAGCTTCGCTTCGGCGGCGCGGGCCATCGCATCGACCTCACCGCGCTTTCCGGCGGCCGGTCCATCACCGTCTACGGGCAGCAGGAGGTCGTGAAGGACCTCATCGCCGCGCGCGTGGCGACCGGGGCGCCCATCCATTTCGATGCGACGGACGTGCGGGTCGAGGCGTTCGACACCGCGGCCCCGCGCGTTCTCTTCCGCGAAGGCGGGGAAGAGCGGCGGATCGATTGCGACTTCATCGCCGGCTGCGACGGCTTCCACGGCATCTGCCGCGCCGCGATTCCGCAAGGCGCGCTCGCCTTCCACGAGCGCGCCTATCCCTTCGCGTGGCTGGGGATCCTCGCCGCCGCGGCGCCCTCGCGGCAGGAGCTCGCCTACGCGAGCCACGATCGCGGCTTCGCGCTCTTCAGCATGCGCTCGCCGGAGCTGACACGGCTCTACCTGCAGGTGGCCCCGGACGAGTCGCTCGCGGGATGGAGCGACACGCGCATCTGGTCCGAGCTCCATGCGCGCTTCGAAGGCTCCGACCGGTGGCAGCCCGCCGAGGGGCCGATCCTCGAGAAGGGGGTCACGGGCATGCGCAGCTTCGTGACGGAGCCCATGCGGCACGGGCGGCTCTTCCTCGCGGGCGACGCCGCCCACATCGTGCCGCCCACCGGCGCGAAGGGCTTGAACCTCGCCGTGGCCGATGTGCGGGTCCTCGCGTGGGCCCTCGCCCGCTTCTACCGGAAGCGCGACCTGCGGGCCTTCGATGCGTATTCCGAGACGTGCCTGAAGCGCGTCTGGCGGGCGGAGCATTTCTCGTGGTGGATGACCGCGATGCTCCACCGCTTCCACGGCGAGGAGAGCTTCCACCGGAAGCTCCAGCTCGCGCAGCTCGAATACGTGGTCTCGTCGCCGTCGGCGGCCGCCGCGCTCGCCGAGAATTACGTGGGGCTTCCCTTCGCGGCGCTTCCCGGCTAGCGGTGCCTCCCGGCTGTTGACGGGCGGCGGCGGTGTCGGCATCCTGAGCGCCCCGCGTCCGTGCGCCCACTCCGGGATTCCCGCCATGAAGAAGCTCCTCGTCGCCGCGGTCGCGCTCCTCGCGCTCCCCGTCCTCGCGCAACAGCCCGTGAAGGTGGGCGTGGTGGCGCCATTCTCGGGCGTCGCCGCGGACTTCGGCCGGCAGATGCGGGCCGGGATCGACGCCTTCTTCAAGCTGCACGGCGACACCTTCGCGGGACGCAAGATCGAGGTGCTCGTCCGGGACACCGGCGGCCCGAACCCGGAGGTCGCCAAGCGCCTCGCGCAGGAGCTCGTGACGCGCGACAAGGTCGATTTCCTCGCGGGCTTCGGCTTCACGCCCGAGGCGCTCGCGGCCGCGCCCGTCGCGACCGAGGCGAAGAAGCCGATGGTGGTGATGAACGCGGCCACCTCCATCGTGACCGAGCGCTCGCCCTACATCGTGCGGTTCTCCATGACGCTTCCCCAGGTCTCCGCGCCGATGGCGACGTGGGCCGCGAAGAACGGCATCCGGAACGTCTACACGCTCGTCACCGACTACGGGCCGGGGCTGGACGCGGAGAGGCAGTTCAAGGCGACTTTCGAGGCGGCGGGCGGGAAGGTCGTGGACTCGGTGCGCACGCCGCTGCGCAACCCGGACTTCGCGCCCTACGTGCAGCGGATCAAGGACGCGAAGCCGGACGCCGTCTTCATCTTCGTCCCGGCGGGCGAGCAGAGCGTCGCGTTCATGAAGGCGTTCGAGGAGCGCGGGCTCAAGGAGGCGGGGATCCGGCTGATCGCCACGGGCGACCTCACCGACGACGACGTCCTCCAGTCGATGGGCGAGCCGGTCGTGGGCGTCATCAGCAGCCACCATTACTCCGCCGCGCACGACTCGCCCGAGAACAAGGCGTTCGTGAAGGCGTTCAAGGAAGTCGCGAAGGGGCTCCCGCGCCCGAACTTCATGGCGGTGGGCGGCTACGACGGCATGGCCGCGATCGCCCAGGTCGTGGCGAAGCTGGGCAACGACATCGACGGCGACAAGGCGATGGAGATCCTGAAGCACGTGAAGATGACGAGCCCGCGCGGCCCGATCGAGATCGATCCCGCGACCCGCGACATCGTGCAGACGGTCTACATCCGCCGCGTGCAGAAGGTGGGCGGCGAGTACTACAACGTCGAGTTCGATCGCTTCCCGGCGGTGAAGGACCCGGGGAAAGCCCCGAAGGGCTGACTATTCGTTCGCGAGGCTCCCGTGCGCGCGTGCCGTGCGCGCCTGGAGGTCGCGGAGCGTCGCGAGCTCCTTCGCGTCCGGCGCGGCGGTTCTTCCCAGCTCGTCCGCGACCTTGAGCTCCCAGCCCGTGGCCTCCCGCACCCGCTCCACCGTGATGCCCGGGTGGAGCGCCACGAGCGTCAGCTCCCGGGTCACCGGGTCCGGCGCCATCACGCCGAGATCCGTGATGACGGCCGTCGGGCCCTTGCCGCGCGCCCCGGATTTCGCGCGCGAGTCGCCGCCCGTGAGGTGGCCCACCGAGGTGAGGAAGTCCAGCTTCGGCACGAAGCTGCGTTTCGTCTGCTTGATGACGATCCAGGTCTCCTTCGCATTGGAAGCGATCTCCGGCGCCCCGCCCGCGCCGGGAAGCCGCACCTTGGGGTGCGCGTAGTCGTTCCCGATCACGGTGGTGTTGATGTTGCCGAAGCGGTCGACCTGGGCGGCACCCAGGAAGCCCACGTCCACGCGCCCGCCCTGCAGCCAGTAGCGGAAGATCTCCGGGATCGAGACCACCGTATCGGCGTGCTCCGCGAGCTCGCCGTCGCCGATCGAGAGCGGCAGCACGTCCGGCTTGGCGCCGATCGTCCCCGATTCGTAGATCAGCACGACCTCCGGCGCGTGCGTGAGGCGCGCGAGGTTCGCCGCGGCCGACGGCATGCCGATGCCCACGAAGCAGACCATGCCGTTCTTCAGGCGCCGCGCGGCCTCGATCGTCATGATCTCCGTGGCGGAGTATTGCAGGCCGGCGTCGTCAGGCATGGGCGGCTCCGGCGCGCTCGGGGACGGCGATGCCCGCGGAGCGCAGGAATTGCGCGTGGTCCTTCGTTCCCAGCACGTGCTTCTCCATCCACTCGGTGAAGCCTTCCCGCTCTCGCGAGATCCCGTCCCACGCCTTGCAGAACGCGTTGTCCCGGCCATAGTAGCCGTGCGCGTAGCTCGGGTGCGCGCCGTTGGGCACGGGGCACACGGCCGAGAGCACCCAATGCGGGAGGAGGCACGCGTTCATCGGCGCCGCGAGGTCGTCCACGATCTCCTCCACGGTCGCGATCGCCGCGCGCGCGGCGAGCACCGCCTCCTTCTGGATTCCCACGATGCCCTCGATGAGGACGTTGCCTTCGCGGTCCGCCCGCTGCGCGTGGATGATCGCCACGTCCGGGTTCAAGGCCGGCGTCGCCGCGAGCCTCTCCCCGGTGAAGGGGCACGCGATCGTGCGGATGTTCGGGTTGTGCTTCGGCAGGTCGCTTCCCACGTAGCCGCGCAGCACCGAGAAGGGCAGGCCCGAGGCGCCCGCCTGGTAACGGCCGGCCATGTCCGCGTGGCTGTGCTCCTGGATCGCGAGCGGCCGCGGCCAGCCGTTCTCGATCGCGTCGCGGAAGCGGTGGATCGATCCCACGCCGGGGTTGCCGCCCCACGAGAAGACGAGCCCCGCGGCGCAGCCCATGCCGATCAGCTGGTCGTAGATGATGTCCGGCGTCATGCGCACGAGGGTCAAGTCCTTCCGCCGCTGGCGGATGACCTCGTGGCCGGCGGCGAACGGAATCAAGTGCGTGAAGCCTTCCATCGCGATCGTCTGGCCGTCCTTCACGAAACGGCCGACCGCCTCCGCGAGCGGGATGATGGGTGTCGTCATGGGTTTCTTCGATGTGGAACGGCGTTCCTGCGACCAATCCCGATGTTAGACTTTCCGGCGGCAAATTGCACATGCGCGAGGGACGACAGCGATGGATGACGCTAAGAAACCGGGCCTCGATCGGAGGACGTTCCTGAAGGGCGCGGTTGCGAGCGCGGGAGCGAGCGCCGCGGCGCCGCTCGTGGTGGCCGCCGCCGAGGCGGACGCGAAGCCCGCGGCGAAAGCGGGCGAGAAGAAGGGCCACGGCGGCCTCGAGGTGATCGACCGTCCCGGCTCCGACTTCATGGTGGACGTGATCAAGACGCTCGGGTTCGACTACCTCACGTTGAACCCCGGCTCGAGCTTCCGGAGCCTGCACGAGTCCCTCATCAACTACGGCGGCAACCAGGCGCCGGAGCTCATCACCTGCATGCACGAGGAGGCGGCCGTCGCCATGGCCCACGGCTACTCGAAGGCCGCGGGCAAGCCCATGGCGGTCGCGGTGCACGGCACCGTGGGCCTGCAGCACGCGACGATGGCGATCTACAACGCGTGGGTCGACCGCGTCCCGATCGTGATGTTCGCGGGCAACGGCCTGGACATCACCAAGCGCCGGCCGGGGACCGAGTGGAACCACTCGGTGCAGGATCCGGCGCTCATCGCGCGCGACTTCCTCAAGTGGGACGACTATCCGATGTCGCTGCAGCACTTCGCGGAATCCACGGTGCGCGCGTACAAGATCGCGACCACGCCGCCGATGGAGCCGGTGCTCATCACCGCGGACATGGACCTCCAGGAGGAGCCGGCCCGCGAAGGCGGTCTCTCGATCCCGAAGCTCGCGCGCTCCGTCCCGGCCCAGGGCGACCGGGCGGCGCTCGCGGAGGCCGCGAAGTGGCTGGTCGCCGCGAAGAGCCCGGTCATCATCGCCGACCGCTGCGCGCGCACGCCGGAGGGCGTGAAGCACCTGGTCGCGCTCGCCGAGGCGCTGCAGGCGCCGGTGGTGGACCTGGGCGGCCGCATGAACTTCCCGAACACGCACCCGCTCTGCCAGTCGGGCAAGCGCGGCCTCATGCACGAGGCAGACGTGGTGCTGCTCCTCGAGGTCGCGGACCCGTTCGGCCAGTTCAATTCGATCGCGGATCCGTCCAAGAAGCTCACGCACTTCGCGAACAAGGACGCCCGCGTCATCAACATCTCGATGCAGGACGTCTTCCTCCATTCGAATTACCAGGATTTCCAGCGCTACCTTCCGGCGGACCTCGCGATCAACGGGGATGCGGAGGCGAGCCTTCCGGCGTTGACCGAGGAAGTGCGCCGCCTTGTCGACGACGGCCGGAAGCGCGCCTTCGCGGAGCGGGGCGCCCGGCTCAAGGACGCGCACGCCAAGTCGCGCAAGCGCGCGCTCGAGGAGGCGGCCGTCGGCTGGGATTCGAGCCCGATCTCCACCGCGCGCATGTCGATGGAGCTCTGGGCCCTCATCAAGGACCAGCCGTGGTGCCTCGCCGTGAGCGATCGCCTCCACGCGCCGCGCGCGCTCTGGAGCATCACCGAGCATCACCAGGCCCTGGGCGGGGCGGGAGCGCAGGGCGTGGGGTACTGCGCGCCGGGCTCTCTCGGCGTGGCACTCGCGAACAAGGCGAAAGGCATCCTCACGGTCACGTTCCAGCCGGACGGCGACCTCAACTATTCGCCGGGCGTGCTCTGGACGGCCGCGCACCACAAGATCCCGATCCTCTACGTGATGTTCAACAACCGCGCGTACCTGCACGAGACCATGCACATCCAGCGGATGGCCGGCGTGCACGAGCGCGACGTGAGCCGCTCGCACATCGGGACCACGATCGACAACCCCTTCGTGGACTACGCCAAGCTCGCGCAGGCCTACGGCGTGTGGGGCGAGGGGCCGGTCACGGATCCTTCGCAGCTGGCACCGGTGTTCAAGCGCGCGTTGGCGGTGGTGAAGTCGGGCCTGCCCGCGCTGGTCGACGTGGTCTGCCAGGGGGCCTAGCGCTTCTCCACGAGCGCCACGGCGTCCACGCCGCTGAGAGCCAGCGCGAGCTTGCCGTCGGGCGCCAGCATCATGTGGCGCACCACGCCGCCGCCGGAGGGGATCGCCCAGCTCTGGAATTTCCCCTCGCGCGGATCGAATCGCACGAGCGTGTTGGGCTTCACGCCCGACTCGCTGTACCAGAGGATGTCGCCGTCCGCGAGGATTCCGTAGGGCTCCGAGCGCCCCCCGCTGGGCGAGGGCCACTCGGTCACCTTGCCGGTCGCGGGATCGAGCCGGCCCAGCGCGCCGCGCGCGTAGTCCGTGAACCAGATCGCGCCGTCGCGGGTGATCGCGAGCCGCCGCGGCCGGCTCGCGCGGTCCGGGAGCTCGTATTCGCGGATCGCCATCGTGTGCGGGTCGATCCGCGCGACCTTGTTCGCGCCGAACTCCACGAACCACGGCACGCCCTTCGCATCCACGCGCATGCCGTACGGGCGCGAGCGCGGCGTGGTCGAGCGGACGAGCTTCACGTCCCCCGTCTTCGGATCGAGCCGCCCCACGAAGTTGCCCGACTGCACCGTGAACCAGAGGATGCCGTCCCCGTCGAAGACGGGCGTGTGCGGGTCGCGCGCCGCGGCGTCCGGCATCGGATACTCGGTCACCTTGCCGGTCGCGGGATCGAGCTTCCCGATGTAGCCCTTGAAGTTGGCCGTGAACCAGATGTTGCCGGCGCGGTCCTCGACCAAGCCGTGGGGGCCGGAGTTCTCCGTGGGAAGGTGGAACTCGCGGATGCGTCCCGTCGCGGGATCGAGCCTTCCCAGCACGTTCGCGAACTGGCCCGTGTACCAGAGCGAGCCGTCATGCGCCGCGAGGGGGTCGTGGGGCCGCGATCCCGCGGTGGGCACGGTCCATTCATGGAAGTCGACCTTCGCGCCGCCGGCAAGGAGCGCGGGTTGCGGCGTCGCGCGCTCGGGGAAACCCCGGGCGAGATAGTCGACGACCGTGTCGACGTCGGCCGGCGCGAGCTTCGCGCCCACGTTCACCATCATGCTCACGCGGGTGCGCCATTCGGAGCGCGAGTATCCCGCACGCGTGACCGTCTCCAGGCCGTGGCATCGGCCGCAGGCGGCTTCGACGATCGCCTTTCCCGGGCCTTCGGGAAGCGGGGGCTGCGCCGCGGAAGCGCCGGTGCCGAGCACGGCGATGCCCGCGGCGAAAGCGGCCCTGCGCAGCCTCATGCGCTCACTCCCTCAGGAGCGCGAGGTCGCTCGCCTTGGGTCCCGGCGGGATCGACGCGAGGTAGGCGTGGATGTCGGCGAGGTCCCGGTCGCTCGCGAACGTGGGGGCGTAGGGCGGCATCGACGCGCGCGGATGGCGCACCTGGCTCGCGAGGCCTTCGAGGGTCATGGGCTTCGGGGCGAGCCGCGGCCCGTACGGCCCTCCCTGGCCCTCGGTGCCGTGGCAGGTCCAGCACATGTCCTTCATGAAGAGCGCCTTCCCGCGCGCCGCGTCGCCGGCGCCCGCCTGCCCGAGCGCGGCGGCGGAAGCCGCCGCGAGGACGGCCGCGAGGGCCGCCGTGATGCCTTTCCTCATGTCTCCTCCTCCTGTGCCTCTGCGATGAGCGCTGCACCGGCGCTGCGGGCCGCGGCGATGCGCCGCTCCGCGAGCGACAGGAAGCCGCCCACGAGCAGGAACGCTCCGTTCGCCCAGAATACCGGCACCAGGCCGAATGCGGAACCGAGGCCGCCGAAAACCACCGGCACGGCGATCTGGGTGAGCTTGTTCACCGTGAGCCGCATGCCGAGCGCCTCGCCCGAGCGCCCGCGCGGCGCGTGGTTGTACGTGAGGAGGATGGTGAGGGGCTGCGCGCAGCCCAGCCCGATCCCCAGGAGGAAGGCCACCACCGCGAGGAGCGGCGCGTGGGAGACGAGCGGCACCAGGAAGTACGTGGCGCCCGCCATGAAGAGGGAGGCCGTGAGCACCGCCACCTCGCCCATCCGCCGCGACGCCTCGCTCATCCCCATCCGCACGATGAAGGCCGCGACCGCGTAGCTGCTCATCACGATGCCGATCGCCGAGGCG
>Ga0068855_100002162_pt1 | contig 24292 bp, 12 predicted proteins | sample KBSCornC52_FD_66592 | JGI IMG/M metagenome (GOLD analysis project Ga0068855, IMG submission 66592) | Corn rhizosphere microbial communities from Kellogg Biological Station, Michigan, USA - KBS Corn C5-2 | ecosystem: Host-associated > Plants > Roots > Rhizosphere > Soil ...
GCCAACCGCGCCCCCTCCGAGGAGGGGAACTTTGAAGCGTTTCGAACACCCCAGGTTTATAAACCCATCGCTATGGAAAAGGCCGTCATCAATTCCAACAACTAAACTAACCAGGCAAATTTGTCAATTAAGGCGAGCATTGTAGCCGTTACATAGCATAGCGACGGGTTTTAAAACCAGTCGGCTAAAAAAAATGTGGCGTCAGATTTTAAAAGCGATTTTCCTGGTTACAAATGGCTAATTTTGAATGTAGCTATACGCCACTATAGTTTCCTAAATTAACACAAATAACCCCCTCAACTGTTTAACCCGTTATGGAAAAGCATGTAGTTAAAGTTTTGAAAACCGAATTTGTGACGCACAACGTCAAGCGTTTCACTCTTGAAAAACCTGCCGGGTATACATTTATATCGGGCCAGGCCACTGATGTATCCATCAATAAGCCGGGACTGGAGGATGATTTGCATCCGTTTACGTTTACCTGTTTAAATACCGATGACCACCTGGAGTTTACCATTAAAATTTACAAAGGGAACAACGGGATGACCGAAAAACTGCTGGATATAAACCCGGGCGACGAACTGATCGTCCACGAGGTTTTTGGCGCTATAAATTACCAGGGTCCCGGTATATTTATTGCCGGAGGCGCAGGTATAACACCTTTTATTTCGATACTGAGGCAATTAAAGAAAGATGGCAATTTGGCCGGCAATATATTGTTGTTTGCCAACCGCACCGAAGAGGACGTGATACTGAAAGATGAACTGGACGAGATGCTGGCCGGCAATCATATTGATGTGATATCAAACCCTGCCGCGCCAGGCGCTCATGGAAGCCATATCGATAAAGACCTGATAGCACAATTCCTGACCGATAAAACCGAATATGCCTACGTGTGCGGGCCCGATGAATTTGTGGCCGTAATGAAAAAGTATTTGCTGGAATTGGGCTTGAAAGAGGAGCAGGTTGTGATTGAGGAGTGAGTTTTTAAGATGATGAACAGACTTACGAAGTTTTCAAAACTTCGTAAGTCTTCCTCGATCAAGGCTCAGTAACTATAGCCTTTTCGCAAGATTTTCCTTAACACTGCTTTCCCACTCTTCTTTTAAAATACTCAAAACGATAGAATCCCGCCGACCGCCGTCGCTCAAAGGCATGTTGTTGCGCAGGATGCCTTCTACGGTGCAGCCGATACTTTTCATGGCCGCTACGCTGCGTTCGTTACGGGCATCGGCCCTGAATTCAACCCTTACGGTATCCATCGTTTCAAAGGCAAACTGCAGCAATAAAAACTTACAATGCTTATTTAATTTTGTCCCCCTGAATTTTTCGCCATACCAGGTATATCCCAATTGCACAGTTTGATAAGACGGTATAATATCGTAAAAGCGCGTGCTGCCCGCGTAGCTTTGTGTTAATTTATCAAAAACAATAAAAGGATATTCTTTCCCCGTGGCTTTCGCTGCCATGGCATCATCAATATATTTGCGCATGCCGTCCTCGCCGCGTGCGCTCAGGTACGAGTACTTCCAGGTATCGGGCTCATTCAGGGCGAACGGCAGCAAAAACTCCAGGTCGGTTTCTTGCAGCGGACGTAATAATACCTGGTCATCTTCCAGGATGTAATCGGTTTTTGGGTCGAAATTTAAGGGCATTTTTATAAGGTGTTATCGTATATCAATTTAAATTCTTGTAAGCTTCCCTGCGGAGACGTTATTTTGAATTCACCGCAGTCAGGAAATCAAATTTGAACAATTTTGCGTCAAATTCATTCATTAATATTTCGCCAAGCTTTATGGTACCTGCAATCATTTCTTCCAGGTGATGCCTGCGGGTGCGATGGTTGGTAATAGCCACCCTGATGACATAGCTGCCATTTAAAATGGTATATGACGGCCCGGCAACACCTGTTTCGTGCATGCGCATCAGTAATTCCTTATTCAGTGTGTTTAGTTGCTGCTGGTCCAAATCACCGGGATTAAAACGATAACAAACTATGTTCATAGTAACCGGGGTCATCAGCTCCAGCAGTGGTTGCTGTTGAATAAGTTCGCCCAGGTAAAATGCCTGGTTTATATTCTGACCGATCATCTCCCTGTATTTTCCGAGGCCATGTTCCTTTAATGACATCCACACTTTAAGCGCTTTAAACCCGCGTGAAAGTTCCATGCCGTAATTGGATATGGTTTCGGGGCCGGCAGCCAGTCCCCGTTCATGCGCTGTTAGATAATTAACCGCGGTGGCGAAGGCTTTACGGTGTGCCGCGGCGTTTTTAAACAATACACAGCCCACTTCGTATTGCATGTACATCCATTTGTGGAGGTCGAAAGCAACGCTATCGGCACCCTCAATAGCTTTTAACTTGTGCTCATAGGCCGGAACCAGCTTTGCCAGTGCGCCAAATGCGCCATCAATATGGAACCAGATGTTTTCGTTCCGGGCAATTTGCAGCAACCCATCCAGCGGATCGATTGCGCCTGTGTTTACCGTACCGGCATTGCCGATGATACAAAAAGGAATAAAACCCTTTGCCTTATCTTCGGCAATTTTAATTTTCAGGGCTTCAATATCAATCTCAAAATCAGCTGTTACCGGTATTTTGCGTAACTGCTCATTGCCAATGCCGATCACCTCGGCGGCCTTGCCCAGGCAGTTGTGGGTTTCAGCGCTGCAATAAGCAGTTAATTTGCCTGCTGCGCTATAAACGCCCGCGTTTTTTGAATTGGCTATGATGGTATTCCGGGCTACTATTAGGGCCGTGATATTGGCTATAGAGCCGCCGCTAACCAATATGCCGCTGCCATCGGCGGGGTAATTCATCAATTCTTTACACCAGTTGATCACTTGCGCATCAACATATAAGGCGCTCTGATCGGCTATGGTGGCATTGTTGTTCATGACGCCGCAAAGCAAATCGGCAAAGGCGCCCATTGGCGTGCCTGTTCCCTGTACCCATGAAAAATGTTTGGGGTGGATATTACCGCCGGGGTAAGGAAGAATATTTTGTTTAAACTCGTTATAAACAGAAAAAATATCGCTGCCGGTTTGTGGAAGCGGTCGTTTAAACTCGTCCTTTACATGCTGCGGAATGGGTGTCCAAACGGGTCTTTCGCCAACGTTTTTCAGGTAGTCCACCATATCGTCGATGATCTGGTAGCCCAGGTTTTTAATGTCGTTCCAGTCTGCCGGGTCTAAGCCGGTTTCTGGTTTTGTGTTTAGTTCGGTCATAAAAAATATTTACGATACAAAAATGAATTTAAATTTATTAATAAAACAGATTCAGAATTATTATTTTTGTGCATAACAGATTTGGGGAAAAGAGCCAAGAGTCAAGGGCCAAGAAACAAGATAGAATGGGGTTAGTCTTGACTCCTGGTTCTTGACTCTTGACTCTCGTTTCCAAAGTACCCGAACGTTAAGCGTAACAAAAACCCGATAATTGCCAATATTATGCTAGATAACACAGCTATTGCCCCTCACGACGAAGACTTTTTGTACATGCAGATTGCCGACCGGCTAAGCAGCCAGATCCGGCAGCTGGTGCTGAAAACAGGTGAAAAATTGCCATCGGTGAGGGCTTTAAGTATGGAGCAGGGGATAAGTTTAAGCACTGCTTACAAGGCTTATGTACAGCTGGAAATTGATGGTTTGATTGAGGCGCGGCCGAAATCGGGCTATTATGTGCGGTACAGTCCAGCCCGGTCGTTTGATTCTCCAAAACCCGAAGAGCCGGAAAGAGATACGAAAAAGCTAAGTCTGGATGAAATGGTGGCGATGGTTTACAAGCATTTCAGGAGCGATGGTTTGGTGAAATTATCTATTGCCGGGCCTTCCATTTCGCTGCTGCCGCAAGCCAAACTCAGTAAATCCATGATGGAGAGCCTGCGACAGAGCACCAACAGTTGTATCAGCTATGAGCCTATACAAGGGAACGAGACTTTACGCATGCACATCGCCCGCCAATCATTTAACTGGGGTGGCAATGTATTGCCCGATGATGTGGTGACCACACAAGGCTGCATGGAGGCGCTTGTTTTTTCCCTACGCGCCATAACAAAGCCGGGCGATACGGTGGCTATTGAGAGTCCCGGGTATTTTGGCATTTTTAATACGATACAAAGCCTTGGACTAAAAATACTGGAAGTGCCCAGCGACCCTGCGGAAGGAATTGATTTGGAGTTTTTATCGAACGCCCTGGCCAAAAAGCAAATAAACGCCTGCCTTTTTGTACCCACTTTCAGCAACCCCCTGGGTTACTGCATGACCAACGAAAACAAAAAGCGATTGGTTGAGCTGCTTGAAAAACACAAGGTGCCGCTGATTGAGGATGATATTTACGGCGAAATGTATTTTGGCAAAACGCGGCCGCGTACCTGCAAAAGTTACGACAAAACAGGTATGGTGATGCTCTGCTCATCTATCTCCAAATCACTTGCCCCGGGGTACAGGGTAGGCTGGTGCATACCCGGTAAGTTTAAACAGCACTTTATTAATATTAAGCTGATGCATTCGCTTTCTTCTTCCTCGCCCACACATGCGGCAATTGGCCATTTTTTTGAAACCGGGCGATATGATTTGCACATGCGCAACCTGCGCAGGGCCCTGCACACCCAATGTTTGCGGTACACCCAGGCTATTGCCGAATATTTTCCGGCTGATATTAAAGTGAGCAGGCCACAAGGCGGCTATATTTTATGGATCGAGCTGGATAAAAAGGTTGATGCCTTTGAGTTGTATCAAAAAGCGCTGACTCATCATATCAGTATTTCGCCGGGGCAAATATTCAGTACCGATAGCCGGTTTACCAATTTTATCAGGATAAGTTTTGGGATACCTTACAGCGATGAAATTGACAAAAGTTTGAAAACCCTTGCAGCACTGATTACGAATTTTTAAGCAGATGAATAACATAACATTTAGCAGCGTAGACGAAGAAAATAAACTTGTCGCCCGCAAATTGGTGGCAGAATACGGCCACTATTTATTTAACGAACTAAAACTGATGGCCGGCTACGATACGTTTTTTAAAGAACTGGCGAATTTTCCGGACGACAAATATAAATTGCCTGTGGGTGGTTTTTTTGTGGTCTATGCCGATGGAGTGCCTGTTGGTTGCCTTGGATTGAAAAAGTTTGACCAAACATCGTGCGAATTAAAACGCATGTACATCAGGGAACAATACCGGGGGAGGGGCCTTGCAAAAGAATTGGTGCGATTTTCGATTGATGAAGCACGTGCGTTAGGCTATAAACGCATGTTGCTGGATACCAATAAGGAAATGCCGGCCGCGGTGAATGCTTATTTGGCGGCCGGTTTTGTTGAAATACCCGCTTATTGTGACAATGACGGACCGAACCCTATGTTTTTTGCGTATTATTTGTAAGGGGTTCCCTTATACTATCAAAAGCAACTGGTAACGTCGTTTTTTTAAGGAAAAATAATATCGAATAATGAATGCTGAATATCCAATGGCGAAGGTTTTTACTTCATTATTCAACATTGAATATTCGTTGTTCGATATTTTATTCCTTGTAAGCTTAATTTGACGAGATTGAGCAACGGACGCTGCATTTTTTAATTATTATGTAATATTTCGGCGTAATAATCAACCATTTGTGTATTTTTCCGTAAAACAGTATTATGATCTATTCATCATTAACGCAGCGCTTAAAAGATCAGCATAAAACCATTGCATCGCTGATCATTAAGCTGAATAACAGGCAGATACAGCAATCGCCAAAAAATGGCAAGTGGAGCATTCACGAAAATATTGCCCACCTGGCTAAGTACCAGCCGGTGTTTTTAGACCGCATCCGCAAGATTTTGACCAATGATGAGCCGGAATTTGAAGCCTACAGGGCCGAAAATGATGATGAGTTTGAAATTTATTGTGCTTTTACCACTTACGAGCTGTTAAAAAAAATATCCACAGACCGGGAGATCATTTACCACCTGATCACCCATTTGCCTCCCGATAAACTGGAGCGCACCGGCGTTCATCCCAAATATGGCAATTTGACGGTATTGGAGTGGACGGAATTTTTCCTGCTCCATGAGGCGCATCACCTGTACGCCATTTTTCAGCTGGTATATTCGGGCAAGGTTAAAGTTTAATGTGCCCGTTTAAGCGTCGATCACTAAAGGAAAGCCAAGGAATACACCCCCTCCAAACGGCGAATCGCTGACCAATCTCCCCCGGTAGGCTATAGTGTACCCACATCTCTAATTGACTAATCAAATTTTCGATGCCCCATCGGGGCTACCTACTTGTAGAAATAAAATCGGAAAACCATTTGCCTCATAGAGGCTACCCTTATACAACATTGCCAATTTACCTTGTTAGCTGAGGGCAGCACCGACGGCGCTGTGATGTGTGTTATATAATATTTCTACAAATAGGTAGCGCCTACGGCGCATAAAAACTTATGGGTACACGGTCGCCAGGTTTGGGGGAGACTTTAGCTTCATAATCGAACGACAATTAATTGCCATTAATCAGCATAATACAGGTCCGGTTTAAACCGTTTGGCCAACAGACCGGTTGCAAGGTTGGTATCAATCTCCGCCACTACAACACCCGGCTCTCCGTAATTCTGGTACGCAATGCAATTGCCGTCGGGACCAATTAATGCGCTGGCCGAATCGGGATAATTAAACGCATAGTTCGAACTGGCAAAGTAAATGGTGTTTTCCATCGCGCGCATCATCTGGGCACGTTCGTAATACGGGTTTTCTTTATTACCCCATTCCAGCAACAATGTGCCTTCCACATCGGTGCCGGTGCAATTGGGGTGAAATACAATTTTGGCTTCATTAATGGCAGCCCACCGCACTGATTCGGGGTAACGGAAACCTTCGTGGCAAATGGTAATACCAAACTTTACGCCATTCACCTCGAAAAGACTGCGTTCGGTTCCTGCGGCCCATAAAATATCTTCGCTGGGATCGAGCTGGTTTTTGGTTTGAGAACCTAATAGCTCGCCGGTACTTGAAATTACATGGGCGATGTTTAAAATTTCACCGGCCTGGTACCAGTCCATGGGAATAATTACCGCTATAGCGTTTTCGGCGGCTATTTGGGCAACTTTGTCAAGGGCTGCCTGTAGTTTTTCGGGCCAGCGGTCCGCATCTGCAACTCCCATGCCGGGATAGCCCGGAATATACGACTCCGGGAAGCAAATTATTTCGGCATTTTGCTTAACGGCATCTTTTACCAGTTTTTCAATCCAGGACAAACCATCATCGATGGACTTTGGATATGGGGGAGAGGCGAGGGCAATTTTCATAGGTGATGGCTATTGATAGTACAAATTTACTATTCAAATTTATTTTAACAGGGATAAAAAAATTATTTGTGGGCTTTTAGGGCGTCAAATTATAAACATATATTCCACTCAAATCATTACATTTATTCGCCATTATTTAAACTGAAATTTTTGTGATATGACCATTTTTACCAAAAAAGCACTGCTTACCCGGTCCCTGTGCCTGCTATTGTTGTTTTTGTTTTTAAAGGGTAATGTGTTTGCCCAGCAGGGCGAAATGCTGATCTATCACCCGATACAGACCGATAAAGACGGTAATATTATCCCCTGGTACAACCCCGATCCGGCTATTGCCTTTGACCATAACCTGTATAGCATCTGGAATTTTTGGTTTACCATGCGGACCGATATGAATGGTTTGCCCTATTATATGAACCACCAGGTATGGAACCCTAATTTTGACGATCCGAGGGGCATTGGCGGCGACCAGTTTATGATGGCTATTTCCTCGTGGCGGTTGTTGTATGCTTATACCGGTAACGAAAAGATAAAAGAAAATGCCTGTTTTTTGGCGGGTTATTATCTAACTCACGGGCTATCGCCCTCAAACTGCAAATGGCCGGGTATCCCGTTCCCGTATAACACTTTAATTTATTCGGGCGTGTACGATGGTGATATGCGTAACGGCAAGGATGTTGCGCAGTTGGATAAGGCAGGCTCATTTGGGCTCGAACTCATTCACCTGTATAAAATAAAGGGTGATCCTGTTTTTTTAAACGCAGCGATAAAAATTGCCAACACGCTGGCGCCAAGGGTAAAAGCTGGTGACGGCCTGCACTCGCCGCTGCCGTTTAAGGTAAATGTTTATACCGGGAAGGTGGTTTTACTTAACCTGACGGATAAACACGACAAACTCACCGATACAGCGGCCTATACCAGTAACCTGACACCGACGCTGCAAATGTTTGATGATTTGATACAGCTAAAACAGGGGAATGTTGCTGCCTACAAGCCGGCTTTTAACAAAATACTGGCCTGGATGAAAAAATACCCGATACAAACCAATAAATGGGGGCCTTTTTTTGAAGATGTAGGCGAATGGAGCGAAACACAGATAAACGCTATGACCTGTGCGCGTTATATGATGGAGCATCCGCAGTACTTTCCGGACTGGAAAGTGCAGGTAAAAAATATTATCGACTGGGTGCATGCTAAATTTAACAATACCCAATGGAAAAAATACGGCGTGATTGTAACCAATGAGCAAACCGTTTACCCTGAACCTGGCGAAAGCCATAGCTCGCGGCAGGCTGCGGATGAATTGTTATATGTATCGCTCACCGGAGACAAAACCATGTATGATAACGCCATGCGCGAACTGATTTGGGCTACGTACTCTGTGGGTGACGATGGCCGCAATTGTTTCCCGTTTGACGAACCCTGGTTAACTGATGGGTACGGCGACTACATAAGACATTATTTAAGGGCGATGGCTACTTACCCGAACCTGGCGCCGCCGGAAGATCATATCCTGACTTCGACATCGGTTATACAACAGGCTGATTATAAGGGGTATCTCAAAAAGTTCATATACCTTAATTTTAATAGTGTCGACAGCTCGCGTGTCCGGTTATTTTATCGCACGTTCGACGATTCAGGCAGCGAAACCATCAGGATGAAGGCTAAACCATCGGCGGTGTTGTTAAACGATAAACCCATGAGCGAAACACCCGACGGCGAAGGTTATACATGGGCTTTGCTGGATAAAGGCGGGCTATTAACAGTGAGGCGGGTTAAGGGAAACAGGGTTATTTTGGTGGAGTGAGAGGGACTGTATCAAAAGTATAAAAGCAGTTCTCGGGAACAAACAATATTTTGTCTCCGTGTTCTCTGTGAATCTCTCTGTGGCTCTCTGCGGTTAAAACATAACCACGGAGAGCGCAAAGAAGACACAGAGATTCACAGAGAATCTGATCGTCGCAAAATATAATTTAGTCTGCAAGTTCAAAATTTGACTTTTGATACTGCCTCATGTTTGCATTTAAATATTTTCTTTTCTATTTTTTGGCATAGGAAATACGAATTAAAAATGCTAATTTTGTTAGCTTTTTAAAAATGGGTATTTGTGTTAACCTTGTTGTTTTTTAAATAGCTGATTTTTAGTTATTTGTAGTTTTGTTTTTGAAAATTGTGTTAAGTTGTGTTAACCCTTTTTAGAGCAGTTTTTTCAGAACAAATTCGAAATTGAGCGGTAATTCCTGGCTGCCAAGTTTATTTTTGTGCGTTGAAATGCAGCCCGAACTAAGCGGGGTTGGGAAAGGAAAGCGTAAACTTAACCGGTGAGCTGCTTACACGAATAAACATTATCCCGATAAAATATTTTTATTCCCCAATCGTCTGTCCAAATAAGTGGCTTCTGATTGTTATTTTTGCAGCCCGTTGATATATAACTGACGCAATTGAATGGAAAAACCGCCAATAGAACCAAAACAACCAGGCATCCTTAGCTTGCTAACCCCATACAGGGGACTTATTGCGCTGTTGATTTTGTTCGCGCTGGTCAGCAATGCGATAAACCTTTGGCTGCCAAAAATTATCCAGCACGGGATTGATGCGTATATTAGTACTTTACCCAAACATCAAAAATTTGATGTTAACCCTACGCTGATCACTTTTACGGTGGCCATTCTTTCGATATTTGTTTTTGCCTTTTTGCAAACCATCGTTCAAACCTATACTGCCGAAAAGGTAGCACGTGACCTGCGTACCAAACTTTCGGACAAAATATCGCGCCAAAGCAACGTGTTTATTGAAGGTGTTAGTCCGTCAAAGCTGCTCACTAACCTTACCTCGGATGTCGATTCCATCAAAATGTATGTATCACAGGCCCTGGTTAATATCATATCCTCGGTTTTTACTTTGGTTGGCGGCAGTATTTTACTGCTCACCATTAATTGGAAGCTGGCGCTTTGCGTTATAGCCATTATTCCGATTATTGGCGGCACATTTGCTTATGTGCTAAAAAAGGTTAGGGCACTATTCCGCAAAAGCCGCGAGGTGATCGACTGGCTCAATAAAGTAATCAATGAAAGCATTTTGGGTTCGGCGTTAATCCGCGTGATCAATTCGCAGCAGCTGGAGTTTGATAAGTTTTTAAGGGCCAGCGCGCAGGCTAAGGACATAGGCTTGGGTATTTTGCGGCTTTTCGCAGGCCTGATCCCGATTATTACGTTTACAGCCAATTTGGCCACGCTTACTATATTGGCGCTTGGCGGGCATTTTTTGATCAGCCGCACCATGAGCTTTGGCGAGTTTGCGGCGTTTAACAGTTACCTGTCGCAAATCATTTTCCCCATATTCGTTATCGGTTTCATGAGCAATATTATTGCCCAGGCAACAGCTTCTTTTGGCAGAATCAACACGGTTTTACAGGCCCAGGATACTGCAGATACAGGAACTGTTGTGGCAGAGCTTAAAGGCGCCATCGAAATAAAGGACATTTCGGTTATGTACGGTCAAAAGCCTGCATTAAAACAAGTGTCATTTACAGTGAAACCCGGCGAAAAGATAGCAGTGATAGGGCCCACAGCTGCAGGTAAATCGCAATTGCTTTATTTACTGACGGGGCTGATAAAGCCTACATCGGGCGAGATTTTGTTTGATAACCGCAATATCGACGATTATAACAGCGAATCGTTCCACAGCCAGGTGGGCTTTGTTTTCCAGGACAGCATCATTTTTAACATGAGCATCCGCGAAAATATTGCCTTTAGCGATACGGTTACCGACCAATCGCTCCAAAAAGCCATTGACACTGCCGAGTTGAGCGATTTTATTAACGCACTTCCCGAAAAGTTAAGCACTATCGTTTCCGAACGGGGGGCGAGTTTATCCGGCGGGCAAAAGCAACGGATTATGTTGGCGCGTGCCCTCGCTATAGAACCCAGGGTTTTATTGCTGGATGATTTCACCGCAAGGGTGGATACTTCAACCGAAAACAAGATACTGGGCAATGTACAAAAGAATTATCCGGGTTTGACGCTGATCTCGGTAACCCAGAAGATAGCATCGGTTGAGCATTACGACCAGATCATTTTATTGATGGAAGGCGAGATTGTGGCCACCGGCAAGCATGACGAGCTGATGCAAAGCAGTCCCGAATACATACAAATATTTAACTCGCAGCAAAGTACCAGCAATTATGAAGTATAACCTCAACGAACTGCAGGCCAATGCGCCTAAAGCCTCCACGTGGTCGTCGCTGGGAAAGTTATTGCAGCTCATCCGCCACGAACGTAAGAACCTTTGGATGGCGCTTGCCGCTATTTTGGTCAACTCAGGTTTAAACTTGTTTGCGTGGTACCTCATCGGTAAAACGCTCGATAAGTATTTATTCACCCGGCACCAGGATTATCATGGCCTGCTGGTTAACTGCGGCTATTTATTGTCGATGTACGCGGTTTCTTTTTTTGCGGCCTATTTTCAAACCATATTGATGGGTGGGGTAGGACAACGCATGTTGTATACGCTGCGTAACGCCATATTTGAAAAGCTGCAAATATTACCGGTTGGGTTTTTTAACCAAAACAAAGCCGGGGACCTCATCTCGCGCATCAACAACGATACCGATAAGGTAAACCAGTTTTTTTCGCAATCGCTCATGCAGTTTATCGGCAGCATCTCGACCATGCTGGGTGCGGGGATTTTCTTGTTGTCGGTTAACATCAGGCTGGGTAGCGCAACACTTATCCCTGCGTTGGCCATTCTCATTTTTACCTTGCTTACATCGGCCTGGGTAAAACGTAAAAATGCCGTCAATTTTAAGAGTGTAGGCGGCCTGAGCGCCGAAATACAGGAAAGCCTGAATAACTTTAAAGTGATCATCGCTTTTAACCGCCGCGATTATTTCCGCCGTAAATTTGATGAGGCCAACCAGGATAATTACAAATCTGCAATTGGTGCAGGCATTGCTAATAATAGTTACGTTCCGGTATTTGCCCTGCTTTCCAGCGTAGCTCAGCTGATTGTTTTTGCCTATGGTATTTACCTTATTTCGGTAGGCTTGTTTAAGCCGGGGATGCTCATCGCCTTTTTTTCGTACGCCACCCAGTTTTATAATCCGTTAAGGCAGCTGGCGGCACTGTGGACAGGATTCCAGCAGGCTATGGCCGGGTGGGACCGGATTTCGCATATCCTGGCGCTTGATACCGACCTGCTTACCGTACCGGCAAAGGCTGAAGAAAATTCAGCTGTGCTGATGGAATTCAGGAATGTGCACTTCAGCTACGATGAAAGCAGGGAGATTTTGCACAACATCAGCTTTAAACTGGAACGCGGAAAAACTTATGCCCTGGTAGGCCCAACCGGCGGCGGCAAAACTACAACGGCATCATTACTTGCGCGTTTGTACGATGCAAGCAAAGGGACGATACTGCTTGATGGTAAGGATATCAGGAGCTATGATGCGCTTGAACGGACACAAAAGATCGGTTTTATTTTGCAGGAGCCATTTTTGTTTACCGGCACCGTACGCGAAAATATCCTGTACGGTAACCCCAGATATGTAAACCATACCAACGAGCAATTGGAGGATGTAATACTGGAAGCCAACCTGGGCTCGTTACTGGCTATTTTTGATGAGGGACTGGATACCAAGGTGATCTCGAACAGTGATAGCATCAGCCTGGGCCAAAAACAGCTGATAGCCTTTATGCGGGCCGTTTTGCGCAACCCTGAATTGCTTATTTTGGACGAAGCGACCGCCAATATTGATACGATAACCGAAAAACTGCTGAGCGATATCTTAAACAAACTGCCCGAAACTACCACGCGCGTAATTATAGCCCACCGCCTAAACACCATTGAGAACGCCGACGAAATTTATTTCGTTAACTCCGGCGAAGTGATCCTTGCCGGTTCGTTTGACCATGCCATGGAAATGCTTTTGCAGGGGAAAAGGGCGAGTTGATTTTGGTTCATTAGTTCATTGGTTTATTAGGTCATTGAGTCATTGAGTCATTGGTCATTTGGTCATTTGTCTTTAGGTAATTGGGTGAATTGACGGATTGATTTATTACACGAATGCCGGGTTAGGGATTGGAGCGGAAAGCCCACAGCCCCGATGGATAATGATCTGGTAAACCTGAATGTCAGCATCGGGGCGAGGACTTGCAGCGTAAAGCCCGCCCGCCGTCCTATCACGGCGGGAACCCCCAAAATATCCTCGCTCAATACAGTCGAGATCAGTTTAATAATCATCGTATCCCAAAAACGCGAAAAACTTCGTAAGTTTAGGGGTGCGCAAATAGAATATAATCCAACTCAATAAACTTAATTAACCAATCCCACTAACTCAAATCAATCAACTTAATACAACTTACTACAACTTATTTTAACTTACTACAACTTATTCTAACTTACTAAAACTAATTCAACTCAATCTAACTTACTCCAACTTAATCAAACAAACCCAACCAACTCAAAACCAAATTTCCACAATTCCATAATAATAATTACACTTGTAAATTACTATTAACCCTATTATGCAGAGATATACGGGTCAAAAACGAATATTGGTTGCTACGGACTGTATTATATTCGGTTTTGACGGATGGAATTTAAAGTTGCTGCTGGTGCAGCGTAATATTGAGCCCGAAAAAAATAAATGGAGCCTGATGGGCGGATTTATCCAGCCCTCGGAAAGTCCTGAAGATGCTGCCAACCGCGTTTTGGAGTTGCGTACCGGCTTGAAAAATGTTTACATGGAACAGTTCCAGGTATTTGGGAAGCCTGACCGCGATCCTGTTGAAAGAACTTTATCCATTGCTTATTTTGCCTTGATCGATATTCATCAGTATGAAAAACAGATCAATGATGAATACCACGCCGAGTGGTTTTTGTTGAGCGAAATGCCGGAACTGATATTTGACCATAACGAAATGGTTAAGCTTGCCCAGCGCCAATTACGCTACAAGGCGGCTTTGCACCCTATTTTGTTCCAGCTACTGCCCGAAAAATTTACCATACCGCAGCTGCAGGCACTTTACGAAGGCGTTTACAATACCACTTTTGACGATCGGAACTTTAGCCGTAAACTATTATCGACAGGGCTGCTGGTGAAACTGCCTGAGAAGGATAAATTCTCGTCAAAAAAAGGTGCATTTTATTATAAGCTGGATCAATCGCACTATGCAGAGAATTTCGAAAGATTTTTAAACCTGGTGCCGAATCCCGACAAGTTTTTTTAACTCACCGAAGCGCAGCAATTGCGTTTCGTATTCAATATTGTAATTATGTTCCTTTTTAAAGTTTTTTCACTTGGTTTTTTTGTTGGTGCGCTTATTTATTTGGTGATCATGCGATATATAGTTGGTATTACCAGTACTTCGGCCCTAATAACAGCTATAATTGTTGGTTTGGTGGCGGGTACCATCGCGCTTTATTTAACCAAAAAGAAGATGGATAATAAAAACGTTTAGCCGGAATTTTATATTTTTGGTTGATATACCTGCAAAAAGCTCCCCCGGGTATCTGAACCAATTATAAAATGAAAAAACAGCGTTTCCTTTTCCTGCTTTTCTTTTTTTGCAGCACCGCTTTTTTGTCGGCGCAACCTGCATTAAAGCAAACCATTAACGCCAACTGGGAATTTTATAAGGGCGATATCCCAGGTTATCCATCCAAAAAATTTGATAGTTTAAAGTGGGAGAAAATCTCCCTCCCGCATAGCTGGAACACAAGCGATGTTGCCGGCGATACAGGATATTACCAGGGCATAGGCTGGTATAAAAAAAAAATTTACGCGCCTGCATCCTGGCAGGGTAAAAGCATTTACCTGCATTTTGAAGGCGCCAACCAGGTTGCCAGCGTTTATGTAAACGGGAAACTTGCGGGCAGTCATATTGGTGGTTATACTGCCTTCAGCTTCAATATAGGCAAGCTGCTCAACATTAATAAGGATGGGCTAGCCGCGAACGAAATACTGGTTAAACTTGATAATAGCCACAGCGAAAATATCCCACCGCTATCGGCTGATTTTACCTTTTTTGGCGGCATTTACCGCGATGTTTACCTGATTACGGCTAACCCGGTGCATTTTGACTTGGATAACAATGCCGCCGGCGGGGTGAGGATATTGACGCCAAAAGTGAGTAATGACCAAGCGGATGTTGACATAGAGGGGGCGATAACCAATGCGACAGCCGAAGCATATCATGCGGTCGTCGAGTCGTCTGTTTTTTCGGCTGATGGACAATTGGTGAAGGTGATAAAAACCAATATCAGCATTCCAGCCAATTCTACAGCAGCGTTTTCGCAGCCGTTGACCTCAATTCCTAATCCTCATTTATGGTCGCCTGATGACCCTTATTTATATCACGTCGTAAATAAAATTTATGATAAGCGGGGGAACCTGCTCGATGAAACAACTGTTCCCTTAGGCCTGCGTTGGTTTAAGTTTGATGCCGCTACCGGTTTTTATCTGAACGGTAAACCGATGAAATTGATAGGCGCCAACCGTCACCAGGATTATAAAGGAATGGCCAATGCTGTGCCCGATGCCATTCATGAGCAGGATATGAAGCTGCTGAAAGATATGGGAGCAAATTTTATCCGCATTTCCCATTATCCGCAGGATCCGGCTGTGTTGGAAGCCTGCGACCGACTTGGACTACTGGCCTCGATCGAAATCCCGATTGTTAACCGGATAACACAATCGGCAGCGTTTACGGAGAACTGTAAAAACATGCAGGTGGAGATGATCAGGCAAAATTTTAACCACCCCAGCATAATTATATGGGCCTATATGAACGAGGTGTTGCTGGTGCCGCGCTATCAGCACAGTACTCCTGAACAGCAAAAGTATTTTGCGGACGTAGCCAAACTGGCGGCTACGCTGGACAGCCTTACGCGCAAGGAAGACGCATCACGTTATACCATGATATCCTGCCATGGCGATTTTGACATGTATAACAAAACCGGGATCACACGCATCCCCCAGATAGTGGGATGGAACCTGTATTATGGCTGGTATGCGCCCGATTTTGAGGGTTTCGGACGGTTTTTGGATAAACACCACGCCGCACTGCCGGATAAGCCCTTAATGGTAACCGAATACGGCTGCGATGGCGATACCCGTTTGCATAGTGCTGACCCCGAGCGGTTTGATAAAACCATAGAATATCAAACCATCTACCACAAAAAATATTTAAAAGCCATGATGGACAGGCCCTTTGTTTCGGGCGGGGCGATGTGGTGCCTGGTTGATTTTAACTCGTATAACCGTATTGATGCAGCTCCGCATACCAATACCAAAGGTGTAGCCACGGATACCCGGGCGCCAAAAGATGCTTATTACTATTACCAGGCTAACCTGCTGACAAAGCCTTTTATAAAAATCGGTTCGCGAAACTGGACGTTGCGGGGCGGCATTGCTGACGGAAATGGCGAATGTGTGCAGCCCGTTGAAATTTACAGTAACCTGTCCGAAGTAAGCTTGTGGCTCAACGGAAAGTTGCTGGGCAAACAACCGGTTAAGGATAAAGTTGCGCTGTTTAACGTGCCTTTTAAGGATGGCGCGAATGATTTAAAAGCGGCAGCCGACAGGGATGGTATCAATTATGAAGATTTTGCTTCGATAAAATTTAAAGCTGTACCGTTATCGCTTAAAGACGCCGCAATACCTTTTAACGAATTGAATGTGAGCCTGGGCGACACGCGCACTTACGCCGATAGTAAATTGCAGCAGTTCTGGCTTCCCGAAAAGCTTTATTCGCCGGGCAGCTGGGGCTATATTGGCGGGCATGCTTTTAGCATGAAGGGAAACACCCTGCAGCGGCTGGGTACCAATAAAAATATTTTAGGCACCGACTACGACCCGATATATGCTACACAACGCGTTGCCCCGGATGCCTTTAAATTGGACGTACCAGACGGTAAATACCAGGTGACATTGCTATTTGCTGAATTGCTATCGAATAAAGAAAGAGAGTCGTTAGCCAATGACCTGAACAACACGACGCAAAAAGAAACAGCTGCTGACCGGAGCTTTAATGTTTTTATCAACGGCGAAAAAGTGGCTGAGCGCCTGGGCAATGATAACTATTTGGAACCGGAACGGGCATTTTCTATCAGGTATACCATTGATGTAATTGGCGGAGCCGGGATTGATATCAAGTTTGAAGCGCTTAAAGGCGAAAGTATTTTAAACGGCTTGCAGGTTAAACGTGTATTTTAGGGTTTAACGTAGCGCGAAAGCAATTTATTTACGGTTGGTAACAAGTTTTTTTGTGTTATAATGATTTACTTAAAGCTTTAGGTATTTTTAAAGCCCCTATAGCCGCTTTTCCATATTGGTAAAGGGCAATCCAATTAATTTATCGTTTGAGAAGGCTTAAGATATTTATTCGTGTAGTAAATGACTTATGGGTAAAACTTATTATTATATTACCAATTCCAAAAATGGCCGTAAGGCAATTTCGGGCAGTGTAACTATAATCCGGTAGCAGCTCAAAATACAAACTGGTTTGTATTTTTTGTAATGATGCAGGTTTGTATTTTAGCGAAAGGTATGTTTGCGTATTGCCAGATGTAGCTACAATTAGTTTACGGGGAAATACATACTTAATGAAATATAAACGGCTTCTTAAAAGAAGAATTTTATATTTGTTAGTTAAATTTTAATCACGCCGGATTAATTTATGGATCGATCTTCCCCCTTTGAACGGTCCGCCGGCAATTTTATCGTGATAACCAATTAATAAACCTTTTATCCGGTAAACTTAATTATTTGATAAAGCATCGTTTTAAGCAGATCATTGCGAATAGGAGTTTTTATGGATGCAGTATAATCATCAGCGAATGACAAGATATTTACTTTTCATAAGCATTATTCTATCTTTTGCGGCACCAAAGCTTTGGGCGCAAACGCAGGTTGTTGCTAATGGCGGCAATACCAGCCCTGTTGCTTTTCCGGGGCCGGGTTGCGTTTACAAATGGGTTAATGATCAACCGGGTATTGGCCTGCCCGCCAGCGGAACCGGCGATATAGCATCGTTTACCGCTGTAAATACCGGCAGTACGCCTGTTACTGCTACCATAACGGCTAGGCCGGCGCCTTCGGGTTTTGCGTATATCACCAATTATGGTTCCGATAATGTTTCCGTAATTGATATCGGAACCAATACCGTGGTGGCTACAATTAACGTTGGAAGCGGGCCCTGGGCTGTGGCTTTAACGCCCGATAGCAAGTTTGCCTATATCACCAACCTCAAATCAAATAACGTATCGGTTATCAACACTGCATCTAACGCTGTAATTGCCACCATCCCGGTCGGGCTCAACCCCGGCAGCGCTGCTATAAGTCCGGACGGCACGAGGTTGTACGTTGCCAATTTAAATTCGCAAAATATATCGGTAATCAGTACGGCAACTAACCAGGTGATTTCCCAAATAAGTGCGCAAGCACCGGGAGGAGTTGTGGTAAGTCCGGATGGTAAACTCATTTACGTAACAAGTTCGGCTCCGCCGGAAAAGGTCTCCGTAATTAATGCAAGCAGCGGCGCGGTTTTAGCAACTATTGGAGTTGGGGCGGGGGCCGAGAACTTGGCTTTAACTCCCGATGGAAAAAAACTGTTTGTTGCGAATACATCGGCAAATACGGTTACCATCATCAATACGATAACCAACTCGGTTGTAACGACGGTGGCCGCGTCCCTATTGCCTTCATGTATAGCTGTCAGTCCCGACGGCAGCAAGGCCTACGTTACCAACAGCAACGGAACATCTATTACCGTGATAAATACAGCAACCAATGTGGCTGCTAACCAGCCGTCGAGCCCTGGTTTTATTGGTTTGTCTTTTAGTTCCGATGGGAGTCAGCTTTACGCCGCAGATGCATCCGGCGTGGTAGTTGACCTGGATGCGGCTACCTTAACCCCGGTGGCTAACATTTCGGTTGGCTCATTCCCGCATGCCATCGGTAGTTTTATTACGAAAGCGACTTGTACCGGTAGCCCGGTTACTTTTACCATCACGGTAAACCCAACGGCGACAGTGCCAACCATAACTGCTGGGGTAGCTACCGGGTACATTTCTGCCTGTTCGGGTACTGTGTCGGTAGCGCCCGATATTGAGCAATTTACTGTTTCGGGTAGCAGTTTAACAGGGAATATCACAGCCGCAGCCTCCGCGGGATTTGAAATATCGCTGAGTCCATCTTCAGGGTATACAAATAGCCTGGTTTTTACGCCTTCGGGCGGTGCGGTAGGTAACACCGTGATTTATGTGCGGTCGGCTGCTTCTGCATCTGCGGGCAGTATATCCGGCCAGATAAGGCTTACTTCTGCAGGTGCAACCGGTCAGAATGTTTTGGTCAGCGGAACAATAAATCCGCTCCCGGTAGTAAATCCAATAGCCGATCAAACCATTTTTAACGGAGCGCCATCAAATGTTATTAATTTTTCGGGAAGCGGAAATACTTACAATTGGATTAATGATATGCCGTCTATAGGCTTAGCGGCAAGCGGCACAGGTGATATTTTTTCATTTATCGGTGTAAATACCGGCACCACGCCGGTTACCGCTCATGTGACTGCCACACCAATAACTGCCGGGCTGGCCTATGTGCCAAATTTTAATGGCAAGAGTGTTTCGGTTATCAACACAGCCAGCAACGCAGTAGTAGCAACCATCCCTGTTGGTACATCACCTTTTAGCGTGGCCGTAAGCGCCGATGGCAGTCGTGTATATATAGCCAACCAGGGATACACACTATCTGTTATTAATACTTCTACTAATCAGGTAGTGAGTACAATTGGAACGACCCGCTCGCCGACCGGCCTTGCTGTAAGCCCTGATGGCAGCAAATTATATGTGGGTTATTACAGCAATGCTACAGTAAACGTTTTTAACACCACTACCAATGCGCTCATAAATACCATAACTGTCGGCATACAGCCCATGGGACTCATTATGAGCCCCGATGGAAGAAGGGTGTATGTGGCAAACTCTTTTGATAACACCGTATCCGTAATTAATACAGCAAATGACGCGGTAGTAGCTACCATACCAGTGGGGACCAGCCCGTTGGCTATCGCTATAAGTCCTGATGGTAACACCGTATATGTAACCAATTCAGTTTCGGGCAATGTCTCGGTTATCAACACGGCAATTAATGCAGTTACCGCTACCATCAGTACCGGTAGTTTACCTGAGAGCATATCGGTGAGCCCCGATGGCAGCAAGATATATGTGGCCAATAAAAATTCAAATAATGTTTCGGTGATTGATGCCGGGAGTAATACGGTTATCGCAACGCTGGCAGTAGGAGTCAGTCCCCTGGGAGTATCCGTAACAGCCGATGGCCGTTACATATATGTGGCTAACTCGGGCGCCAACAATATTTCTGTTATTAACGCTTCAACTAATGCTGTTGTAGCTACTATAAATGCCGGTTCAGGCCCAACAGCAATCGGTAATTTTATCACCAACGGGATAGGCTGCAGCGGAGCGCCAATAACTTTTAAAATTACGGTAAAGCCGCCAATACCGACTGGTATCACCGCAACCGGCACAACCGGTAATATATCCGCTTGTGCTGGTTCACCATCCGCAAGTCCGCAAATACAGCGGTTTACTGTATCAGGCAGCAATTTAACGGGAAATATTACCGCAACAGCGCCGGCCGGGTTCGAAATATCGCTCAATAATACATCGGGGTACAGCAACAGTTTATCAATTCCTCAATCAGGCGGCGTTGTTAATAACACCGTGATATATGTGCGGTCGTCTGCTTCTGCTGCTACAGGAGACATCAACGGAAATATTATCCTTGCCTCGCCGGGCGCAACCAGTTTAAACGTGCCCGTAACCGGTGTGGTATTTGCGGTGCCAACTGTAAATTCGGTAGCCAACCAGGCTATCCAAAGTGGCTCCAATACTACGGCTGTGAGCTTTTCAGGAACAGGCGATCTGTTTAACTGGACGAACGATACCCCTTCTATCGGGCTGCCGGCAAGCGGAGGAGGTGATATCGCTTCATTTACGGGTATAAATTCCGGAAGCACCCCGGTTACTGCAAAAATTACAGTAACAGCCAAAAAACAGCCGCGTGCTTACGTGTCAAATGGTGGATCGAATTCGGTATCGGTAATAAATACGGAAACTGGTAATGTAGTCACAACAATCCCCGTTGGAACATTTCCGGAAGGTGTTTCCGTGAGCCGCGATGGCACGCGGGCTTATGTCGCGAATGCTGTGTCGAACAATGTTTCGGTAATTGATACCAAAACCAACACGGTAATTAATAGCATCCCCGTAGGGACTTCGCCCTTCGCGGTAATTGTAAGCCCCGACGGGAGCAAAGTTTATGTTACCAACGAAGGACCTCAAACCGTATCGGTAATCGATGTAGCATCAAATTCGGTAATAAAAACCATTCCGCAGGGCCAGCAGCCGCAGTATATGGCCATGAGTGCGGACGGTAGCCGTCTTTACGTAACTAATACGGGCTCTTTCAATATTTCAGTCATCAGCACGCAAACCAATGCAGTAGTGGGTACAGTTAACTTAGGTTTTCCTCCCTATGCTATAGTTGCTGCCAATGATAATACTAACGTGTACGTAACAGACCCGGACAACAATGCCGTTGCTAAAATTAACGCTGTTACCTCGTCGTTTGTAGCTTCGATACCTGTTGGGCTCGCGCCGTACGGATTAACGCTCAGCCCGGATGGCAGCAGGCTATATGCAGCAAACGTAAGCGGAAATAGTGTTTCGGTGATCAATACGTCAACAAATGCAGTTATTGCAGCTGTCCCCGTCGGTCATTCCCCATGGGGGATGTCGGTAACCGCCGATGGCAGCCGGGTTTTGGTGGCAAATAAAGATTCACAATCAATATCGATAATTGATGCCAATGCCAATACGGTAATTTCGACTGTGGGTGTGGGTGTTGCGCCCTATTCATTTGGTAATTTTATTGCCGGCTTTGGGGATTGTGTCAGCACGCCGATCACCTTTAATATTACGGTAAATCCGTCAATACCGACGGGCATCAACGCAAGCACGGCAATTGGGGGCATATCAGCGTGCGCTGGCACCGCTTCGGCAAGTCCGCAAATACAACAGTTTACTGTATCGGGGAGCAGCCTAACTGGAAAGATTACTGCAACAGCGCCTGCTGGATTCGAAATCTCACTTAACGATGCTACGGGTTATGGTAACAGTTTAACGGTTGCGGAATCAGGCGGCATCGCAAACAGCACGGTCGTTTATGTACGCTCGGCAGCTACTGCTGCTGCCGGAAATTTAACCGGCAAAGTAACGCTTGCCTCGCCTGGGTTAACTACTCAGAATGTTGATGTAAAAGCGACCATAAGCCCGTTGCCGACGGTGAACGGCGTGGGCGATCAAACCGTAACAGCGGGTACGGCTACATCGCCAATTAATTTCACCGGATCGACAAGAACATTTAACTGGACCAACGATACGCCAACCATCGGCCTGGCAGCTAAGGGTACGGGCAGCATCGCCTCGTTCATAGCGCAAAACAGTGGTACGGCCCCTGTTACCGCCACAATTACGGCTACGCCTATATTCCCGGTTTACGCTTATGTAACCAATTACGCAGGCTCCAGTGTTTCTGTTATAGATGTTACGACGAATTCGGTAATTTCTACTGTTACACTTGGCTCTCATCCTTATTGCGCATCCGTTAGCCGTGATGGCAGCAGAGCTTATGTGACAAACAACGAGTCGAGTTCTGTTTCGGTAATTAATACGGTGACTAATAATGTCGTTGGTACTATTCCAGTTGGCCTAAATCCGGGGTGTGTTACGGTTAGCCCCGACGGTGGCACCATATATGTTGTGTGCGGAAGCCCTAATGCGGTCTGGGTGATGAACACTGCAACCAATGCGGTAATTGCTAAAATTCCTATTGTTTCGAGTGCCAACGAGGTTACCATAAGCCCCGATGGCAGCAGGATTTATGTTACCACTGCTTCAGCAAATTCTGTTTCGGTAATTGATGCCTCCAGCAATACCGTAATAGCAGTTATTCCCGTACAAACGATGCCTTATGGTATTGTAACCAGTCCGGACGGCAGCAAGGTGTATGTAACCAATGAAAAGTCGAACAATATTTCGGTGATTGATGCTTCCACCAACCAGGTAATATCAACCATACCTACCGGCTTCTCGCCAACGGGCCTGGCCATAAGTCCTGATGGGACCCGATTATACACAGCAAACTCCGATCCGAATACGGTTTCGGTTATCAGCATAGCAAGTGGAACCGTGATAGCCACCGTGAGGACAGGTAACTTCCCGCACGGTATAGCGATTAGCCCTGATGGCAGCACGGTTTACGCAGTTAACGAAAGTTCGAGTAACGTAACCATTATTAATGCGGCAACAAACACCGTAATAAAGACGATTAATGTTGGCCTGGACCCCCTTGGCCTTGGTAATTTCATTCCTGCTTACAGCGGATGCAACGGAGCGCCTGTGACGTTTACCATCACGGTAAACCCGGTGGTTACAGTTCCACCCACTATCACGGCAGGAGCGGTATCAGGGTACATGTTGTCCTGTCCCGGCGTGGCTTCTGCTATCCCGGATATTCAGCAGTTTACGGTTTCCGGAAGCGGTTTAACGGCCGACGTTACAGCTACGGTGCCGCCAGGGTTTGAGCTTTCTCTCGCTCCGGGGAGCGGCTTTGGAAATAGTGTAATTGTTAAACAGGCGGCAGGTAACATCAATAATGTGGTTGTGTATGTCCGTTTATCGGCCTCCGCACCCGTTGGAAATGTTGCCGGTAGTGTTTTACTGACGTCGGCGGGCGCAGTTGATCAAAGCGTTACTGTTAACGGCAAAGTTAACCAGGCGCCTGTAGTGAATACCGTACCGGATCAATCCGTTGTTGCCGGGTCAAATACTACCGATATTAATTTTACGGGCAATGCCAATTTATACAGCTGGGTTAACGATTCGCCCGGAATAGGTTTAGCGGCAAATGGCGTCGGCGA
>Ga0068855_100002163_pt1 | contig 24290 bp, 19 predicted proteins | sample KBSCornC52_FD_66592 | JGI IMG/M metagenome (GOLD analysis project Ga0068855, IMG submission 66592) | Corn rhizosphere microbial communities from Kellogg Biological Station, Michigan, USA - KBS Corn C5-2 | ecosystem: Host-associated > Plants > Roots > Rhizosphere > Soil ...
ATCGTTCATCGCTCCGACCTTGGAACTCTGTGGCGAAGCTCAGATATACGATTCCCCATCGGCCGATGGCGGGAATCGCGGCTCTTCCTCTTTTCTCGCCGGGCAGTTCTACGCACGCCTGGAACGCAGCGCGAGTCCCCGCTTTGAGGTCCCCGCTTTGAAGTCCCCGCTTCGAAACTTTCGCGATCGCTCAGTAGTGGATCTCCTTTTAAACACGCGATACTCCTGTACCGAAAGTCATGTGCTGAACGAATGTAATGGTGGAGTGAACCAGAAGATCCGGTCCATGCGCCGGCCCATTGCGCCGCGTCGACGCACGAACGATGGCGACGGATTCTGGAAGATTGAAACGCGATTCAGCAGCGTTACGTGGCGATCGATAGAACAGCCGGTCTACCGAATGTTCTCAGCGAGTAGGGCCCTCATGGCGCCGCATCAAGCCATCGGATACACGCTTCGCGACCAGTGCAACGAAGCTGATCGGCCGATGAGCGACGACATCGCCGACGAGGTGATTAGCTCAGCAGCCGAAATCGCTCGCATCCGATAGCATTTCGGACAGGCGTGGAGGTGAGATTGCGGCAGTCGACAAACACGATGGAAGTCCTAACGCGGGGCCAAGGTCTATACGAATGCACATCGGGCATCACACAATGGGTGACCCAACAGGAGATGCAGACGGGCATCCTAACACTGTTCTGCCGGCACACGTTTGCATCGCTCCTCATCCAGGAGAACGCCGATCCCAAGGTGCGCTTCGACCTCACAGCCTACTTCGACCGCATCGCGCCTGAGAATGGCCCGTACGAACACGATTCGGAACGTCCCGATGACATGCCGGCTCACCTGAAAACCGCTCTAACACAGGTACAGATCTCGATACCGCTTGTGAACGGCAAACTCGCTCTCGGGACTTGGCAGGGCATCTACGTGTTCGAACACCGGGCGCGTCCTCACCGGAGGCAGGTTATCCTGCACCTGATCGGAGCGTAGCTGCCCGCATGGAGGAGATCGAGGCGACAGCATGTGTGCCGACCGGCGAGATTGCGGAGCGTGTCTTCAAACATGCGAGGGAGCGCGCAGAATGCAATCGATGAGCGACTTGGGCTGCAGTCAACATCAGAGATTCGTCACACCGACACTACAGCAGAGAGGTCATCGGAACCAGCAGTTTGCCATTTGTGAGGATTCTGGCCCGCAATCCTCCTCTTCCCTGGAGCAGTTCCTCGGCTCCAGACGTGATTGCCCTGTCCATCCAGTAGCAGGGTTTGCACTCGCAAACGCCCTCGAAGAGTACATCCTGAACGATGAATCGCGTTCCGATGAACTGATTCGGATCGACGCCTTCGGTAATAACGTTGCGGCGCACGGCAGCCGGCGACACGACGGAAATGCCGAGCCTGGCACAAACGTCGCGAAGCACCTCGATGGAGAAGAACGTGATCTGGCCCTTGTAGTCTTCACGATAGTCGAAGAAGCGGTCGCCGCGAATTCCTCTCCCGGCTACGCACTCGATGCTTGCAACTTCGAGGTTCGGGCTGGTGCCGGGTTCTTCTCCATGATGGCCGAAGTAGTTATGCGCGGCCGAAATGAAGAGATGGCGAATCAGTATTTCCTGTGTGACTTCTCTCGTGCCTGGCGCGTCCTTGATCGCGGCCCTGTGCGTCATTGATCATCCTTGGTGGCGGCTATCTAGTGGTTGGCGCGCTGAGGCTCGCCCCATCGGTAGACAACTTCAACATAACCGAATTGGGCATTGCGGTTCGCGGGATAGATGCCGGCAATCGCGCTCTTGCCGTTCGCGTGGCCGTAGTAGAAGTTGGCGGTGACGCTCTTTGTTGCCTGCCAACTCGAGGTTACGTCGAATACGGTTGCTAGTGAGGAGTGGCCGTTGGAGGGCCGACCTACGTAACCGAAAGCCTTGTTGTCGTAGGCTCCTCCGCTCAGGTACCAAAGATCCTTGTTCGACGCGAGTGTGAGCCAGTGCAGGTCGGAGCGGACCTCTAAGCGCTTGGTTGGGTGATCGACGATCTGAAGGTATCCGTCGCGATTGTTCATCAGGTTGTAGAAAGGGAAATGCGCGTAGATCCAGGGCGTCGGCAACACCTGAAAGAACGTTCCATGGCGTTTGTCGCTCGGATCATTATCTCCGCTCCCATAGAAATAGCCGCCGCGCAGCCAGGGCGCGGTCGCCAGGCGCTTCCATTGGTATCCGGCTTCGAGCGCACCAGCCTGTGCATGTTGCTCAAGCGTTCCCCACTGCCCATTTTGCACCACGCCCCAGCCGAGCAGGTCGATGGCGCCTCCGGCCGCCGGAATGGTGGCAACAATGTCGCCTCCGTACGTTCCGACGCGGATGTTCTGGTGGTCGGCTTTGCGCAAGGGCAGCGGCCGGTTGTCAGTCTTCGCAATGCCAGTGCGGCCATCATGATAACCAAGCGCGAATGCTCGCCAGAGCATGTGATTGTGCAACGGAGCGTGTGTGAGCGCCAGGTACTGCACGTCCACATTTAATTCCGGATTGCCGTTCATGTTGAAGACGCCCTGGTCAGCGCGGGCAGCCATGCCGGTCACGGTCCACGCGCCGGTGCTCCAGTGAGCGTCGAGCCCGTCGAAGCTGCGCTGCGCCGTGCTGAATCCGAAGTTACCGATGAGTCTTTGCGAGATGCGATTGGTCTGCAGCCAATCGAGGGTCGCATCCTTGGGCTTGGTCTCCTGACCCTCGAAGAATTCGAAGCGGCCCAGGCGCACGTTGCGGCCTTCTCCGGCACGGTACCGGATGAAGCCCTGCTTGAGGAATGCCGCCGCTGCATACGAATTGTTGCCGTTGGCGGCGTAGTAAGTCGCGCCAAGTCCCATCTGCCCCTGAGCAGGAAGGCTGGAGATGGCGTCATCTGGAACGCCCAGGACGGAGGCTTGCGAGAGCTCCAGTTGCCAGTCGAGCCGCTTCAGCTCCTGGCTCACGCCCAGCCGAAGCAACAATCCGGCATAGCTGTAGGTCTCCGATTGAGGCGGCGCGGCAAACCACTGCCAGCTTTCACTCCGGGTGCGGTCGTACACGCTGACTGCAACTGGCGAACTGGAGCTTTTGGGCTGCGACGGTGATTGAGCGATAGCGACTGCGCCGGCGGCAGTCAGCAAGGCGTAAGCGAACCTGGCGAAAGGGGAATTAGAGCGCACAGAATGTCTCCGAATACCTGATGCTGTTCCCATTAAAGAGAAAGGGCTGTTTGCCAGCAGTGACCAAAGTCGCTCGTTCCACGACGGAAGACTCTCCGCAACGTTCTGCGGCTTGAATGACTTAAGTCACTGCGAATTTGTTGCGGACCGGGCAATCTGGAGGAAGAATCGCAGACACTCCACGCAATAGGTTCGATCGACCGATGCAAACTTCGTCTTCTTCGGCTCCAACGCAGCTGGCCCTTGGGACCGGCGCATTTGCTCTGTGCTTTGCTGTGTTCGGCTCGTTGTCGGCCATGATGCCGATTTTGAGCAGGCAACTGCATCTTTCACCCATTCAGAAGAGTGTTGCCGTGGCTGTGCCTGTTCTGCTGGGCAGCCTGGGACGCATCCCGCTGGGTCTCCTGACCGATCGATTGGGCGGGCGCTGGGTATTCACTGTCGTCATGGCACTCTCGATCGTTCCTGCGTTCCTGATGGGCGGCGTGCATGATTATGCGCACGTCCTGGCGTATGGTTTCTTAATCGGAGTGGGGCTGGCTAGCTTCTCGGTGGGTGTAGGCTTCGTGAGCGGATGGTACCCGGCTGAGCGGCAGGGCTTTGCGCTGGGCGCGTATGGGGCGGGCAATATCGGGCAATCGCTGGCTGCGTTCGGAGCTCCGGTCATCGCCGCGGCGTGGGGATTTCGCTGGGGGTTCTGGACGTTCGGCGCGCTACTCGCTCTGTGGCTCTTGATTTTCGCGGTCAGTGCGCGAAATGCTCCCCGGCGCAGTGCGCCTAAGAAGCTGATAGATATGCTGAAGCCGCTGGAAGACCGCCGCAGCTGGGTGCTGAGTCTTTATTACTTTCTGACGTTTGGCGGATTCGTCGCCATGGCGATCTACCTGCCCATTTTCCTCACGGAGATGTTTCACCTCACTCCGCAGGATGCGGGGTTGCGCACGGCCGGGTTCGTCGTTCTTGCAACTGCGATGAGGCCAATCGGCGGAGTGCTTGCCGATAGGGTCGGCGGGCGGAGCATCCTCAAGTGGGTATTTCCGATTGCGGGCGTGATGGCTGTCTTCATGGCCTGTCCGCTTATGGTCACGTTTACCGTGGGCGCACTGGGAGTGGCGGCGTCAATCGGGCTGGGCAATGGCGCCGTGTTCAAGCTGGTGCCGCAGTATTTCCCGCGCTCGGTTGGAAGCGTGACAGGGCTGGTGGGCGCGGCAGGAGGCCTGGGAGGATTCTTTCCTCCGCTGGTTCTCGGCTTTGTGAAAGAGGCAACCGGGAATTTTGTCGCTGGATTCGTTATGCTGTGTGCGTTCTGTTTTCTTTGCCTCTTCACGTTGCTTAAGCAGGAGAAATCAGTTCGGGAGATGGTTTCCACGGCATGAATCGCAATTCTGCTTCCCCTGTTCGCCCGGGAGTTTCCGACACAGCACACGCCACGATTTGGGGTCTGCTTGCCGCAGGTGTGCTGATCGCCGGCATTTTCGCCGGGAGCCGCGGCCTGCGCGACTTCGATCCGGCGCTGGTTTCCTACGCCGGAGCTTCAGTGCTGGCGGGCTTTGGACTCGGCTATCGCTACGCGATGTGGCTGCGAAGGCCGCCGACGCGGCTCTACTGGTATCGGGGATGGCGCATCTTTCTCGAACCGCGCCGGTTGCCGCGCAACATTGCCCACACGGTGAAGCTCGCGTGGAATTCCATCGTGCTGCAGCGGTTTATTGACCACCGCTCTCATCTGCGCTGGTCCGCGCACTGGTTCCTCGCGTGGGGCTGCATCCTCGCCGGGGCTGTTACGTTCCCGTTATCGTTTGGGTGGGTGCGGTTTGAAAGCGCTCCGAGCAATCAGGACATCTATCGCGCCTTCATGTTCGGGATCCCGATGGGGAGCTTCCATCTGGGAACCGCAATCGCGGAACTCACGTTCAACATTCTCGATATAGCGGCAGTGATGGTGCTCATCGGCGTGTTCTTCGCGTTCTGGCGGCGCGGGCGCGATCATGGCGCGTGGTCGGTGCAGCAGTTCTCAAACGACATGCTGCCGCTGATTCTGCTTTTCGCCATCTCGATTACGGGGCTGTTCCTGACGGTGTCGACGCACTTGATGCGCGGCATCTACTACGGATTCCTTTCGCAACTGCACGCTATCACCGTGATCCTCACGCTACTTTACATGCCGTTCGGGAAGTTCTTCCACATCTTCCAGCGGCCTGCCCAGATCGGCGTCACGTTCTACAAGGAAAAGGGTGCAGCGGGTCCACAGGCGCTGTGCGCGCGTTGCGGTCAGCCCTTCACGAGCTTGATGCACGTTGAGGACTTGAAGCAGGTACAAGCTGCGCTTGGCATCAAGTACCAGCTCGCGGACGGTACACATTACCAGAACATCTGCCCGGTTTGCCGGCGTAAAAACGTTGCGCTCACTCAGGATGGGCTTTGGAAGGCCCACACTCTGAGCGCGCGAGGTCAGCAGTAAATGGCGAAGATCCCCACGAGTATCCCCCAAATCGTCGAGCAGTACGGGCCAACGCTGCACACCGTGCCATCGGGCGGATGGATTCGCAATCCGCAAGATGAAAAGCTCGTCAAGACGCACTGCTGCTTTTGCGGCCAGCAATGCGGCATTCAGTTGCGCGTCAACAACAACAAGGTCGTCGGCTTCGAGCCGTGGGAGAGCTTTCCATTCAACAAGGGGAAGCTCTGCCCCAAGGGCGTCAAGCGCTACATGCAGGACGAGCACCCCGACCGGCTGAAGACCCCCTTGCAGCGGGTGGAAGGTAAAGGCTTCGATCCGATTAGTTGGGACGCGGCCATGGAGAGAGTGGTCGGCCAGATCCGACGAATTCAGGAGCGTTACGGCAAGGATGCCTTCGCCGTGCTCACGGGAGCTTCTCTCACGAACGAGAAGGCGTACCTGATGGGCAAGTTCGCGCGCATAGCCTTGCAGACCGCCAACATCGACTACAACGGCCGCCTCTGCATGGTTTCGGCAGGCGCGGCATCGAAGAAGATCTTCGGCATCGATCGCAGTGCGAACCCGTGGAGCGACATTCCTAAGGCAAAAGTGATCCTGGTAGCAGGCGCGAATGTAGCCGAATGCGCGCCCATTACGACCGACTATCTGTGGCAGGCGCGGGAGAACGGCGCGAAGCTGATCGTCCTTGATCCGCGTATGACACCCATCGCTCGCAACGCTGATCTCTTCATTCCCGTTCGTCCCGGCGGCGATATCGGCGTGTTTAACGGAATGCTTCATGTGATGATCGAGCGCGGCTGGATTGATCCAGCGTTCATCGCCGAACACACCACCGGCTTCGATGCTGTGGAAGAGGTCGTGCGCAAGTACACCCCCGAGTACGCAGCAAAGATTGCCGGCGTGCCCGCGGAGATGATCGTGAAGGCGGCGGAGATGTGGGGGCCCGCACCCACAAGCTTCCTGCTGCATGCCCGCGGCATTGAGCACCACTCCAAGGGAGTGGACAACTGCATGGCGGCGATCAACCTTGTTGTGGCAAGCGGCCGCATCGGGCGCGAAGGCTGCGGATACGCCATGATCACCGGACAGGGGAACGGCCAGGGGGCGCGTGAGCAGGGACAGAAATGCGATCAGCTCCCCGGTAATCGCGACATCTCGAACCCCGAACATCGCAAGTTCATCGCCGGCATCTGGGATGTGCCGGAGGAGTCGATTCCCGGAAAGGGGTTGTCGGCGGTTCCGCTCGTTGAAGCCATTCACGACGGCCGCATCAAAGGACTGATCTCCATTTGCTTTAATCCCACAGTCTCGTTGCCCGATGCGAATTTCGTTCGCGAGGCGTTTTCCAAGCTCGAGTTCTACGTCAACATCGACTTCTTTCTGTCGGAGACCGCGCGCTACGCCGACATTGTTCTGCCGGGATCGCTGATGGAAGAGGACGAAGGCACGACGACAAACGTTGAAGGGCGCGTCATCCTGCATCGCAAGGCGGTCTCGCCGCCGGGCGAGGCGCGTGAAGACTGGAAGATTCTGTGCGATTTGGCCGCGAGGCTGGGCAAAGCCGACAAGTTCGACTACGCCACGCCGAAGGATATCTTCGGCGAACTGCGGAAGGCCTCGAAGGGAAGCATCTCCGACTATTCCGGCATGACGTGGGAAAGAATCGATGAAAACAACGGGCTGTTCTGGCCGTGTCCCGACGAGATTCATCCGGGCACGCCGCGCCTTTATGAAGGCGGCAAGTTCGGCCACCCGGACGGCAAGGCACACTTCATGCCTGTAGAGTGGCGGCCTTCCGCAGAGATGCCGGATGAGGACTACCCGATCATTCTCACGACGGGGCGCGTTGTTTCGCATTTTCTTTCCGGCACGCAGACGCGCCGCATCGGGGCGCTGATGGATCAGACCCCGCAACCGCGTTGTGAAATGCATCCGCGCCTCGCGGAAAAGCTTGGCATCGCCGACGGCGACTTCGTCAAGATGGAGAGCCGGCGGGGCAATGTGGTCGTGCGAGCGATGGTGGTAAAGACGATCCGGCCCGATACGGTGTTCCTTCCATATCACTGGCCGCTTGATCGTTCGGCCAACAACATGACCGTACGGGCTATCGATCCGGTGTCAAACATCCCCGAGTTCAAAATTTGCGCGGTGCGCGTAAGCAAGACCGAAGCTCCGGCCGATGAGATTGCAGCACTGGGACCCGAGGCCGGGGGCATCCGATGAACGAGATGCACTTCTTCCTCGACCACTCACGCTGCATCGGGTGCCAGTCGTGTGTGCAGGCATGCGGGGAATGCGACACGCACCGCGGCACGAGCATGATCCACCTGGAAACGATTGACCGCGTCGACAGCGTACAAACAGCGCCGCAGGTCTGCATGCACTGTGAAGATCCCATCTGCGCGCGTGTATGCCCGGCAGACGCCATCAAGAAGACGCCCGATGGCGTGGTGCAGAGTTCGCTGAAGCCGCGCTGCATCGCCTGTTCAAACTGTGTCGTATCCTGTCCGTTCGGCGTGCCCAAGTATATGGCGCAGTTTGAGCAGATGATGAAGTGCGACATGTGTTATGACCGCAGCAGCGTTGGCAAGAAGCCGATGTGCGCTACGGTGTGCCCGTCGGGAGCGCTGACATACACGACGATGGAGGACATTCAGCGCACGCGGCGCGGCATACCGGTGAACAGCTGGAAGTTTGGTGGAGAGGAAGTGAAGACCAAGGTCTACGTTATGGTGCCGCGCGAAGTGGAGCGGATCGACATTGGGCTCGTGCAAATCCAGTCCACCCCGAAGCAGCTGCCCGAAGATCCTTACGATGTTGCCCTGATGCTGGAGGTTGAATGATGCAGTCGAATGATTTGGCGGACAATCCCCTGGGCTGCGCTGCGTGCGAGGAACAATCGTGCCAGCAGCAGGACTTTCCCATCGAGTGGGAAGGCGATCACTACGTTACTCGCAGGGAGATGGTGAAGTTCCTCACGCTCGGTTCCGGTATGCTGGCCGCCGCCAACTGGGCAACCGCCCTGGGCAAGCGGTTTGTGCGCAGAGACTCAACCGAAGTGAAGCTGCTTGGACCCGCCAAAGATCTCGAAGAGAACGGATCGATGCTCTTCCGCTATCCCAACGAAGAGTCCCCCTGCATCGCCATCCGAACACCGGAGGGCAAGTTCGTCGCCTACTCCCAGGTGTGCACACACCTGTCCTGTGCGGTTGTCTATGACAAGGCAGAGAACCAGATCCTCTGCCCCTGTCATCGGGGCGTGTTCGATGTGAACAACGGCACGCCTGTCGCGGGACCACCCACACGCCCCCTGCCGCGGGTGAAGCTCGAACTGCGCGATGACCAGTTCTACGCAACGGGATGGGAGGCCTAGATGAGCATGCGCTCCCAGGGCACGACTCTCTTCAGCGCCATCCTGGCGCTGGTTGCTACAACCGTGGTGCTGCAGCTCTGGCTGCTCACCTTCTCGATGGAAGCCCTGCTCCGTCACAGCTACTCGACGCTCGTGCCGGCGGCAATTGCCTCCACAGTGCTTTTCGCCGTCAACGCCGGTCTGCTGCGATATGTGTTCCGCTTCGACCGCGAGGCCAGGCGAAGTGCCAGACGCTGATTCAATTCGCTGCTAGTGCGCCTTGCGGATCCAGCGGAGTAAGAGACTACAACCTGTGGTTGAGTTACGGCTCAAACTGGAGGTTGACCGGGCATTTTTCCAGTGACTTTGGTCGCTTTGTGCTGCGCCAGCTGGCCTCTATGGTGACGTGAGTCCCATCGAGGCTCAGATGCACTTGAACGATAAGAACAGCGCTCCGGCGCCGACAAGCTGGCGCTCTGCGCTTTCGCGCAGCGCAGGGGCAGTTCTCCTCTTTGAACTGATTTCGGGCTTGGCGATCACCTTCGGCCCTTTCCACCCACTGGTGCAATGGGGACTTCTGTTTCACACGGCCGTGGGCCTGCTCGCCATTGTTCCGCTGACCTGCTACTTCTTTTTACACTGGAGAAGCTATCGCGATCAGGCCATGTCTGACGTAGTCATCCTCGGCTATGCCGGAGCGCTGGTCCTATCGCTCTGCTGTGTTTCCGGCATCGCCCTCACGGCCCAGGCGCTGTTTGGAGTGAAGACCTGGGCATGGCTGCGCTACATCCATCTCGTCTCAACGCTCATCGGGGTTGCAGCCACGCTCCCGCATCTTTGGCTCGCTCTGTGGAGACGGCGCAAGTTGCACGTGTCAGCCGCTGCGGCGGGGTGGGCGTCCATCGCGTTGGCTGGAACGATGGCTGCGATTGTTGCCGTGTGGGCCGCGAGCGCCGCATACTCCGGCACGAAATATCAAAATCGCTTTCCTGCCGATTACAGCTACGCATACGGAGCGAAGCGGCCCTTCGCTCCCAGTCTCGCGCACACATCCACAAACGGTGCATTCGATCCGCGGTCGCTAGCCGGGTCGGAGTCTTGTGGCCAGAGCGGCTGCCACACCGAGATCTATAAGGAATGGCAGAGCAGCGCGCATCGCTATGCAGCCATGGATCCGATCTTCCAGGGGATCCAGAACGTGATGGCCAAGCAGAACGGGCCTGAGTCAACGCGTTACTGCGGCGGATGCCATGATCCAATTTCGCTCTTTTCTGGAACCAAGAACATCTTTGTCGCGAACCTGACAGGAACGCTCGGCTACAACGAGGGCATCTCGTGCCTCGCTTGCCACGCGATCCAGAAGACCGACATTCAGGGGAACGCGAACTACACGGTGTCGCAGCCGAAGGAGTATCTCTGGCAGTGGAGCGCGGATCACACTACCGGTGCTATGGCGCGCAATTTCCTCATCCGGTCGTGGCCCGCACAACACAACCGTTTGAACAAACGCATGTACAAAACGCCGGAGTACTGCGCTGCCTGCCATAAGCAATTCATAGACGCGCAAATTAATCGCGTGGGATGGGTGCAATTGCAGAACCAATATGACAACTGGGCCGCGAGCCATTGGAACCACAAAGGCGATGCGCGCAATACAACCGAATGCCGCGAGTGTCACATGCCGCTGGCTGCTTCGCACGATCCCGCGGCAGGCGATCCCATGGACTACAACCGCACCGGCAATGACCACAAGCACCGCAGCCACCGGTTCCTTGCCGCGAATAACTTCGTGCCGGCGCTACTGCACCTGGACGGCGCAGACCAGCAGGTGAAGCTGACCAACGCATGGCTTGAAGGTCGCGTACAGATTCCTGAGATCCGTGACAAGTGGGCCGATGGGCCGGCCGTCAAAGTGCGTCTCGAAGCGCCTCCTGCAGTCGTGCCGGGCAAGCCGTTCACAATCCGCGTCGTCATGACTTCGAACAAGGTCGGGCACGACTATCCCACCGGCCCGCTGGACATGATTCAGAGCTGGGTTGAAATCATTGTGACCGACGCGGCCGGGAAAGTGGTGTTTGCATCCGGGGAACGAGATGAGAGAAACTTCCTCACGCCCGGCACGTTCCTCTTCAAGGCCGAGCCGGTCGATCAGTACGGAAACCTCATCGATCGGCACAACCTGTGGGAGATGGTGGGGGTTCGTTACCGGCGCTCTCTGTTTCCCGGATACTCCGACACGGTGGATTACAACGTACTGTGTCCTAGCGGATCCTCCAATCAGGGTGCGAAGCAGGACCACAGTCGTGCGGGCGGCGAGCAGGTGAGTTTGAAAGCTCCTGCCACGGCGGGAACGCTTCAGGTCAAGGCGGTACTCCACTACAGAAAAATCGACCAATTTCTCTTGAACTACGTGATGGGCGAGAAGTCCGGCCTCACCGCGCCGGTGGTCGACATCGCTGGCGCAACCGCCACCGTGTGCGTGGCAGCAATTGGAGATACGTCCTCATGCCGGTAATGGCTGCTCCACCCCAGGGGAAACGCACTTCGAAGCGCTTGCGCCGGATGGCGTGGACGGCAGCATCGTTGCTCGCCCTTGTAGTCATCGCCGCCGTAGTGACGTGGCGTGTCCGCAGGGAGCATCAGCCCGAGGAATATGTTCCAGGCGAAGCGTCAAACGACATCACGAATGTGGAGGCAGATCGTGGTAACCGGGGAGCGAAGCAGGAGCCCGTTCCGGCAACCCATGCGCTTCCATCCCGCACCGCTGACCCATTGCTGCAACCCGGTAAAAGGCTCCCTGCGGGAGCGCCGGCCCCGCTGTTCACCGACGTGACCAAACAGTCCGGTCTCGATTCGTTCCGCCAATTCCAGGGCGCGCGCACTTCGCAATTGCCCGAGGACATGGGCTCCGGGGTTGCATGGGGCGACTTCGATAACGACGGTTTCGATGACTTGTTCGTCGTGAGCGGCGGAGGGCCGATGAACGCGCCTGCATCGCAACTGGCGCCATCGATCCTGTACCGCAATCTCGGCAACGGCACGTTCGAACGCGTGAAAGACTTCCCCGACTTGCGGATTCACGGAATGGCCGCGGCGTGGGGAGACTACAACAACGACGGCTGGCTCGATCTGATCGTTACCGGGTACGACACGATTGTTCTGTTCCGAAACGATCACGGTCACTTCGTTCGCGACAAATCATTCCCGTCGCCGAAGGGCTTCTGGGCCGGCGCATCGTGGGGCGATTACAACCGGGATGGTTATCAGGACCTCTACATCTGCGGATACGTGAAGTACAAACCCGATACAGGCGCCGAAGCCGCCAGTTCCACGCAGTTCGGAATGGAGGTTCCCTTTACCCTGAACCCCGCATCCTATGAACCCGAGCGAAATCTCCTGTTTCGAAACAACGGCAACGGTACGTTCACAGAAGTCGCCAAGGTACTGGGCGTTGCCAATCCCGACGGCCGCAGCCTTGTCGCACTCTGGCACGATTTCGACGGCGACGGTTGGCCCGATCTCTACGTCGCCAACGATGTCTCCGAGAACAAGCTCTACTTGAATCGCAACGGCAGATTTATCGATGCCGGCAAAGACGCATGGGTCGAGGAGTACCGCGGCTCCATGGGCCTGGCCGCCGCTGACTTCGACCGCGACGGTGACGACGACCTGTTTATCTCCCATTGGATCGCGCAGGGTTTTGCGTTGTATCAATCACTTCTCACCGAGCAGAAGGGCAGCGGTAAATCCGAGTTGCACTTCAGCGATGTGGCCGCAACCTCCGGAATTGGCGAGACCTCAATGCGGAGCGTTGGCTGGGGCGCCAGTTTTGTTGACGTCGATTCCGACGGCTGGCCTGATCTGCTGGTTGCAAACGGGAGCACGTTTGAGGACAAGCAGACCTCTCCACGCCGGCTGACACCTATGTCGTCGCTTCTTTTCTGGAACGCCGAGGGAGATTTCTTTCATAACCTGGCGCCGTGGAACCGCAGTTTGTCGCAGCCGCACGTGAGTCATGGGCTGGCGGTTGCCGACTACAACAACGATGGCGCAATGGATGTGGCCGTCGTCGATCAAGGCGAAGGCGTTCGTCTGCTGCGCAATGACATCTCGCAGGGCAACTGGCTCGAACTGCGTCTCCATGACCGCGTACCTCCTTCGAATCAGCCGCTGGGATTTGGAGATGGCGCAACCGTAATCGCCTGGATTGGGGACAAGCCGATCCGCCGAACGGTCGGGAGCAGTTCCTATCTATCCCAGGACTCGCGCCGTGTTCACATCGGCCTGGGCAAATCCGCCGTGGTCGACCGACTGGAGGTGCGATGGCAGCGGGGCAAGGCTGAAGTCTGGACACGAGTGATGGCCAACCAGATCCTTGATCTGACGCAGGGCGGGCGCGAACCGAATCCCTTCGTTCCGGGTGCCGGGACAATAACAACGGCTTCAACTCCACCCGTAGAGGTCAAATCCGCAAGCCAGGAATTCTGGAACAAGCAGCACGCCGCGATGGATGCCATGAAACAGCACCAAGACTATGCGGGTGCGGCGTCGCTCTTCCGAGAAGCGCTCGCAATCAATCCAAACCACGAGGATTCGCACTATTACCTGGCAAACTGCCTCGCCGCGCTGGGCCAAATCCCTGCCGCTATCGCTGAACTGGATAGGTTGACCGGCATCAATCCCCAAAACCACCGGGCCTATCAGCGTAAAGGAGAGCTGCTGGCTGCGTTGGCTCGCAGTCGTTCGCAGCTTGCTGGCGCAAGGGGCGCCCTCGAGTCCGCGTTGCACCTCAATTCCGAAGAGACCGGAACGCTCGTTCTGCTCGGCGAGGTACAACTTGCAGAGGGCGACCTGTCTCGCGCCGAGACCACATTCGCGCGCGTTTGCCAGGCTAATCCTCGAGCTGCGAACGCATGGTATTTCCGGGCGTATATCGCCTGGAAGCGCGGGCAAACGAGTGGTGCACTTACCGCGCTTGCTTCGGCGCGCAGCGCCCTAGGGCCAGACTGGAAGCCTGCCGGTACGGTGCTGGAAGGCGACGTGCGCCGGCAGATGTTTTCGGAGGCTGGGTTCCTTGGTATCTTCCAGCAGCGATGGACCGGAAGTTCTGACCTATCGATGACGTTCCGCGGATTGGATGTGTTTCTGCAGCGTCTGCAGTGAAGATCACCACACGTGTGTCATAGATGGCGACAATCAATCCCCAGCCTACGCGGTTTCCCCGTGCATTCCAGGATTGCGAACGGCTCCGCCTGCAGCAGAGCCGCCACGAACGTTCACTTGCTGGAGTTGTTGACCGACTATTCGGTCCGCGGTGGGGATGCTGGCAGTACATGCGATTGCTTCCTCGCGTGTTACGAGGACCTTATTCCAGGCACCATGTTGCCTGGAATGGGTGATGTCTCCGCGCCGGATAATGAAGCAATGCGGCGGACCCGAATGCGAAAGAGTTCGGGCCCGCGCACAATGTACTCCCAGGACAATTGCCCGGGCCGCATCGCTTCCAACTGGCGATTCAGCGGCACGGGATCGTGGTCGTTGATGAGCACAAATGCATCCCCCACCGGCAGCCCATCGAATCGTCTGAATATCAGAGGGTGACGCTCAGGACGCGGCACCTGGCGGAGGTCGAGTTCTTCGTCCGCGGATGCAGACACACCCCCGGCGCGAATTACCATCAGGGAGGAGTCCTCGTGCGCGTCCACCCGATGCGGCGCACCCGCATCGATCCAGATGACCTCTCCCGCGCGCATTTCGGTGGGCACCTGGCCTTCGTAGAACGTGATGTGACCAGAGACGACGTAGACGGTGACCATTTCCCTCGCCGAGTGCTCCGGCATACCCTGTCCGGAACGAAACGTCAGAAGGATCATGCGATAGCCGGGCTGGTTTACAAGGACCTTAGCTAAAAACTTCTTTTCATCGAACTCGGTAACGTCTTTCAGATTGTGTTTGAACATGATCCGATTTGCTCCAGTGGCGGCGGTATTCCGCGGTCTTAAGTTCAGTCCATTCAAAGCCGGCTACGCTGACTCCAACCGAACAGATGCCTTGATTTCGGCAAAAGCGGCTTTGGGAGACTTCGCACAGTTTCAGAGGGAGCAGCGATGCCGGGCCGCTCCGGGTTTGTGCGCGTCTGGCCCGATCAATCTGCGTTCATGGGTTCCGGCCAGGCAATCGTGAGCAGGAACGCGCTCTCTTCCAGGGCTTCCACGTCGTGCTCCAGGCAGCGGTCCAGGGTTAGCAACTCACCCGTCCTAAGATCGTCTGTGCGGTCTTCAGGAAGATGGACGCGAATGCTCCCTTGGATCACCTGGATGGAGATGGGGCCCTCAGCCCGGTGATGGCTCATATAGCTGCCCGGCTTCATGCGGACCAGGACGATGCGAAACTCGTTATATTTCACGAGGGTTTCGGAGCTTCGCCCGGATTCACGCTGCCAGGATGGAGCCTTCTTTAGCTTCTCCAGCTCTTCACCGATATTTCGCCGAATGACCTCTGCCTCAAGGGCCGGGAGTCGGTTGAGGTTTGCTCGTTGGCTGCTCATGGGAAATCCCTCCTTGGCGGTTCCAATCCGGCCGCTTCGCCATAAGAACCACCGATTTCAAGACTAGGGCGGCGGGTGGGAAACTGAAATGGTCCGGCTGTCCTATGCAGCCATACAGATGTACCCGCTGAAGGCGCGGGGCCGGAGGCAGGGTTGCACATTAGATGTGAGGCGACAAAAGTCACTGCCCCCGTGGGGTGCGGTGCGAAATCCTGCCGTTATGCCAACCAGACGTCAAACGTGGTTGCTGAGGTGCACAAATGCTCGAAGCTGAACTGTTTTCATTTCTTGAAGGATCGTCCGACGCGGTTTTTGCGGTGCGGGAGGCGGGCGACATCTGCTTTTGGAATCGTGCAGCCCAGGAACTGTTTGGCTACCGGGAGGACGAAGTGATGGGCAAGAACTGCTCGTCGCTACTCCATGGCGTAGGTGCACTCGGAACTCAGGTTTGTCATGAACATTGTGTGGAGCTGCAATGCACCCTGCAGCCAAACGCCATGCCGAACTTCGACCTCAACGTCACGACGCGCAGCGGAGAACGCAAATGGGTGAACATCTCGACGATTCCGTATGAGAACCGCAGGACGCAGAAGACTCTGGTCGTTCACCTGGCGCGAGACATCAGCGAGCAGAAGCACCGGGAAGAGGTCTTCCTCAAGATGATTGCGATCTCGCATGAGGTGGCCGGGCTGGAAACAACGATGAACGGAATGGCGCCAGTGACTCCGTTGTCGTCGCAGGAACTTGAGATTCTGCGAATGTTTGCGGCAGGAAACGACGCACCGAAAATCGCGAAGGCTTTGGGAATCAGTTCGCAGACGCTGCGTAATCACTTGCACCACGTCAATAAGAAACTGCGGACCCACAACCGCCTTGAAGCCGTCACGCATGCTTTGCAAAGGCGCCTGATCTGAAGACGGATGTTTGAGCCATGGGAATCGGCCCCGTCGATGCGATCTGCCGCAACCCGATGGGGCCGAGTCTCCGCTACTTCGTGTTCGAAGCAAGCAGCGAGCCAGGCTTCACAATCACGGCTGCTTTCATGCCACCAGTTTCATGCACCGTGCAGACGTAGCGATATGTCCCAGGTTTATCAAACGTGTGATAGAACGTTGCACCTGGCTGCAGCAGCGCTGAACCAAAGACGGTCGCCCCAGACGGAGAGCTAACGTCCACCCGGCTGATCGCTTTTCCGGGATCGTCAACGACGTTATGATAGTAGCTGGACGTATTCTTCCAGACCACCTGTTCTCCCGCATTGATGGTGATAGTCGCCGGGATGAATGACATTGAGCCCATGCTCACCACTCCGCCAATCGGCCCTTCAGGCGGCTCCAGAGCCTTCTTGACATCTGCCAGTGTGATCTTCGGCGAGCAGTTTGGCATGATGGCGTCAACGCTGTCGACGATGTAGCTCGGAACGCGAGGATCTTCCGCCGGCAGGACGCTTCCGGCATGGCCCGCCACATGAACGAGCCGCCCCGCATTCGCAGAGAACAGCAACGGTTGCGCTTCCAAACGATAGACCTTGTTGGAGTGGAAGAGCCGGAGCAGCGTTTTGCCTTCGTTGTCATTCGTGAGGCAGCCGATGAGCCCTCCGAGAGACTTCAGACTGAAGGGCGGCTGCGCGCCGGCCGTTGCCGGCATGTCATTCATGCCCGCCATGTTCATGGCCGATTCGGGCACTGTGAGAGCGGCGGAGGAAATCTTGATGTGGTCTACCTCATCCACATCGGCCGGAGTGACACCGCTGATCTCCTCCGATCCGGCGGCAGGACCGGCCGGTCCCGCATGCATGAGAGCCGAGTTCTCCGGGCCGTTCACCAGCAATAGCGCCATATTGCCCTTTTCCATGCGGGAGATGGCGTGATCCATAAGCGCGAACTGCCCGGGCATGCTGGATGTGAGTTCGAAGATCGCCGCGCCTCCCGGCGGTACAGTGGCTGTCTGGATTCCGGTAAGCGGCTGTGAGGTCAGCGAACCGAGCTGATAGTAGTGGGTAAATATCTCGCCGACCATGTGCTCGGAGGCAGTTGAATTGGGCCCCGCATTGCCAAAATAGATCCGTACCGTCTCGCCTTCTTCGGCGTGCAGGGGATATTCCTTTGTGAGTGAATCGACCGCGCCGTTGAAGACGTAGTATTGCGCGTTCTCCGCCATGAGATTTTCCGCGCTGAACTGCTGGAGTCCGGCTTTTCCCTTGGGTGCGGTGGTGTAGATTTCCCCCTGCATCAGGTAGTACTCGTGGTCGACGTGGGCCAGCCCGCCCTCAGGTTCAACAAGAATTATGCCGTACATGCCGTTGGCGATATGCTGCGCGATCATTGGACTGCCGCAGTGATAGAGGAACAGCCCCGGCGTCAGGGCCTTGAACGAAAATGACTTCGATTGACCCGGCGGGACTTGTGTAAAAGCTGCGCCGCCGCCCGGTCCAATAGCTGCGTGGAAGTCGACTGAGTGGACCATCGTGCTGCCTTTGGGATTGACCATGGTTACTTCGACCGTGTCACCCTGCCGCACTCGAATAAACGGTCCAGGCACCTTGCCGTCAAAGGTCCAGTAGCGATATGTCGTGCCGCTCGCTGGATCCAGCACACCCACGAGTTCCTTAGTTGTGAGCGTCACCTTCACCACGGCAGGTGCGCGATTTCCAATCGGCGGCGGAAGATCAGACGGATTGCGGATAATGTCAGCGGCCTTGATGGCCGGAGTCTCCATCTCTGCGTGCATGGGATGGCTTTGGGCACAGACGGGGAGCCATAGTCCCATCAAACACGCAAAATACAGAAGCCCGGTCCCTCGTAGCAGTCGTGCGGTTCTTAGATAAGTGCTGCTTCTCATAACGTGCCTCTTTCGGGCTGAAGCGCGTCTTCTGCTTTTCTCAGCCAACTTAATCGTTGGCTCCTGCAGCGTATATCTCAATAACGCGGCTGTACTCGTTCGGAAACATTCGTCATCCCTGCCTGTGTACTCTCCACTCTCCCGCCGCTGCGGCAACTTACGTGGAACAGACGCCAAATGATGTTCATCCTTCAAAGATGACGAACATACCATTGTTCCGAGCCGTGCGACGGGCAAGACTGATGTTAGTTCCAGTGATTCTATGGAGCGCAGCGTGGCAAGCCGAAGGTCGCGAATGACAAAAAGAGTGACTTGGAGTTGCTGCGCACAATTTCATAGGGCGGGAATCGCCCGGAGGTGAATATGACAGCCGCAACACAGACGGTGCGAGAAATCGCGCAAACACAACCGGCTTCGATACGGGTTTTCGAACAATTTGGAATTGAGTACTGCTGCGGCGGCGGGGAACGGCTCATCGAGGCGTGCGCGGCCATGGACGTGGATGTGGATACCGTGATCGCTGCGCTTGAAGCAGCCTCCCACAGCGAAACCGCCCAGGTGAAGGACTGGACGAAAGAACCGCTCGCCAATGTGGCGGAGTACATCATCGCCAAGCATCACGCCTATTGCAAGAGAGAATTGCCACGGTTGTCGGGTCTGGCCGCGAAAGTAGTCAACGTGCATGGAGGCACCAATCCCGAGTTGGCGATGATCCGAGCGAAGTTGGCCGAGCTCGCAGAGGAATTGATCGATCATCTCGCGGACGAAGAGCTGGTGGTCTTCCCGCTGATCGCCAAGCTTGAGCAGCTAAAGTCCGGCCATACCGTTGAGACAGTGGAATCCCGTTCCTCGATCGGCAATCCTCTTGCTCTGCTGGTCGAGGAACACGAAAATGCAGGGGTTCTTCTGGCCGAAATCCGCACGCTGAGTAGCAATTTCGCGCCCCCCCAGTACGCCTGCTCGACGTACCGCGCATTCTTCGATGGGCTCAGGGACTTTGAACGCGACCTGCACAGGCATATCCACCTCGAAAACAACATCCTGTTTCCGCGTGCCATTGAGCTTGACATGTCACTCAAGGTGCCAGAGCGTCTGAAAGCAGCGCTCTGAAATTGTGACAGCCGGTGCGGGTGCCTGGCTTCATCTCCAGGCACAGCAAATCCATTGCGGGAGTACATACCCGAACACAAGATCACACGGGAGAAAATCATGCGGAATTTGGGTAGCGGCGGCACACACATTGACTTCCACGAACGGCCGGCGGCGGTACAGTCCAGTGCTGCGCCGCATCGTTGGGGCGTCATTCTTGCCGGGGGCGATGGCAAACGCCTGCAGCCGCTCACGCGCCTTGCCTGCGGTGACAATCGGCCCAAGCAGTTCTGTCCTCTGCTCGACGGCGAGACACTGCTGGCCCGCACCCGCAAGAGGATCTCCGGTGCGATCGATCCCGATCGTGTCTTGTATGTGTTGACCCAGAAACATGAGCCGTTCTACCAGGCAGAGCTCAAGTCCCTTTCCGATTTCCAGAAGATCGTTCAGCCGCACAACGTGGGAACTCTTCCCGCAATTCTTTGGAGCCTGCTGCGTCTTTTCCAATCCGATGAGGACGCCCTGGTCGTCTTCTTCCCGTCGGACCATTACTTTGCCGATGAAGATGGCTTCATGGCAACAATCGAACGCTCCTTTGAGTTCGTGGCCAAAGAACGAACGGCCGTGGTTCTGCTGGGTGCCGGCGCAGAGAGGCCGGAGACAGAATACGGCTGGATTGAGCCCGCATGGGCGCCGCAGAGTACACCACTCGGAAGCTTCGTTCCTGTGCGGCGATTCTGGGAAAAGCCTCCCCTCGAAACTGCCACGGAACTGCTCAGACGGGGCTGTCTTTGGAACACTTTTGTGATGATTGGAAGTGCGGCAGCGTTTCTCGAGATGATCCAGCGGGCTGTCCCGCTTCTCTTCGAACGGTTCCGTGCGGCTCTACTTCGCACTGGCGGAGAATCTGCAGAGCAGAAGATGCGGTTCCTCTACGACGCCCTCAAACCGTTTGACTTCTCCAGCAGTGTGCTTGCCCAAAGCACGGAAAGGCTGCTCGTTGCCAGTTGCGGCGACGTCGGCTGGAGTGACCTGGGCGAGCCGCGCCGGTTCATTTTGGCGCTGACAGAAAACGGAGCGGAAAATCCCTGGGCAATTGCGGATACCTGCAGCAAATGCGGGCTGACAGGAGGGCAGATTGTCGCGTTGGTTGGAAACGTCGAGCCAAGCTCAGTGCGACAGAGTGAATGCGCCCCATTTTCCACCTCCTAATTGCGAACTCGGGATGGTGCCCTCGGTACGGTTCCGATCAAGTCGTCAGCTTAACCGCTGGGCTCCCAGGCGCGACCGCAGACTACCCAAAGGCGGTGGCTACCAGAGATCCGTGACCACCAGAACGGCGTAGACGCTCGAGAGCATGAGCGCCTGCAGTCCAACCGTCTTAAGCGGCATCTGGAGCGATATGGCGTCTCTCTGCCGTATGAGATCGTAGGCATAGCCGACCGCGGCCAGCCCTAAAGCCAAGGCGATCCACTTATGTCGAAGAAACACTGCTGAGGCGGAAGCCAGGAGGAGAACTCCAACGCCGGTCTGTGCGGCAAGACGAAATTAACGGCTCAAAGGCGCGGACTTCCAAAGAGCAATCCGGGCATCCAGCCGTGCATGGACAACCAGGATTCCAGCGCTGGCCTGCATGGCACTCAAGGCCCAGAACCACCAGCACCAGGCCGTGACCGTGCCGGTTGCGGCGATGCACGTCGCTAGAGAGGTCGACGTTAGAGCCGCGGCACTCACGATTTGGAATAATGTGGAGCGCTGTCGATTCTTCAGGTTCACCGTTATAGCAAGGCAGCCGAAGACTGCGATGCCCGCGCCCATAGCCACAAAGTTCATAACGGGCCAGGTTGCGAACAGCACGAACACGCTCGCAATGAGAAGGCCGCTCCAGCCAACAAGCCAAAGAGAGGCCGCGGAAGATTCAGGGCTCCTGCGCTTCCAAATGAACTTCTGCCGGATCAGCAGGACAGCGGGGTCCTTTGCGGCGATTGCCGCGAATGCAGCTACCGCGACCGCAAGCTCGCCCCAACGAAAGGTCCGAGCCAGGATGCCAACCGCGACAATCGGCGTGAGCAACATGGCCGTGGCGCCATGCTCGCGCGGAAGGTAGGCTCTGGAATGGCTCAATGAACTCGCCGAGCCTGCCTGTGCGATCGTTTGCATGCGTGCCTCTCAGGATCTGGGTCACAGCAGGATTCAAGTCCACCACCGCACGCCAGCTACCACGAGATTACGGCGACGCCGGCAAGACAACAGCGACTTACGTCACAGGCTTTCGCGGCGCGGGGATATTCATGGACCTACGCGGGGCCAAGGCACGGCCCCAAGTCTAATCGAGCCCACTCCAATGAAGATCCGTTGAATAGCTTGACTGCGGTTCAATCGCAGTGTCCGACCCAGGCACATCACGCACACAGTGCTTGGGAAAGTTGCCGAGCGCGATCGTAAAGAACGTTGTTTTCCAGGTGAACTTCAAGGCGAATTTCCCGATCGAGCAGCTTCAGGTCATTACAGAGCGCACGGTAGGTAGCGCAGTCGGAATCGCCGGGGTCGAAATCACCAGTCAGGCGCCGCAGGGTCGAAAGCAGGGCGCCGATGGCCTCGTGGGACCGCTCCATCTGGGCGATGCTGTGACGAACACTCGCGGGAACGGTGCGCAAGACTGCTTCTCCCACGTAGGCCTGCTCGATGTTCTGAATTGCCGGGAAGAGCATCTCCGATTCCTGTGCGATATGCGAGCTGATTTCGCGAACCAGCTTGCGGGCCAGGCGCGCGACCTCTCGGGGCTGCGAATGCCGGTGCGTTGGGCAGGAGCCAACCGCGCGGGCCAGTTTCTGAATGCGCGGAAGGTTGCGGTGAAGCAGCAGCTCGGTGTTGCTGCACAGGTGTCCGATCAGCGATTCGAGAATCGGGTCTGTCCAAAGTGATGGTGCGGCCAGACTCGTGTCGGCGGCGTGGTTAAGTTCACTGAGAACCACCTCCTGATCCAAGCCGATGGCTGCGCACGCCGCCTCGAGGGTATCTTCACCGTGGCAGCAATAATGGATGCCAAACTGTTCAAACACTTCAATAGTAGCCGGCCGCCTGCCGGCGATTTGCCCGATGGTTTGAGTGGCGTTGATCATGTTCTTCATCCTTTCCCAATCTCCTTCCCCGCATTCACGGCACTGTTCATGCGCAACATAGGAACATCAACGGAAGAGATTTGTTCGTGCCAGGTCGATGACTTCGTCGCCGCGCCCGTTGAGAATGGCACGAATCATGTAGAGATTGAAGTCGACGATCTGATCCAGCTTGAGGGAGGGAGGCATCGCTAGTTCCTGCCGATTCACAGCGATATCGACCACCACGGGCCCATTGTGCGCAAGCGCCTTTTCAAGAGCTGGACGCACCCCTTCGGGGTCATCGACGTGCACGCCGAGAATGCCGGCGCCGTTGGCAATGGCAGCGAAGTCCGGGTTCTCGAGGTCGGTGCCGTGCTTCAGGAACCCGGTGGCCTTCATTTCGAGTTCGACGAACCCCAGCGAGCTGTTGTTGAAGATGACAACCTTGACCGGGAGGTTGAGCTGGCGAAGGGACAGCATGTCTCCCATGAGCATGGAAAATCCGCCGTCGCCGGACAAGGTGATCACCTGGCGCCCGGGGAAGGCACTCTGCGCCCCGATGGCCTGGGGCAATGCATTGGCCATTGAGCCATGGTTGAACGAGCCCAAGATGCGGCGATGCCCGTTCATGGTCAGATAGCGCGCCGCCCAGATGACGGGTGTGCCCACATCTACGCTGAAAATTGCATCTTCGGCTGCGACTTCATTGAGGATCTTCGCAACGTACTGCGGATGGATGGGACGCTGGCCGGGACGCCCGGTGGCCAGGTCGTCGAGACCCTTCCGCGCATCGCGATAATGATTGAGGCACACCTCCAGATAGCTGCGATCTTTCTTCTGTGTCAATCGCGGGAGCAGTGCGGATAATGTCTCGGCGGCGCCACCAACCAGGCCAAGGTCGAGGTGGCTGCGACGGCCGAGTTGCTCTGCGCGAATATCCACTTGAAGAATGCGCGCGTTCCTGGGATAGAACTGCTGGTATGGGAAATCGGTTCCCAGCATCAGCAGTGCGTCGCAGTTCATCATGGCGTGATATCCGGACGAGAAGCCGAGGAGGCCGGTCATGCCGACATCGTAAGGATTGTCGTACTCCACGAATTCTTTGCCGCGCATGGCATGTACGATCGGCGCCTGCAGCCTGGAGGCGAGGTCGATCAGCTCATCGTGCGCCCCCGCACATCCAGCGCCTGCCAGGATTGTGATGCGTGTGGCGCGATTGAGTTCAGCCGCAAGCTGGTCCAACTCCTCGGGACGAGGCACCATGTGCGGCCCGGTAAGCGTAAAGTTGACGCGCCGATCGTCTTCCTCCGCGTTGAGCAAAGCCACATCGCCGGGCAGCACCACCACGGAGACTCCCCGCTTGGAGAGAGCCGTCTGAATCGCGATCTCGAGCGTGCGCGGCATCTGGGTCGGAGTGGAGACCAACTCGCAGAAGTGACTGCATTCCTTGAAGAGCAGCTCTGGATGTGTCTCCTGGAAATAACCGCTGCCGATCTCCTGCGAGGGGATATGGGCAGCGATGGCCAGCACAGGCACACGGCTGCGATGCGCGTCATAGAGCCCGTTGATCAGGTGGAGGTTGCCAGGACCGCAGCTCCCAGCGCAGACTCCAAGGCCGCCGGTGAGCGCGGCCTCGGCTCCGGCAGCGAAAGCCGCCGTCTCTTCGTGGCGCAGGCCCACCCATTCAATGCCGTTCCGACGACGAATTGAATCCGTGAT
>Ga0068855_100002167_pt1 | contig 24277 bp, 30 predicted proteins | sample KBSCornC52_FD_66592 | JGI IMG/M metagenome (GOLD analysis project Ga0068855, IMG submission 66592) | Corn rhizosphere microbial communities from Kellogg Biological Station, Michigan, USA - KBS Corn C5-2 | ecosystem: Host-associated > Plants > Roots > Rhizosphere > Soil ...
CGAACTGCTCGCGCAAGGCGAAATGGAAGGGCACCGGACGTTCCGGAGGATCCTTGCGCGCATCAAGGAACTCGAGGCCGTGAAGCCGGACGGGCCGCTCCATTAGCGGGAGTGGCCCGGGTCTGGCACTCCGCGCCCGACCTGATAGTCTTCGCCCGATGTGCAATCTCACCGCCATGCGGAAAAGCGTTGCCGAAGTGGCCGCGCATTTCCGGGTCGAGGTGCCGACGTTTTCCAATGCGCCAGAGGAATCCTATCCCGGAACGCCTGGCATGGTGGTCCGGGAGGAAGGCGGCGCCCGCGTCATGCAGTCGATGACCTGGGGGTTTCCGCTTCGTCTCAAGGGCATGTCGCCGACCGCCAAGCCCAGGCCGGTCAACAACATCGCCGACCTGCGCAAGCCGATGTGGATCGGTCTCGCGCGCAAGCCGCAATGGCGCTGCCTCATTCCGCTGACCGGCTTTGCCGAGGCCGAAGGTCCCAAGGGCGCGAAGACGCGCACCTGGTTCACCGTCAAGGACCAGCCGATCTTCGCCGCGGCCGGGCTATGGCGCGTCAGCGACGAATGGGGGCCGGTCCATTCGATGGTGATGACCGACTGCAACGCGGCGATCCGGCCGGTGCATGATCGCATGCCGGTCCTGCTGCTGCCTGACGACTATGATCGCTGGCTCAACGGCGATTTCGACAGCGCGGTCGCGTTTCAGGAACGCTGCTTTCCCGACGACCTGATCGAGATGACGCGAACCGACGAGCTTTGGGTCAGGCGCTAGGCCGACGCGCCGATATGATCTGGGCGGGTCGAGGCGACCTCGCCACGACCCACCGGGACTGTCCCTCAGGCCGGCTTTGCCCCCGGCGTCCCGCACTTGGCGAACTTGCCATTCGCCGTCCGGCACTTCTTGGTCGCGGTCGTTGCAGCCTTGGGCGGCGGGCATTTGATGAAATGGCCCTTGGCGTCACGGCAGCGATTGGCGGCCATCGATGGCGTCGCGACCATCGCGACAGCGGCAAGCGCGAAAGCAAAGCGGATCATCTACCCATTCTCCCTTGTCGAAGCGCACTGAAATGCGCTGCTCGCAGCCTAGGCGGATTCGCGCGATTGCCAACAGCGGTTGTTGCGCCGGCTGCCCAAGGCGATCGGCATTCCGGGACCGGTTAGCCTTAGCGGGAGGTCTTCGGCGTTGGCATGGCGGGTGGCCGGGGCGTCGGTCAGCTGCGGAGGCGGTTGAGCGCCTGTTTCCATTTCCGGGCATCCGGCATCGGCAGGGGAACGGTCGCCGCGCAATCCCTCGACCAGCTGACGAACGCGCCCGCGCCGCACCGCGAGCATCTCAAGCGATAGGCGACGCTGCGGATGCCGACGTCCCAGCCTTTGCGTTCGAACAAATTCCACAAAGCGTGCGGGTCGAACACGCCTTCGGCGCCGCACTTGCGGCAGGTCGCCACGACCGCGAAATGCCAGACGGCCGCCTCGAGCAGATTGGTCGGGCGCGGACAGCCGGTGGCGTCGTAGCGCGCCATGTCATTTGGCCGGCGTTTTGCCGGGAAGCGTCAGCATCACGTCGTCGAGATCGACTTTCCAGGCGCTCGCAAGCGCGGCCAATTCGGATCGGCCAGGCGCCGCGCCTTGATAGATGTCGTCGAGGCGGTGATCGGGGATTCCGGTCTCGCGCGAGAGCCGGCGGTAGGAGGTCGCCGAATGCAGCGTCCAGGCCAGGATCCACGGCTCGCCGTCGGCGATCGCCTGGGCGACCGCCTGGATCGGGTTCCACGCCGGTCGTTCGGACCGTGCCATCACGCGGCTTCGAACAACTGGAGTTGCTCGCCGTTCGCCGCGCTCAGCGCCCGGGCGCGCAGAACAGCGTCGACCGCCTGGCGACAGTGGACCGTGCCCAACCGTTCGGCCTCGTCGAACCGAACCGGAGCCCAATCCTCGCTCGGATAGCAGGCGTCATAAATCGCGCGCGCCATCGCGCGCAGCAGCGGATCGTGCTGCATCCCGGTCCTCCATTGCTGTCGAATCGCCGGCCAGCGGCGGGACAGGGAGGCTAGAACAAAAAAGGAACATATGGCAAATGATTCGTGCTAGATCGTGATCAAGCCGAGTCGCGGGAAGGAGAGACATGGCCCGACTGTTCGTTGCCCAGATCGGATCGCAGCAGATTGCGGAACAGTTCGGCGTCGAGGACGCACCGATCATCTCGATGCCTGCCGAGATGACCGAGGGGCTTGACGGCCCGATCGTCATCGAAAGCCGCGGAAGGCGGCTGCTCAAGATCGCACGATGGGGATTTCCGCGGCGTACGCGCGAGGGCGCGATCCGCAGTGACGATCCGGGCATTATCGGTCTGGTCGCGGACCTGACCAATCCGATGTGGGATACGCTGGTGGTCGAGCCGCGCTATCGCTGCCTGATCCCGCTCACGCATTTTGCCAATCCCGCCGGCGAGCCGGGCGCTAAGACCCGCACGTGGTTTTCGGTCAAGGACGAGCCGCTCGTCGCCTGGGCGGGGTTCTGCCGCAACCTGCCTGACGTGGGACCGGTATTCGCAGGGATGACGATGGCGGCTAACGACGCCGTGATGCCGTACAACGATCGCATGCCGGTGTTGCTGGCGCGCGGCGACTACGAGCGCTGGTTGCACGGTTCTATCGCCGGCGTGATCGAGTTTCAGTTCCGGCCGCCCATCGCGGCGGATCGTATTGAGGTGATCCACGCCGAAGATCGTTGGCGGAGTGGAGAGGTGCCGGACTTCGCAGCTCGCTCGCAAAAGGGGTTGCTTTAGGTCGAGCGACCCGCAGAAAGCGGGCGTTCTGCAATGCGCCCCAATAGATGCCGTTCCGGCTTGAGAACAGCGACCCTGAAAGCGGTCGTTCGTTCAGGCACTATCGGACGTCGGCTATGGGCTGGCTAGCCGTCTGGCAGGTTCTGGGCCAGCTTGGCAAATGGCGGACGGACGGCCATTAGGTCGCAAAAGCCGACGCCGCAGCTGGGAACGTTTACGAGTGCTCGAAACAATCATCTCATACGAAGGCAATCTGCGCTGCCGGTCGGAGCACGGGGAATCCGGAGCGATTGTTCTTACCGATGCACCCAAGGACAATCACGGTCGGGGGGAGAGCTTCTCGCCAAGCGAATTGTTGTCCTTGTCTTTGGGAAGTTGCATTCTCAGCATCATGGGCATCGCGGCTCGTTCGATGGACACCGATATCGTTGGTGCGACTGCGACCGTGACGAAGGAGATGGCTAACGCCCCTCGACGGATCGCTCGCATCGCGGTGAGTGTGCGCGTCCCCGGTACCTTCGACGAACGACAGCGGGCCAAATTGGAAGCAGCGGCCCATGCCTGTCCTGTCCATAACGTGCTTGGAATAGATGCCCCGATTACCATCGACTGGATAGGCTAACCCCAACTTAACGGCAGCTTGCAGGTGTTGCGGCCGGAGTTCGCAATGGCCGGCATTGGGTCGATTCTGTTGAAAAACTCCGCCTTGAAGTTGTGCGGGCAGTCTGATTCACTCTTCGTAAGTTGGCGGAGATGATCCGATGATGGGCGAGCGGACGGGTGGCGCAAGAGGCGCTCTCTCTGCCACGATGGCGATGCCGTCCCTCCGGCCTTCGCACGCGCGATCGGACGCGAGGCCCATCGCTAATGCACTTCATCTTCCAATCCCAGCACCGGCCAGCTTGAGGGCCAAATTGATCCGCTCGCTGAGCGCAGCACCGTACGTATGGCGGGCGAGTGTTCTGCCAACAAGCATTCTCATTTGGGTGGTTCGGCGGGATAAAGGATTGGCGGCGTCTCCACACTCGTTGCGACCGCTGCCCGAGCTCCTTTAGGTCGCGCACTTGCATCGCTGTAAAGCCGCATCTTCTTGCGCAACCAATGAACTCCGATCTCAGCTGTCAAATCGCGCGGCATGTTGCCGTCGTCTGTAATCGCTGGTCGGACAAAACTCTTCCGACCGTGGTCGGCCTGTGGTAACATCCTGCCAGGTCGCCAAAAAATTGATTGCAACCAGCAAGTGGTAACGCTCCGGATAATTCGGAAACTTGATTCGGTTGCCAGACGATTGATCGGAATCATCTATCAATTAATTAGGATTCGGCGATGACCACGGAAAAAAGTAAGGCGCTTGAGAATATAAGGGCGAATCGGATGGTATATGATCCGCCGATCCGAGAAGCTATCGCCCTTAATGACTTGGACCACATGAAGGCCGTGCTGAAAGAAGCGCAATCCGTCCATGACGAGCAGGCGGCTGCCATCGACCGGCTTAAGGCCGCGATCCACAGACTGTCCTGAGGCGATGGGCGGCCGGGAAGAGCCGGTGGCCGGAGTCGACCTGCCCAGGCGATTCGTGCTGCCGGCGGATCAGCGCGAACGCGTTCCTGTGGGCGTCGTCTGGGAACTCACCTCGGCCTGCGATCTCGGGTGCAAGCACTGCGGTTCACGCGCTGGCCGTAAGCTGCGCAGCGAATTGTCGACTGCAGAATGTCTCGATTTGGTCGATCAACTTGCGGCGCTGGGAGTTCGCGATGTCGGGCTGATTGGGGGCGAGACATACCTCCGTCGCGATTGGGTCACCATCATTCGTGCTATCCGCCAGGCAGGCATGGACTGCTCGCTTCAGACCGGCGGGCGCGGCATGACGGATGCTCGCCTGGAAGAAGCCGTTGCGGCCGGTCTTCAGGGAATGGGTGTTTCGATCGACGGGCTGGCGCCGACACATGACTATTTGCGAGGCGTCGAGGGCTCTTTCGCCGCAGCCGAGGATCTGTTGGTGCGGCTTAAGCGATTCGATGTCACTGTTGGAGTCAATACCCAGATCAATCGTCTATCGATGCCCGAACTACCCGTATTGCTGGACCTTCTTGCCGCAAATTCCGTGCGCAATTGGCAGCTTGCGTTGACGGTCGCGATGGGGAATGCAGCAGATCGGCCCGATCTGATCCTGCAACCCTACGAGTTGCTGGATCTCTTTCCGATGCTTTCGAACCTTCACACGAAGGCCAAGGCGATGGGAATGGTGCTGCAACCATCAAACAATATCGGCTATTTTGGCCCTTACGAAGCTCAGCTCCGCTACGTCAACGATATGCCGGTTCATTGGGCCGGATGCGCCGCCGGCGACACTGTGTTGGGGATCGAAGCAGACGGGACGATAAAGGGCTGTCCCGGCTTCTCACGTGACTATGTCGGCGGCAATGTGCGCGACGAACCGCTCAAGGAAATTTGGGCGCGGCCCGATGCGCTGGCGTTTGTGCGGCGGAGCACCGTCGACGACCTGTGGGGCTTTTGCCGAAGCTGCTACTATGCCGAGACATGTATGTCCGGTTGCACTTGGACAAGCCATTCGTTGCTGGGCCGCCCTGGGAATAATCCGCTGTGCCACTATCGCGCGATCGATTTCGATCGGCGCGGGTTGCGCGAACGCGTCGTCCCCGTTCAACGGGCACCGGGCGAGCGTTTCGACTATGGCCGCTTCGACTTGATCGTGGAGCCGAAGCCGCCAGCTTTGCCGGAACGCCCAGCGGCGGTAGGGGATCGCCGACTACGCGATCGGCTGTTCTGACAATGACGAACGGGAGGGTCGCGCCGACCTTGTCATTGTGTCGGGGATGCGAGCAATTTGTCCATGAGGAGACGCAGGATTGCCCTCATTGCGGCGCTAACGTTCCGGCGGAGCAGCGTCGATACCAGTCCATGCTGGATGAAGCCAGAGCAGCTACTGCGGCAGTCGAGGCGCTTTTTGTTCGCCGGGCATGCTGACCGGACCCCCGATGACCGACCAGCGGTGAGACATCCATCGCGTGCACTATGCTCGCACAGCGACTTCGTCCGGTCGAGCCGGCGAATCACTTCCCCGAAACGAGTGAATATGGGCTGGGCTTGCAGGCATCCCACGAAGCGGCATGCTTCGCGCTTACCTAGTCTTCTCGCAAATCGGTCGATTTTCTCTATTGGTTCTCCGCAGCACGTTCCGGGCGGCGCCCTTCTTGTTAAATCGAGTCCATCTCGGTTGAAATTGTCTCGGTTTTGCCGACAGCGATGGTGTCGTAGTCGCCAATTTCGTGCATAATCGACTGTGGCCGCCGGATAGCCGATGCTAGCGAGGAACGGAAAAGAGGTGAGTGGTGAGCGGAGGGAAACGACTCGCTGGGATCACGCCCGCCTTCAGCCTGTTCGCGCCGGTCCATGGTCTTATTCTGGATATGGCCGACGACGAGTTTCCGACCAGGATGTCGTGCGCGCACGGGGCTGACCTCCATCTGCCCAGCGACGGTCACCATTTCGGATATGTCTGTTCGGGGGAAACCGTCTTCTCGCATGGCGGCGGTACGATGCGGTTGGCCCCCGGCATGTATTTCTCGCTGCCGGGTGAACACGACATCGCCTCGACGGGAGTGACCGCGGTGATCACGCGTCTGGGCCATTATGGCCTGTCGCAGATCGGCGGTCCGATCGAAGATCGCGGACGACTGCGCTACATCGATGGCTGCACGGATTCGCTCCTCGTTAGCCCCACCATGATGAGCGATCCGTGCCTCAATCTTCTTCATTTTCCGCCGGGCATTAATCAAACGGCGCACACCCATTCGTCGGCACGCCTGGGCGTGGTCGCGGCGGGCGCGGGCATTTGCCGGACTGCGATGGGCGACTGGCCGCTGAAACCCGGCGCGTTGTTCTGCATCCCTGCCAATGCGGAGCATTCGTTTGCCACCGAGGCCAGTTCGATGTCGGTGATCGCGTATCATCCCGATAGCGACTTTGGGCCGACGCACGAGGAACATCCGATGATCAGCCGGACCATTGTCGAGGGAGTTCCCGCCAACCAAATCGATGCCATCCGAACTGGCCCAATCTGAATAGAGGGCGACGGAATCGTACCATGCGTATCCTGATATTGGCGGGCACCGGCTTCTTGGGCAGCGCGCTGGTCGCGAGCCTGCGGGCATCGCATGACGTCGCGGTGTTTCATCGTGGGCACGATTGCGGCGGCGATCCCTTGGTACATCACATTCACGGCGACCGCTCGGACCTGTCGCAGCACGCCGATCGGTTGCGCGAATTCGCGCCGGACATCGTCATCGACATGGCGGCTCGCAACGGTGATGATGTGGCAGCCACGATACCTGCGCTCGAAGGTTTGTGCGAACGGGTGATTTGCATCAGCAGCGGCAGCGTGTTCCGGTCCTTCGGCATTCTGATGCGCTGCGATCCAGGCCCGCCGGAAAACCGCGCCTTCGCCGAGGAAGACGTCAAGCGCATGACATTCTATCCCTATCGTGGCGTGGAACCGCGGCGGCCCGATCATCCACGACACTGGCTAGACGACTACGACAAAATCTTGGCGGAGGGCGCCTACAAACGGTCGTCGATCCCAACGACGATCGTCAGAATGCCGTTGATCTACGGGCCAGGCGATCCAGACGGACGCGTGGCTCGCTATGCCCGACTGATGCGATCCGGCGATGGCAACGTCCCGCTTTGCGAAAGCGCATTCGGCTGGCGCAATTCCCGCATAGCCCTTGCAAACGCGGTGGAAGCGATTACGCTTGTAGTCGAACGAGCCGAATTGGGCCGTGACTATAATCTCGCTGAGCCCGAGGATTTTAGCGAACGCGACTGGATTGGGCTCATCGGCAAGGAACTCGGCTGGACCGGGCGGATCGTTGCCGTCGCGGATGGCGATCCGCGAGGGATTCCCGTCGATGATCTTCCCCCGCATGCCAATTTTGCTCAGCATCTAAGGATGCACAGCGGCCGCATTCGGGACGAGCTAGGATTTGCTGAACCAATCCCGCAGGTCGAAGGTTTGCGCCGCGCGCTCGACTTGTGCGCTCGAGGGGTGGTGCGGTGACGTCTGAAAGCTGGGAGGTCGCGAGCGACGCCGACGAGGTTCACGCCTTCCTCCTTGCCAATGATCGGGCCGCCGCCCGCCCCGGCGCGCCTGCCCCCTCTCGCAACCCAGACTCGACCCGCCGTCACGTCGCCGAGCGGCGCGTGCACCTACTGTGCCGCGATGGGATTGCGTTGGGAATGTTCACGCTCGGTCCCAAGCCGCCGTTTGATCCGGCCGCCGCAGGCTACGGCGCCGCGGCATCACCACTCTATTTGCAACGTCTCGCGGTCGCGCCCGCAGCGAGCAAGTCGTTGGCGGGTCTCAAACTTCTGCGTCGGGCGATCACCCTTGCCAGGGAAGAGGGTGCCGATGTCGTCCGGGCCGAAACCAATCCGCGGCTGATCGAGGCCTGCGCGCTGCTGAGCGCGGCGGGTTTCGTGCCCATTGCTCCCTCGACCGATTCCGATGCCAGCGTCCGCTATGTCGAGTTGCGCTTGCGGTAGCGTTACGAGTTCAACCGCGCAGCGAACTCAGCCAGTTGGGGCCGGCGCAGCTTTCCTGTCGGCGTCCGTGGCAAGCTGTCGACCCTGACCATGCGCGCGGGCTGCGCCGCGGGCGACACACGGAGCTTGAGATGGTTGCGGATGGTCGTATCGCTTACGTCGTCCGGCGCGACAAGCAGCGCGATCAGCCGCTGCCCATAAAAGCGATCAGTTTCGGCAAATACCGCCGCGTCTGCAACACCCGGCAGCGCCCGCAACACTCGCTCAACTTCCTCGAAGGACACTGCCTCGCCGGCAACCTTCGCCATGTTCTTGGTGCGCCCGGTTATGACAAAAAGCCGACCGCAATCGGCATCTTGAATTGCGTAGCCGAGATCCTGCGTATGAAACCATCCGTGCCGGAAAGCCTTGGCGGTTGCCTCGGCGTTGCCGAAATAGCCGGCCATTACATTGTGGCCTCGCATGCAGAGCTCGCCGATTTCTCCCGGCGGCGATTCTCGGCCGTCGGAGTCGAGTATTTCGACTTCATTGCCCGCCATAGCGATTCCGATCGACGGAATCTCCACATCGATCATCCGCCGTCGATAGATAGCGGGATCGAGACCGGTCGGAATGGTGCACGAGAAGTTGGTGGTCTCGGTTAGGCCATAGCCCTGGCAGATCGGACGGCGAAAGCGCTCAAGCACATCCTTTGCCGTCGATGCCTGAAGTGGTGCTGCCGCCGACACGAAATATCGCAAAGTTTCCGGCAGTGCGCCGCGCCGATCCGCGGTCAGCATCATTTCCAGCATGCTCGGGACGACGCTAGCGACATGGGGCGCATAATGTGAAAGCGCCGCGCGGTAGCCAAACGGGTCGAATTGTTCGAGCAGGATCGCCTGCGCGCCGCCCGCCAGCGGCGCAAACAAGGTGAAATGCAGCCCGTTGACATGATGAATTGGCAGACAGCCCAAAAGGCGGCTTTCCGCCGACAAAGCATGATGCGTGACGACCGCAGCCGCATTGGCTGCCGCGTTCGCATGTGTCTGTAACACCAGCTTGGACGCCGCCGTCGAGCCCGACGTACCGATCAGGAAAGCGCCATCGTCTGCCGCCGGAAGCGGTAGCGGCGGCGCCGTGGCGGGGAGCGATCGGGGATCGGGAAGGACTAGAGCGTCACGATGACGCGTCGCATCGCCGATGATGGCAAGGGTCGCGACGGCGCGAGCTCCGGCTCGAAGCTCGTCATGGCGACCTTCCGGATCCTGCGGATTGAGTAATAGGGTAATCGCGCCTGCGCGCAGCAAGGCGAAGATGGTCAGAACTGAGAGCAAGTCGTTGCGCGGCGCGAACGCGACAGTGGCGCCGCGCGATGCGATGCCTTCGCGCGCAAGCCACCACGCGAGGCGCCGAGACAGATCGTCGATCTCGCCGAAGGTAAGGACCCTTTCCTCCGTGCCACCGGCGAAAGTAATGTAAGGCCGGCTCGACGTTGCCAGCGCCCGCAGTGTCAACAGTTCTGGGACGAGCGGGAGGTGAGGCTGTTCCTCCCAAAATGTCCGCCCGTGCCAAAGTCGGACACGTTCGCCGTCGCTCAGATTGTTCGGCATCGGATCACCATGTCTGTAATTGACGCCGGCGAGGCGAACGTCTCGCGGTTGAGCGCTTCTTCGGGAAACTGGAAACCGAACGTAGCCTCAAGCGCTACGACGAGATTGACCAGGTCAAGCGATCGCAGGCCCGCGGCGAACAGGTCGGTGTCCTGCACGATCGTGCCGGGGTCGATATGGAGCGCCTCGCCGACAAGTTGGCTGATCGTGTCCTTCACCATTTCGGCGACATTCCTCGTGATGCATCGATGATCGCGATCGTCTGGCGGATCACAATCGAGCAAGACACTCCGTGTCAACGCTCGTCGCTTGGGTCGGCACTATTCCGGCGGCATCATCTCCCAAACGGAACTCGCCCCATTGTCTGGGCGAGCTCCGCCGCAAGCATTGGCGCGAACAAGCCGTGCAGCAGCGGCGACAGCCATTCCGAGTTCGCATCGGGTATCGCCAGGAAATCCTCGGCTATCCCGCGGTTCTCCACGGCCGGGTCCGCCACCAGCACCACATGATGACCCAGGTCGCGCGCTTCCGCTGCGACCTCGAGGGCGCGCGCATGGCTCTTTCCCGCAGGCGCCAAGACGACGAGCGGGCTGGAGCGCGGTTGGGCAAACCGCTCGACATGCCACCATTCCTCGACGTCGCGCCCAAACGCCAGTTGTCCTGCCGCTTCGGTCAACTTGGCCGCCACGAAATGTGCGGTGCCGAGATTTGGCCCGCCACCGATTATCCCAATCACCGCGCTCCCGGCGATCCGCCTCGCTAGGTGCTGGCATGGCTGTGCCAGCGACGATACCGTCGTTTCGATCCTTTCGGCCAGTTCGATCATCCGGGCAAAGCGATCGGCGAAATCGCTGGCCGTCAACGCGCCGTGCGCGCGGCCAATCGCAAGTGCGAGGTAGAGATGTGCAACCAGGCTAGCGTGATACGTTCGCACGCCTGGCGAGGGCTCGTTGGATGGCAAGCAAAGTTCGAGAACGCCGTCGGCCGCGGCGGCAAGTGGGGTGCCCGTATTGCAGGTTATGGCAATCTTCATACCCGCCGCCGCGGACCGCATCGCGGCGATCGTTGCCGGTGACGTGCCTGACGCCGAGGTGGCGACGAGCAGATCGTCGGGGCCGGTATCGGCGTACAACAGCGTTTGAGGCGACTGGACGGCCAGCGTCATGCCAGTGAGCAGTCGCCAGCCATAGGTTGCAGCCATTGCCGCGAAATGACTGTCGCCGCTGCCGACTGCGACGCAACTCTTGGGCGAAGATGACAGCGCGAGCTGCTCGATTTGCGGCGCCAAGACGTCGGGAAATGTGCGCAGGTCTCGCGCCAGCCAGTCGCTTTGCCGCCGTAACGCCGCGAGCGTCATCCCGTGCGTCTCGCGGCCTCGACAAAGGCGGCCGCCTTGTCCCGATCGATCCCGGTGCCCCAGCCGTCTCGTTCGATGGCCGTACCGACGAAGGCGCCGTCGACGATTGGCATCAACCGTCCCAGATTGGATAGATTGCAGCCCCCGGCGAGCAGAATCGGCATATCCGGAACAGCCTCGCGTACTTGCTCGATGTTCTCGGCCAGCTGGTCGTGCCGGTCATGCGAGACCGCCACTGCGGATGCTCCGACTAGCTGTGCGGCCCGCGCGATGTCGCCGACGCCCTTCTTCTCGCCGAACCAGGAAAAATGCATCGTGGCGATATCGGCGACGACCGCGATCCGCTCGGCACGAAGGGCGGCGCGGTAACGCATGACGCGGTCCGGTTCGCCCCGCACCAATCCGTGAGGCGACATTGTCGTGCCAACCAGCGCGGTAGCGCGAATGAAATCGCATCCGGCAACATGGGCGACGCCGATCGCGGCGCAATTTGCGTTGCGCATTATCTGTATGCCGATCCTGAATTCCCAAGGCACAACTCGGCGGACTGCCTGGGCCAAAATGCCCATTGCCGCGATTCGTGCCGGATCCGCTTCGTCCACTACCGGATAGACGCGGTCGACGGTCTGGATAAGACAACCGTCCGCGCCGGCATCGTAAAGAGCCGTTGCCGAGGCGACGGCATCCTCAACCGTCCTGCCGAAACTGCCCTCCTTGTGGAACGGCGTCCCGGGCAACGGACCGGCATGGATCATGCCGATCAGGGTCTTGTGCGAACGTCCCTCGGTGAAAAGATCCATCGTGCTTCCCCGCGGCCGGCCGGTCGAGTTGGTCCACCTACTGTGACGCGCCCGACATTCTGGTCAAGCGCGGGCGCCGTCCGCAAAGGCTGGGTTTCCAGCGCCGTCTCGGGTAGCAATGTCGGTATGAACGGGAGCGAACCGCTTGAGACGATAGCGATAGACCGCGTGGACGACCCAGCGCGGGCGTTCGACTTGGCGCGCCGGTTCATCGAAGACGATCCGATCGCGAACAATGTCGTCGCGACGTTGCTCTGCGAATATCGGATAAGAGGAAGGAGACTGACAGCTTGGATCGCCGCGGCGGAAGGGCGGCCCGTCGGACTCGCTGTACGGACGCCGGGCAGGGCGATCAATCTTGCCGCCGCCGCACGACCGGTAGCAGCGGCGCTTGCTGCGTGGATCGCTAACGAGCAGGACGAATATCCGGGCGTGAGCGGCCTTGCGGACGTCGCCTCATGTTTCGCTGCGAACTGGGGTCTGCATCGCGGCATCGGCATAGCGGTAAACAGCGCCTCGCGCTTGATGGTATTCGACGCTTCATCAGCGAACGCCGTGGCGCATAAGGTCCTGCGTCGCGCTGACGTATCGGACCGCCTGGCGGTCGCTGCGTTATTCGAACGTTTTCTTGCCGAAACCGGCGACGATCCAAGTGGGGCCCAAAGCATCGTCGACGAGCGGCTGCCCGAAGGACGCTATTGGCTTTGCGAGACGCCGATGGGCCCGGTAACGTTGCTGGCTGTGACCCTGCCTGTTCTCGGGGTCGTCCGGATCCAGGGTGCCTATACCTTACCGGATCGGCGCAACCATGGATTCGCGATGGCGGGATCTGCCGCGATCGGGCAGATGCTGGCAGCGCAGGGTCAGCGGACGATGCTGCTGACTGACCTCGCCAACCCTATGTCCAATAAAGCATTCTTCAAGGCTGGATTTCGGCCCGTGGCCGAGAAGCTCTCCTACGACTTCGGCGCCCAGCCACCGGTGGCGGCCCATTGAGGATCGAGCGGTCCGTGATCGGGATGACAAGCCCCCAAGGCGTCGATCCTGGCGCCGAGATCGAGGCGTGGCGCCTTGAGGCAGGGCCTGGCATCGCGGTCGAAATATGGACTTATGGCGCGACGTTGGTCGATGTTTCCGTTCCCGACCGCGCCGGGACGGTGGCCAACGTTTGCTATCGGCTCCGCACCCTCGAAGACTATATGTCCTTGTTTCGGCATCATTATGTCGGCCCGGTGTTCGGGCGCTTTGCTCGTTGTGTGGCGGGCGGGCGCTTCGAACTCGACGGCCAGGCCATTCAGCTGGACCGAAATATCGGCGCACACCATTTCCACGGCGGGAGAGGTGGGTTCCACAGTCGTGTATGGACGGCAGCTTCCCGGCGGGCCGATGACCGGCTCGCGCTGCAATTACGGCTCGACAGCCCCGCCGGCGATCAAGGATATCCTGGAAATCTCGTCGCGGAAGCGACCTACACGCTTGATCGCAAGGGAGTGCTGTCAATTGACCTGACCGCCCGCGCCGACAGCCCGACGATCGTGGATCTGACGACGCATGCCTTCTGGAACCTTGCCGGTGCGGGAACGATCGACGATCATTTGCTGAGGCTCTCGTCGGACTATCTAATTCCTACGGATAATGAGTTCATTGCCTTGCGGGAACCGCCGCATCACGTCGCGGGGACGGCAGTCGATTTCCGCGCCGAACGCCGGATCGCCGATCAGTCGATGGACAATTGCGTCATTCTAAACGTGGCGGACGGTCCAGCGGCCATCCTGACCGATCCGGGCAGTGGGCGCCGAATGACGGTTATGACCAATCAGCCCGCTCTGGCACTCTATTCCGGGGACCATCTTCCCGTCCGCCGTGCAGGATTGTGCATCCAGCCCGGCAATTTCCCCGACGCGCCAAACAGGCCGGATTTCCCGCCCTGCCGGCTGGATCCAGGCACGGTCTACCAGAACCATATGGAATTCCGCTTCGACGCCATCTAGCGCCAACTTCGTCCGCATACCGACCGCAGATCCCAAGCGTCACGGTCGAGGAGCGGAAGATCGGTAGGCGGGGCGCCGGTCGCACGCATCAGGAGATTAGGCAAATCCATGTCGGCCGTGATCCGGCCGGTAGGCATCCGATGCTCCATGCCAAGCGCCAAGGCGGCATCGCGCCGCGATTGCGTCAAGTCCCTGGTCCATAACAGCACTTCGCGACCTGGCAGGACTTCGAGCGCGGCGTCCAGCAGATCGGTCCAAACAGCATCGTCAACCGCCTCGCAATCAAGGATCGTCGTTGGCGTAGGACCCTCGACCGAGTCGGTCGTCGTGCGATGGGCAAGAAGATATCCGAACTCTCCGCATGGGCCGGCATGAATCGTCCAGTAGCGCGATAAGGGGTTGGCGAGGCGCCAGCGCAGGAACGTCTCGTCGCGAATATGGGCGATCCTGTCCGTCACCGGGCAAAGCGCGTTTACTGCGGCCAGTTTGGCGGGGTCGGGGCGATCGACAGTCGCGAGCACCTCCCCACTACGACGTCCCCGGCGCGGCACCGCACCCGGCCACTGGGCGCTCGCGATCGGGGCCGGGCGGGTGTGCGCTGCCACGCTCCACGGACCGATAGGCCGCCAGCCACGTAACATCATGGCCGGCCCTGCCGGCTGGTCTCCGAAGTCAAGCAGCCAAGGGATGCCGTCGGTAAGCAATTGGGCGACCAAATGATCGAGCATATCGAGAAACACCGGCGAGCCGCGATAATCGGGCGCCACAACCGTGTCGGCGATGCACGGTAGCATAACCTGCCGGCCGTCCGGCACCGTCCACTTGGCGCCAAAGGCACCTATCATCCCTATCAGCCGGTCCTCTGCCCAAGCCAGCAGAACGTAGCGGTCATCGAGATAAGGGTTTTGGTGAAATTTCCAGGCGAAATAGTTGCGATTGCCCCTCTCGCCCCCTTGCCACAACAACTCCTGAAACGAGCAAATCGCGGGTAGGTCCGCCAACGTGTAGCGCTCGATACGATATTCACGCGATGCGCTCTTCATGATGTCGGCGAGCGTTTCGCGCGGACGAAAGCCGCGATCGCATGGCAACTGCGGAAATTGTCGAGCACGAGGTCCTCGGCGCGGATTTCTATGCCGAATTCGGTCTCCAGCAACAGGAAGAGTTCGATGAAATCGGCCGAATCGATTACTTCCTCAGCGATGAAATCGCCGTCGATCTGATCGGGAATCAGGTCGAAGTGTTTGGAGATGAGCGCAGCGATCCGTCCGGCCGTCTCAGTTACGGGGGGCAGACCCGGATCATTCATCGGTGAACATCGCCTTGATTGCTGGCATGTCGACCTTGCCGTTGGCATTGATCGGCAAGGCGGCAAGCGCTCGCCAGCGTCGTGGCAGCATATAATGTGGCAGAACCTGGCCGAGCGCTGCCTTGACGGTTGCGGGCGATAAGGCGGTGCCGGGCATGGCGACATAGGCCGCGCAGATGCGCATGCCTTCGAACCCCCCGACAGAAGTCGCCACCACCGCGCAATCCGCAATGCCGTCCAGGCCGCGCAACGCGAAGGCGACATCGTCGAGCTCTATCCGGTAACCGCGCGACTTGATCTGGCGATCGGCCCGGCCACGAAAGTGGAAGGCGCCGGCCTCGTCCTCGATTGCCAGGTCGCCGGTCCGATACCAGCGGCCGTCTTTCCCGACGATAAAGGCCGCTGCCGTCTTTGCCGGATCGCGCCAATAGCCGGGGCTCAGTCCAATTCCGCCTATGTGTAACTCTCCGACCGTGCCGCGGGGCAGCTCGCGCCCCTCCTCGTCGACCACTCTCAATTTCCGTCCCGGAATCGCATAGCCGATGGGGACGCTCTTTGCGTCAGCGGGAGGGGGCACGTCGACGGGATAATATGTGCAGTTCACCGTTGCTTCGGTCGGCCCGTAGACATTGGTGAAGCGCGCATGCGGCACGCGCTCAATCCAATATCGCAGTTCGGGTACGGGGAATGCCTCGCCTCCCCAGATGATCCGCTTGAGCGCTGGAAAGTCGCCGGGACGAACTACGTCGCGCATCGCCATGCTGACCAACAGCGACGGAACAGAATACCATTGGTTCACTGTCGCTTCGCGCATGAAGACGGCAATAGATTCGGGAATTAGACCCGCCTCGCGCGGAACGAGGACCAGTGTCGCCCCGGCAAGCAGGGTGCCGAATATATCCCATACCGACATGTCGAAGTGCAGCGGCGCCTGGCACGCAATGCGGTCCTCAGCGACGATGCCGAAATGGCGATTGGTCCAGTCGACATAATCGGTGACACTGCGATGGGCAATTGGCACGCCCTTGGGAACGCCGGTCGATCCGGATGTAAAAAGGATATAGGCGAGATCGTCGGCCGTCGCTTGTTCGGTCTTGACCAAGAGGCGCGCCGGGTCCGCACGCCCACCGACGACCGCCTGGTCCAGATCAACCAATTCAGGCTGTTCGGCGGGAGGCAGTGTCCTCGCCAATTGTCCGGCCATTCCGTTGAGATCAGTCTCGAATAGCAGCCAACATGGCGAACATGCGGCGACCATCGGCGATAACCGCGCGACCGGGGAGGACGGGTCGAGCGGAACATAAGCGGCGCCCAACTTCACGACCGCCAGGATGGACGCAACAGCCCTGACCGATTTGGACATCAAAAGGCAAACACGAGCGCCGTGGGTGACGCCGGCCGCCAGCAGCGAAGCCGCTATCCGATCGCTAAGATCATCGAGGTCGCGATAAGTAATCCGTTGGTCGCCGTCCTCCACTGCAATCGAGCCGGCGAATCTGAGGAACGACGGTGCGAGGGTGGCGGCAATGTTTCCAGCCGTCGCCATTTCTATGAGTCCTCCCTTCCCGTTTGCTGCGTCGCTGCGATTTACCGTTTCACGTGCTGCCATAGCCGTAATGGACTGAAAAGAGGATCGTGCAGGACAGCAATCATGCTATCGTTATGAACAACGAGGTGCTCCGCTTCTTCATGCAATACTGAATACCGTTTGCCGGAGAGGTTTGCTTGGAAGGTTTTTTTCAGGAACTGGCGAGTCACGCCCATGTCGAACGGCGGCGATGGATGCTGGGCGAAGCGAGCATAACTCGCGCCATACAGGCGCATATCGATATCGATTCCGCCGCTGCGCCGGAAGCTGTCGGCGAGCGGCTGCTGGAGACGATGGACTGGAACGATGGCGTGGCGCTGGCGCGTTTCAGCGAGCCGCTTGGCAACGAAAAGCTGTTGGCGATCGGTCGCGCGCTCGGTGATATCATACCTGAGCGCAGTCCGGACGTCGCTGACTTTCTGGAAGGACAAAACATCCTCAATATTGTTAGCCGTTTTGACAGCGACGCGCCTGCCGAAATGCGGCCTTTTTCGACCGGCCTCCTCAGCCTTCATTCTGAAAGCAGTGGCCACGCCCTGCGCCATCAGCCCCATTACATTTTGCTTTATTGCGTTGCCTCCGGCGACGAAGCGACGAGCGCTGCGACCGTCATCGTGCCCATGCGGGGCGTGACCGAGCGATTGAAGGCAACCGACCGTGCAATGTTGCAGCGCGTCCGGTATCGGCAATGCGAGGAAGGCCCGATGATCGCCCGCGAAACCGCGCGCGGTCTGGCGTTCTCGTTCCGCGACTTCTGCGGCCAGCGACTCGATTGGTCTGCCGAAAGCGATACCGGCGGCGACGTCAATTCGGCGATCGCCGCGTTGCTCAACGCGCTCTATGACCCGGACGGGGCCGCGATCGTGCGATGGGAACCGGGCCTGATGGTTGCCATCGACAATTTTCGTTGCTTTCATGGCCGAACCGCGGCCCTGCACCCAAGCGATGGCCAGCGCTGGCTCAAAAGGGTCAGAATAGGATGCGGGACAGCCGATGACGGCGCGTGAGGCTGACCCGAGCACCGGCCTGTTCGGCGACCTTCCGGAAGAGGTATCGCTCACGGAAGAGGGCCGCTACGCTGGCTGCGCACCGGGCGTACCGTGCCTCACCCGCGCCCACTATCTGCCGGTGGTTGACGACGACCTTATCGAGTTGTTCAGACGGGCGCGCGATCCAAGCAACCCGATAGAACTGCGTGACCTGTACCTCGACCGGGTCGAATGCCAGCTTACCGGCGGTCGGGGCGATGGACATCGCGCGGAACGGTGGCGGCACAGCAAACGGCTGCGGCCGTTCGACGCCGACGAGATATTATCGTCTCGTGCCGGCGTTCGCGCAATCAAGGAACTGTTCAACCACTTTTTTCGTGACGACCTGTACGGTCGTTTGCGTAACGACACGACCGTCATTCTGTCCTCGGGCGCGGTATGCGAAGAGACGTTCGGGCTACCGACCTCGGCCAAAGCCGCGGTGCGGTACGCTTTGCAGCGTGACTGGTACGGCTATTCCGATTCTCGTGGTCGCGTGTCGGCGCGGGCTGCCGTCGCTCTCCTCGAATCGCGACGGATCGGTCATGATTATTCGGATAAGAATATCGCGCTGACGATGGGCGCGACCTTCGCCGTGAACGCATTGGCGGATTTCATTCTAACGGGCACGCCACCGACCCAGCCGGTCCTTTGCGCTATCCCCAACTATCCGCCGCTCGTCGAAAACATCGCCCGCCGCGCCGCGGTCCGGCTGGTGCCCTTGCCTTCGACAGACGGACAAGTGGCGCTTGGCCCGCTGATCGACCAGCTCAGGCCGGATACACCGATGGTATTCCTTCAAACGGTCTTCAATCCTACCGGTGGCCTGGCAAGCGAAAGCGACCTTGATCGCTTGATCGACACCGCGTCGCCTCGAACTTTGATCGTGCTCGACGAATGCCATGAGTTCCTCGGGAATCGAATCTCACGGTCCCGTTCTCGCGGCCGGCGCAACGTCATTCGGGTTAACAGCTTCTCCAAGACCTGGTCGGCGCCGGGAATGAAGCTCGGCTGGATCGTGGCGGATCAGTCGATCATAAACGACTATTACGAGTTCGCTTCATCGACCTATGGCGGACCACCATCGCTATTTTATACGTTGATCGAGACTCTCGCCCGCTTCGAGCGCTGGAGCGAAGAGGGCATCGTTTCGCCGGGGCCTGGCGAACGCGCCGAATTCGGCGAGGGATACGAGATTGCCGAGAATAATCTTGAGCGCGCCTTTTTGTCCTACGTGACCGAGCGCGCCGAACGCGAACAAGCGTTGCTCCGCAATCGCGCGGCATTTTTGCACGGACTGAGCGAGCGCGGATTTCCGGTCCATATGCCGAGCCATTCGATCAACGCGGCGGTCTTCGATCCCGGTCACGGCGATTCGTATACGGCGTTCCGGGAGTTGATGGCGACGAATAACATAGCAGTCTATCCGGGCATTTTGAACTTCTGCTTTAGCGATGCCCTGTTGCGAGTCACATATTCGCGGCGATGGGATGATCTGCAGACGGCGCTCGATCGATTGTCTCGAGACGCACGGTCGGCAGGGCTTGGCGTACGAAAAGAATCCATATTGGACCAAAGTCATTGCTCGTTACTTGATCGTTTTTGACCTGGATGATATTGTCGTTGAGCAAAATTTTTGATATGAATTGTGCAATAATACCTGGTCGCCGAACGAGAAAAACGTAAGCATGAATGCGTGTCGCTCTAGATTTCAGTGAAGATAGCAAAAGGAGATACATGATGGCTTCTGACGCTCGTGCAGATGTTGTCGGCCTGATGGACGATCTGAATAAGTCGATGACCGATTTCCGCACTCACGAATCCAAGGTGAAGGGCCTCAAGGCGGGCATTGCCGCGCACAACGTGCGTATCGGCCTGACCGACTCGAAGCTTTCCTCGGCAGAACTTTCGCGACTCGTCGAACGTTACCTCGACGCGTGGTGAGCCGTGTCGGCTTCGATAGGCCGGTCAGCCGCCGGAGGATCGATAGTCGACCCTGAATGGGGCCGCCGCTATGGCTGGAAGCACTGAGTATCATTCTCGTTGCTCGATGCAGGCGGCGGACCTTTTTTCGCGCCTAAGTTGACCTCGGACGGAATCTGGATCGCAAGCTTCTCCTCACGCTTGGCAATGTAGCGACAGATATTGTCGATTTCGTTGCACGGCGCTGGCCGGCCACGGCGCTCGACCGGCCGGTGGCCGAGGGGGACATGGTCCTCGTCCTGTATGACCCGGACCGCACCGAGCCGAGTGACTTCTTTGCAGTTCTAGATAGGGTTGCCGCACAACGAGCGGGCCTGGGCGTTTTGCCCATTCGCTCAGGCGAAACGACGGCGGAGGGTGTTGCCCGATTCTTACGACGTGAGCCGATCCCGCTGTCATTAGCGGAATGCCGCTTTCGGCTCGGCAGCTCGCCGCTCTATTCAGATCCCCGCGCGCCGGCGGTATTACGCCGAGCACTCGAAGATACGATCGACGCAGCCGCTAGCGATGCGGGCGCACGTTTCCTTTTTCTGCAGGGACACTCAGGTCCGGTTGACGGCTCGTTCGGTCGCGCGATGACATTGTGCAGTCGCGAGGTTCACCTCCCCGGTGAAGCGATCTTCTTCCCTTGCGCCGGGACCAAAACTTGCTTTCGTCAATCGCCGATGGGCGAGCCGCCGAACCTGGTCGATCCACGCTCGCTTGCCGCCGACATCGTGGTGCTGGACGGTTGCGGCACGTTTCCCGTCCCAGGTTCGATCTATGCCTTCGACCAGAGCCTGTTACGCGGCTTCATGCTAGGTGACGCGATGGCCGCCGTCCTTTCGATCGGCGTCAGCGCGACGTCGCCTGGACTTCCCGTCCTGTTCATGGCGGCATTGGCGCAGGGTATGCCGCTGGGAGAAGTCGTTCGCCTCTGCAACGTGCTGCGGGCCCGCGCGAACAGCCCGACATCGAGCATGCAGGCCGGCGCATCGCCATGGATTCTGATCGGCGACCCCGCCCTACGCGTGACCGGGCTCGAATTGACTGAGGTCTCGCCGATACAGTGGAGCGAAAGCGGGTACCATGTCGCCCTGCCACCCGGCGACGATGGCGACACGGGGCGCATGATCGCGCTTCGCGGGTTCGACCGCTACGAGCCGCTTGAGATCGCGGAAACCTCCACCGCTTGGGCCGTGGGCGGAAACGACGGCGCCGGTTCGATCTATCTATGGACGGGATCGCATGACGACTCACCGGCGCCGCCACAGATTGTTCTTCGCGCCGCGACTGCCCGGCCACAGCCGTGGCGTGATAGCGTGCATTGGCTGCGCGCGAGTTGCGACTGGTTGTCGGGCCTGGCCGATACGGTCGCGACGCGGCGCCAGGACGCGGGTCCGATCAAACATCTGATCGGCTTGCGACAGCGCGCGGCCGACGCGCTCGAACTAGCTCTTCACGCGGCCACCCCGGCAAATGTCGTTGACGTTGCCCGCGGGTTTGGATCGGTCGAATCCGATTTGCGGAAATTGCTCGTAGCGTGCGACGAGCATGGCTGCGAGGTCGTCGCGGCGATGATACCCCATGCCGGTGCCCGGTTGTCGCATTTGTGCGCACCTGCGTGGCATTCGCAAGGAACTGTTGCTGTCGGCCGCAATTGTGTCTGCGGTACGCCGATATCCGGGCACATGAGGACGCATCCGCTATGGGGAATCGGCCGCATCGAACTGAGCTGTCCGGTTTGCAGCCTCATTGGCGATGTGGCCGCATCGCCGGAAGCGCCGAACGTGCCCGACGGCTTCGCCACTCTTGAATGCCGAGTCCTAGCGCGAGGCGAGGCGCTGGTTTGGCAAGTCGAGACTGGAGTGGACGGCCTCTCCGACGGTTTCGCTTGTGCCATCTTGTTCGATCCGTATCGCGAGCGGATACAACGGTCAGCGCTTATCGAGCTGGTCAAGGGTTGCCAGAAGGTGACCGCAGCGATCCCGCTCGATTGGCCCGAAGGCATGTCGTGGGCAACGTTGGTCACCGCGGTCGCCGGACGAATTTCTATGTTCGCCTTTGACATCGTGATCAGGGGCCGTGGCGTGTAAACTGCTATCTGTCACCGTCAGACCAAACGTACAGGGCCTTAGAAAATGACGGCAAGTTCGAAGTGAAGCGTCCCGGGTTTTCCGGAGGCAGTCTCATGATCAATGCTTTGATAGGTTTAGTTCAGCCATGGGGAAGGTGAGAACATGAGCCACTTCTCAGTGGAAATTACGCCCCTCCCGGTTCAACTCTCGATAGAAATCAACAATATGCGTTCACCGCGGACGCGCTCGCCCTGCTCGAAGGCCGCGCGCTCGGCGGCCCGCACGCTCGCACGGATGGCAATCCGCGCGAGATAGCTTGACAGAGCGGGCCAGGAGTCGACCGAGATATCGTGAGCGCCGGTCCACATCGCGATCGTGTAGCAATGCGCGTCGGCGATCGTGAAGCCGCTGTTTGTAAGGTAGGCGCGGTCGCGGAGCTGCGCGTCGAGCCACGCCAGGCGACCATGAAGATAATGGCGCGCCACCGCGCGGTATGCGGGCGGCGTCACGGTCTTGAACAGCGGCATGAAACCACCTTTGTGCAGGTCCGCGCCGATGAAGCTCATCCATTCGAGGACGCGGTAACGCTCCATCGTTCCCGCGGGCGGCAACAGCCCGGCGGCCGGGCGCAGATCGGCAAGATATTGCATGATGACCGCGCCCTCACTCAGATGTTGCCCATCGTCGAGCGTCAGCATCGGAACGGTCCCCTTGGAATTGACCGCGAGATAGTCACTACCGTCCGCTAGCGTCTTGGTCGGCATATCCACCCACACGATTTCGAGCGGGATGCCCAATTCCCGCGCCACGATGTCGACCGCCAGCGAACATCCGCGAACTTCATGATAGAGTTTCACAATGTTCGCTCCGATAGCAGGCCGCATCCTGATGGTTGGACGCGGCTGGGGGACCAAGCGTCAGATGTCATCCTTGGGAGCGAAGCTGTGCGGTATGATAGCGGCGTTCGAAATAAAGCAGCGGGGAGCGATTCTCGCCGAGATGGATGGCGTCGACGGCGCCGATGAAGATCGAATGGGTCCCGACCTCGAGGACCTGATCGACCCGACAATCGAAACAGGCCAGCGCGTCGAGCAAGGCGGGTGCAGCGGTCGACAGGCGCTCCCACCGGGTGTCGATGTCCGAGAATTTTTCATCGGCGGTCAACGGCGCGCAGAAGCGATCCGCGTGATCGGATTGCTCGTCGGCGAGAACGTTGACGCAGAACACGCCGTTGGCTGCGATGATCGCGTTGGACCGAGTATTGCGGTTGACGCACACCAGCAGCGTCGGCGGGCTGTCAGTCACGCTGCTCACCGCGGACGCGACCATGCCATGCCGCCCGGCAGGCCCATCGGTCGTGACGATCGACACAGCCGCGCCAAGACGGGCCATCCCTGGGCGGAAGAGCTGCTCGGCCATACCGGCTATTGCTGCCGGGTGCCGCGCCGCAGCAGCGGCTGACCCCGCTGCCTCCGGTGCCCGATGAGATATGCCGCCATGCCGTCACTCCCGTCGGCGTTCGCTCAGCGCCCGAATGGAATGCGCAGCGTTGCGCCATAAGTGGCGGGCGGCGCATAGATCGATGTGGTGCCGAGAATCCCGAGATTGAGAGCGTAAGCGCGATAGGCCTTGTTGAAGATATTCTTGGCCCAGGCGGTCAACGCAATGCCGGTGCCGCGGTCGGTGAAGGTCAGCGAACCATTGGTGACGTTATAGGCCTTCTGCAACGAGGACGGCCCATTGGTCACTTCGAGATATTGGTCGTCGTACCACACGCCATCAACCTGGGCCGCGAGATTGCCGCCACCAATATCGACATTGTAGCGCAGCAGATAATTGAAGCTGAAACGCGGCGCGTTGGGGAACTTGGCGTTGTCGATCGTTTTCTGCGGGAAGTCGCAGATGAAATAGCCGCCCTGGTTGGTGCAATATTGCGTGTTGGGTGCGCCCGGGAAGAATTCGGGGCCGGTTTGGGTTCCGGTCGCCGGCACGCTTTTGACCTTCGAAACCTGCCAGGTGGCGCCGAACACCGCATCGAAGCGGCGCGAAGGGGACCAGAAAGTCTCGAGCTCGGCGCCGGTCGAGAGGGCGTCGCTATTGTAGATATGCGGCACGCCGCCGGCCAGCGAGAAGGCCTGATAGTCGCTATAGATATAATGGAACAATGTGCCATTGATCCGCAGCGTCCGGTCGAACAGCGAGGTCTTGAAGCCCGCTTCGA